>OIZI01000830.1_pt1 | contig 14659 bp, 19 predicted proteins | sample 1588441 | NCBI WGS metagenome assembly OIZI01 (sample SAMN03283284) | human gut metagenome | biome: human-associated habitat; material: feces | host: Homo sapiens | place: Peru | collected 2012
CCCCGTCCTTCAAGGGGATCAGGAGGTCTTGCTTGAGCATATCGTAGAGCTTGCGTTCCTCGGTGTTCATCTCGACCTCGTACCGTGTCGGGATGCAGTCCGGCATATTCAGGTAGTCCAGCGCCTTCATGGAGATCGTAATGTCCGAGATGCGCTGATAGATCAGCTCCTCAGCGCCCTCTTTTGGCTTATACTGGAACACCACGCCGCTGGATGGATTCATGGACGCAGCCTTGAAATAGGCTTCACGGTAGCGTCCGATGAACTTACCCAAACGCTCTCCTCCATCCAGAATTCCGATTTCTGCCCAGAGATCCATAAGGCCATTGGAGGACGGTGTGCCGGTCAGCCCGACCCACCGCTTCACATACGGACGGACTTTTCGCAGGAACTTAAACCGCTGAGACTGGTAGTTTTTGAACGAGGACAGCTCGTCAATGACCACCATGCTGAAGTCCCAGCGCATTCCATTCTTCTCGTAGTACTCCACCAACCACTTGACGTTTTCCCGGTTGACCACATAGATCATAGCTGGGTGATGGACGGCGGCGATGCGTGTCTTCACATCGCCCACGACGATTGAAATGTCCAGATTTTTCAGGTGATCCCACTTCTCGATCTCAGCCGGCCATGTGTCTCTTGCGACACGCAGCGGCGCAATGATGAGAACCTTGTTGACCTCAAATGTGTTCAGCATGAGGTCTTGGATTGCGGAAAGGGTGATGACGGTTTTTCCTCAGCCCAAGCCCATATCCAGGAAAAGAGCTGCAATGGGATGGGTCTTGATATACTCCGTGCAGTATCTCTGATAATCATGCGGAATGAACTTCATTTGGGCATCACCTCGCTTTCCGGCAGAGTTACCTGTGGCATATCAGGAATCTTCACCCCGATGCCCTGTGGAATAGGTTCACCGGGATTCCAAAGGATGAGAGCTTCGATGGCAGGCTGGATCTGCTCCGGGCGGTCTACGCAGAACACCGGAAAGCCCAGTGCTTCAAGCTGCTGGCGACGCTTGCGCTGCAACAGCCGCATCTGCTTGCCGGGGGCTTTCAGTTCCACAAAGGCGCACTTGCCGCCCAGCAACAGGACCAGTCTGTCCGGCACGCCGTTCATGCTCTGGCTCGTAAATTTAAGGGCCTGCCCTCCGGCGGCCCTCACAGCTTCTACGAACTGACGCTCAACTTCACTTTCCCTCACTCTGCTTCACCTCCTCCGCCCGCCACACTCCGGTGCGCGGACGTTTCTTCTTTTTCTTTCTGCGTTCTTCCAGCAGCACATGACCAATGGCGACATCTGCCGTGGGGTCCGCATGGCTGCGGTTGTACCGCCTTTCGGGCGGACTTTCATCCTTGTGTTCGACCCACCGAACAGCCAATAGTTCTTTTTCCACCCTGCTCACCTCACCGGTTGATTTCTTTCCACTGAGCAGGCTCCATCGTGGCGACCTGCCAGCCGATGCCTTCCAGCGTAGTTGCCCGGTCATACGAGGCAATGTCCTGTGACGCTCTGGTAACTGCATTGGACAAGCCGTAGAGCGACAGGTCACCGCCGGCGATGAGGTATTTGAGGATGCCCTCCTGCTCATCTGCGTTGATGCCATAGCTCTGAGAAGTGAGCTGTACCACATCCTGCACCTTGCCGGTGATGGGGACTGCCATAGACTCCTGCAAGCGTCCGACCACCTGTGCGAAACGTGCCTCATCGATTGCAGCCATGGTGGTATCCCGGAGTTTCAAGAGGAACGCCTTGTCCTCGGCTTCCATGGTCTCGTCCGAATACAGCGTGAAGCTGTCCTCCACCGCTTTTGCCTGACGTCCCACATGGTGACGGCGTTCGCCCATGTCATTGACCACCATGCCGTTGGTGCAAACCAGACGGTATACCAGCGGCTGGATGGACACAGCTCCAAGACCGACCTCGGAGTTGGAGATCATCACACCAGCCTGCACGATGTCATCCTTGCGGACTTCCATTTCCAGACGATGGTTGACCACTTTGAGGTACAGTCGATTTTCCGTGATCTCGCAGGACATGACCTCATACTGGTCGTTGCCTGCGAACAGCGGCAGCACCGATGTGGCAATTTCCATGTTGTCGATGCGGCGATAACGCTCGGACAGCAGGGCGCGGGCGACCTGTCCTGCACCGTAGTCCATCGAGCGCACCATGTAGGAGCCGGGTTTGTCCGCAAACCATGCGTTCACGTTCTCCGCCAGCAACTCCGGTTTCTGGCTCTGCATCAGGTCGTAGTACTTGGCCGGGACGCCCAGAGCCGATGCCACCTGACGGTGGAACAGCGAGGTGGTTCCGAAGGTCATCTGCTGGTCCGTGGTCAGATGATTCAGCTCAAAGGTGTGTCCATCTTCCCGGAGGCGCATCCCCGGTGCCGGAGCGATAAAATCCTGCTTTGCCTTGTTCTGGCGGTTCAGCTCGACCAAGACATCCTGCAAATTTCTGCCTGTTTTCATGTTCTTTCCTTTCCGTGGCGCATATTTATACGCCGACTTATGCGTCAGTGTCCTTATGCTAAGGGCACCGCATTCTTAAAGCTCTCGATTGATCATCTGGCGGATAATCTTGACTGCCCCCTGCATCCGGGAGCGGTTCAGCCGGGTGTCATGCAGCAAAATGTCCAGTGCATGGACTTCCTCTTGGATGTCGTTCAGGACACTCCGGTAGTGGTCAGCCAGCCTTTCGTTCTCCTGTTCCAGACGTTCAAATTCCTTTTCATAGCCATCAATGTCCCCGATATTGGTGTCGAGATAGCTGCCGATCTCCCGTGCCAGCTCCTCACCAGCATAATCGGACACAGCCTCCAGCAAGTCCTTAATGCCAAAGGGCGTCAGGATCTTGCCGTCCTTCATCTCAATGGCGTGCGGCATCGTCTCCACCTCTCAATCCTTGAAGTAGTAATCGCCCTTGTACCCGGCAGCAGCCAGTGGAAGGCCACCACACCAATCTGGATTGGTTGCCATGAGCTTACAAATCTCGTCCACCGTGTACTTGTCCTTGGGAGTTTCAATGATGACCTCGTCATGGACGTGTGCCACGATGTTCAAGCCTTTATCCTCAATCCGGGCCATTGCCTCCGCCAGAATGTCACGGGCAATCGCCTGCGTGGCGTTCTCGACCAGTCGGCCGGAGTAAGTCTCCTGCCGCGCCCACTTGTGGTTCTGACCCACGCCCTCATAGGTCAGGCTCATGCGGCCGAAGCGGTTTGGCTGCTGCTTGGGCTTGAGATACGCCAGTTTTCTGCCGGACGGCAGCACCATCCAGAGGGTGCCGGAATAAAACACAAAGCTGATTTTTCCGATGTCCTGCCGTTCCCCGGTCTTGAAAGCCTGCATCGCGGCTTTCTCCACATCCCACCAGTACTGGACGATTTTCGGGTTAGCCTCACGCCATGAGTCGATGATCTCCGGAAGTTCTTCTTCCTTCAATCCCATCTGCAAGGCACCCATGCTGATGAGCGCACCGGAAGAACCGCCATAGCCACAGGCCAGTGTTGCGATTTTTCCTTTCTGGCGCAGGTCACCGTTGATGCCGTGTTTGACCACCGGCACATGGAACATCTGGGATGCTGTGGCGCAGTAGAGGTCCTCGCCGTTCTGAAATGCATCCAGTACCCACTGTTCCCCTGCCTCCCACGCAAGGACACGGGCTTCGATGGCAGAAAAGTCCGCCACGATGAACTCACACCCTTCTTTGGGAATAAGCATGGTGCGGATGAGTTGGGAGAGGACATCCGGCGTGTTGCCGTAGATGCTCTCCACCATGTCAAAGCAGCCCATCTTCACCAGTTCCCGTGCCTGATCCAGCGTGGAGATGTGGTTTTGGGGAAGATTCTGCAACTGGATGTTCCGACCGGAATACCGACCGGTACGGCTTGCGCCATAGAACTGAAAAAGCCCTCTGGCTCTTCCGTCCGGACAAACACAGCGTTCCGCCGCCTGATACTTCTTGACGGAGCTTTTCGCCATCTGAAGCCTGAGCTTCAGCATGTCCATTGCCTCGGCATCCACGCCGTTCTTGTCCAACTCGCCAATCATCTCAGTGACATTCTTTTTGCCCAGCGTGTCCATCGAGATACCGCGCTCATCCAGCCAGGTCTTGAGCTGGGACACGGAATTCGGGTTCTCCAGCCCGGTCAACTCATACGCTTTCGTAGTCATAGCATCCGACAGGAGCAAATCGCAGGTGATGGCCTGCCGGACCAGCTTCGTGTCGATCCTTACGCCACGGTCGTTGATACGCTCATTCACCCTGTAGTGATGCCACTCCCGGTCAGGCATCGGGAAGCGTTTCAGACGCTTGTAGATGTCCACCTCTGTGTTAACGTCCTGAATGCAGTAGTACTTGAACTTCGCCCAATCTTCCGGCAGATGATGCGGAAGGTTTCGTGTGCGGCCACCGTTGCTTTTGGTCGGCTTGCAGGGCGCAGAAAACAGCTTGATGAGCCGTTTGCCCTCCTCGTCCTTTTGCTGCGTGGTTCTCAAGACTTCGCCGACGTCTTTCAGTGCCATGGGCAGGGTCAGCGATGCCGCCATGACCATGGTGCAGATCCAGTTGTTCGGCGACAGGAATGTGCCGGGTTTCAGATACTGGCCGGGATAGTGCTGCTGGAGATAGCGGGAGAAGCTCACACGCTCGAAAGCCGCATTGTGAGCGATCAGGGTCACATTGCTGTCCTTGAAATCATCCAGAAGCTCCTGCGGAAAGGAATCACCAGATGCGAGGTCTGCCAGCTTCGTTTCGCCAAAGCCGCTGCCCTCGTCCGTTGCCCAGGCAATCAACAGGATCTCGAAACTGGGGTCGGAAACATAGCGGTACAGACCGCATTTCTTGATATCCGCCTCGCAGTAGGTCTCAATATCGATCAAAGTCTCCTTCAAAGTTCATCACCTCGATTTTTCAATGTAAAAAAGAGGGAGCCGAAGCTCCCTCCCGGTCATTGTGTACTTAGCGCAGGTAGTCGGGCAGTTCCTCACCGGAATCGCCGCCGAGGACTTCCTCGTCATCCTCCAGTGCATCGAAGTCTGCATCCGCAGAGGCACGACCAGACAGGCGGTCGCCATCCTTGACAAACTGGATGTTACCCAGGCCAGCCGCCACGCCACGGTTGCCGTTAGCGTTGAAGGCGTAGAAGTTGACGCTGACATTGCAGTAGCAGCCGGAGTAGACCATCATGGGGTCGGTCACGAGCTGTACATGGCGGTCAACCACCTGCGGCGCGTCCTTGCTGGTCGCGTTCAGGAAGAAATGTTCCGCATAGTTCTCATCGTCCGGGCGGTCGATGTCACCGTCACGCAGAGGCATCTTCAGATTGGGCGGAATCTTACCGCTCCACTTGCGGGTCTTGCCATCCTCCTTGGCAGCCTCCACAGCCTTGTGGATCGCCAGCAGGGTTTTCTTGTCCGCCTTGGGGATCAGGCAGGAAACGGAATATTTCGCATCACCACCGTTGATGCTCTTGGGCTCGAAGATGTTGGCAAAGGAAATGCGGCAAGGGATGACGACCTTGGTCGCACTCATAGTCTTGTTTGCAGTAGCCATAGATTTGTAATCCTCCATTGTGTTTTATTCGAGTGGTGTAAATTCGTCTGCGGCAGTATCAAGGTCAACTGCCGGTCTGGGGTCAGAGTCAGGGACAAGTGCCAGCTTACCGGGCGGCTTTACCACATACTCTCCCAGAACTTCCTGAAATTTCTTCTTGCCCATGAGTTTTTCAAACTCGGTCAAGGAGATCATCTCGGTCTTATAGATATCGGTGTACCCAGCCTGTGTGGCAGCTCCCGCCACCGCTTTGGGATCAAGGAACTGCCGCTTGCTGCGGCCTTCCACCACCTTGTACCCATCCCAGCAGACACTGTGGTTGATAGCCTCGGAGCTGACATAGGCGAAGATGGCCTCAATCCAAGATTCAATGCGGTTCAGCATGGGAAGCATCTTCTCGATATCCGTCTTGGACAGAAGTGCCGGCGACTTAAAGGTCGGTGCCGTGGTGTCCGGGTCATAGGCTGCGGTGGCATCCGTTTCTTCCTGTTCATCTGCCAAAACGCCGGAATCCAGATCCAGGAATTCCGTCTTGACCAGTGCCAACGCCTCATCGGCGCAGGCTTTACAGGAAGTACGGGCACGGCAGAACCGGCACCAGTCACCGGGAACCTGCTCGCCCTTGCCTTCAAAAGCGAGTCTGGCTCTGGGTCGGACATAGTTTTCTGCCCAGTCCAGCAGCTCTTCCACACTGCATTCAAAGGTCGAGATGTTTTCCAGCCTGGGCTGGATGATGGTCATGGACACCTTGGTGATGTTGTACAGATACCCGTAAGCGTGGTAAGCACCGATGGCGTACAACATCATCTGAGGATTGTGGTCACAACTGACAAAAACGCCTTTGCCGTTTTTATAGTCCATGACGTAAAGAGCACCGTCTGCGATGATCACACAGTCGCAGGTCCCGAATCCCTGCGGAACGAGGTAGCTGTAATCCAGCCGTTCCTCCACCATGACCAGCGGATGCGGACAAGTCTCCTTAATCTTCTCCACTGTCGTGATGATGAACTCGGCATAGATGTCGGTGTTGGCATCCATCTCCTCGTTGTCGAACTCGGAGGTCGGCCGCCTGACACGCTCGTGCAGATACTTGCGGAGCTTGTACTCGCCCAGCGCATGGGCGGCGGTTCCCTCCTCGGCATACACCGAGGATTCATTGGGAAAATTCTGCTCCAGCCGAGCCGATGGCGTACAATTCAGCCATCTTTTCGAGCTGGACGCAGAGAGAATCGCGTGAACTTCGGGCATAGGACACCTCCGTTACAGCTGGGAGATGTCTGCGAGGAATGCCTCGTACTTCGCTGCCGGCAGTTCAGAAAGCTGACCCACGCCGTAGGTCTTCAGCAACTGGCCGATTTTCTCGTTGTTGCTGCGCTTCTGCTTGATCTTCGCCACGATGACCGATGTGATGTCATCCTTGGAGATGTTCACAGCAGGCTGTTCCGGCTCTGCCTTTTGGCCGGTGTCCACATCAAAGGGCAGGTCATCCGCCGGGTCAACCGGGAAGTCGGACAGTTCCTCCTTTGCCTCATCTGCGGCAGAGGTCTCCTCTGCAGGAGCATCCTCGGTCGGCTCCTGGGGCTGTTCCTCCACCACGGGCGGAATATCCTGCTTACGGGGACGCTTTACCGGCTTCTTGCGAGGATGCGGCATCTCCTGACCCTTGGGTGCTGTGTCCACAGGCGGGAGCTTTGCAGGAGGAATCAGCTTATCCTCCTCGGTGACATCATCCGCAGTGAACTCCAGGAGTTCGATCTGCTCTGCCATGCCCTCGCACATCTGGGTCAGGCCCCGGAACACCTCCGTCAGACCATCCACGATCTTCTTGGGGCCAGTCAGCATCTCACTCATCCTCGTCCACCTCATCGTCCTCGCCGTAGACGGAATCCAGATACTCAGTCTGAGCATCCAGAACCATCACGACGGCATCCTTGCACAGACCGGTCTTGGTGTAGATGGCGTCGATCATGGCCTCGATGTCGATATCAGGCTCTTCGTCCTGATTCTCGACACCATTGAAATAGGTGTTGCTGGTGCTGCGCTCATCCAGATGGATGTGGAGGTTCTCGACCTTCAGCATCACCGGGAGAATACGGCGCACTTCCGGGGCGCTGGTATTCTGGTTCTTATCGTTCATCATTGTGTTGCTCACTTTCCGCAGCCTTGGGCTGCATCTCCTGTTGACCGTCATCGGTCATGGTGTACTTCTGTGCAAGGCTCTTGACGAGCAGTTCTGCCACTCGCCCGGGTTCAGGAAGGGTATGCACAGGCTTCCCCAGTTCTTTCGCCTTGGCGATTTCCTGTGCCATGCCCTCCGACACCGTGTCGCAAAACACCCAAAGCTCATCTGCCTGTTCCAGCCATGACAGGCCAAACTGCATCCCGGCAGCACGTTCTGCTGCTACATCGTCCTTGAGAAAACGAGTGAAGTACAGATGTGGTGCCAGTGGTTGGATGCCCATCATAGCGAGGATGCGGCAGGCTTTGAGTGCTCTCTCAATATTGGAGCGCTGCTCCTCTGCCCTATCTGCCATCGCTACCGCCGTAGGCCGGAACGGAGAGCAGACATAGACTTTCTTCGGAGCGGTGCTGCCGCCGGGCGGTCGCACCGGAGCCGGATTCTTTAAGGGATTATTCTGGGGATTCTTGATGTTACTCATGGGGTGTAACCTCCTTGGATGTATTCGTGAGAGGAAGTCCTCTCATAATGCTTACTGTAATTCGGGAAAAGGTACCCTATTTTCAAAAACTTTTCTTGAGCTTTTTAATTGCGGCAGCCATAATTTTGCTGACCACGGGTCTTGCAATCCCCAATTCTTCTGCGATTTCATACTGGTTCAGCCCTTTATAGAAGTAGAGCTGGATGATTTCCTGCTGACGTTCCGTGAGCTTGCTCATAGCAGCGTACAACTTGCGAATTTCTTCCTCTGCCAGCATTTCGGCATTTTCTTCATCCATGAAGTCCACCATAACAGCATCCGACCAGTCAGAGCCATCGCAATCCAAACTGGCGGCCTCATTGATGGCGACCGCTTTGCTACGGTTGTTTTCCATCCGATGTTCGCCTTCCATGACCAGCCGCACGGACCACTCGACATCCTCGAACACTGCCGCCGGAACGACCTCGTATGTACCGTCATTGAAATCGTAGCGGTAGTCGCCGCAGCGGTTCACATCCAGCACGGTGTGCGCATCGTCTGCTTCATAAACAGCGTAGCCGTTCGTATACGTCGTGATCGTCGCACCGTTCACGGTTGCCCTTGCTGCCACCACCGGATTTGTTTCCATGAGCTGCTTATAGCCGGGAATCTTCTTCTCCAGCACCTTGTCCACGCAGTTCTTCAGCTCACGCAGAGAGATGTGTGCGTTGACTGCCAAGTCCTCGACTGCCTGCGCCACGCTCTCCGCTGCCTGCGGTAACGGCTGGTGGATCTCCATCACGCCTACGCCGCCATAGATTGCAACTGCACCGTTCATCATGTTAGTCATTTTCTTGTCCTTTCCCCCGGACTCTGGGAGGGAGAAGGATACCGATGACGGAAGCGGAGAGGGGCTCACATTCTGAGCGGGGACAGTCTGCAAAGCGCAAAAAGCCCGATTCCAGAGATGGGAGGTACACCCATAGACCGGATGTTTCACCTCCAGCAGATGGTATCTGCCAGTTGGTAAAACTCCGTTATGGTATCCTTCGCCTTCTCTAGAATCAGGCTTACGATATTATTTTTGTTCTTGGGGCTGTCCTTTTGGGCTCGTCCCTTGAACTGACTACATGATAACAAAATCGCTCATCTTTTACGCCATCCAAGCGGTTGATTCGTCTCTACCAAATGGTAGATTTTCAGCAAATAAAAAAAGACCCGCACAATGATTTCTCATCATACGGGTCACAACAGGCTCTGTCTGAGAGCCAGTGTGTTGATTTCACTGACAATCAAATCTTGATATTTGGGGTCTAGCATCAATAGCTGTTTGATTGCCTCCTCTAAAGCCGGACTTGGTTCCTTCTCGGCTTTCTCATCCTTTTCGGATTGCTTTTCCTCTTCTTGTTTATTTTCTTTGTAGGAATCTGGAATGAGGCTCTCCATCGGGACACCGAAAGCCACGGATGCCTCATACGCAGTATGTAGGCTCATCTGCCTTTCGCCTTTTTCGTATCGGTGAACCGAGTTTGGCTCAACATGGATTTTCTCAGCCAGTTCCGGCTGAGTCATGCCAGCTTTTTCACGCAATGCCAGCAGCGTGTTACCAGCATCATACTTAAACTGCTTGTCATCTTTCGCGGATGCCATCTCGGTTCACCCCCTTCCATACTGCAAATGCAAACAAAAAAGACCGGAGCTGCTAAGACTCAGTGACTTGATAAAAGTACACTATCCTAGCTTCTCCGGTCTTTGTATATACAAAGATTCCGATTGCGAAGTCAGATCGAATTGAAATTATAGTCCAATTCTCGAATGAGCATACTTATCCCCTTACATAATTCACAAAAGCATTCTTGGTTTTGAGTTATCTACTTAGAGTTCTATTCCGCTGTAAAAAATCCGTCTCTATTGCTTTTCTAATTATGTATTTTGGATTTGCATGCCTTAAATCAAGAAACCCGTTTCAGCTTTTACCAATCAAACACATCTTCGCTGAAACGTATAGACTACTTTGCTATTGCTATTTCAATTCAGAGTCATGAATTTCGCATCTTCGGTTATCCTTTCTGTTCAATTATGTTGTATTGCATTTACACTATAAAATTGAGATGATGGATTAAGTCCTCCTTTTGGCTTAAACCCCATAATGATTATATCACCAAAATTATCCAGCGTAAATACCATTTCGACATCTTTGGACAGAATACCAAAGCCGGAGTTCTGTTTTTGTGCAAGTTCACTTGCGCGCCCCTATAAACGCAGAAAAGCCGGAATAGACTCCTTAAAATCCGAAAAATTTCAGATTCTTGAAGTCTACCCCAGCTTACTACGCATTCGAGCAGCACCAAACAGGCAGCAGTTCAATTTTTAACTGGCTCACACGGTTCTCCGATGAGCCAAGTGTGCGGATTCACATCCGCTTCTTCTCTTTCCCGTCCTCAAACTTGAGGCAAGGTCCAGCGCAGCACTGGGCTGCCAGATCATCTAAGTACTCATAGGCTTGCAGCTTTCCGTTCTTTACATACGCCACAGCCTTACGCCCGTTAACCGTTGCACGAACTGCAAGCAGCATCCGTTTGCCTTGGGTCGTATAAATTCAGCAGTTTGCTTCCAACACTATCACCCAACCTTTTCTGGAGATCAATATTCCAAAAGTCGAAACACACGCTGGTACCAAGGCGCATCTTCCAAACTTTTCTTCCATCTTGCGCTTGACAACTTGCGTGTTGTGCGTTAATATAAATATGCAAGTTGCGTTTGTAATTCACATTATACGAGCCAACTTGCACATTTTCAAGCGCAACATAACTCACAACGCGCTATTAATTAGGAGGAGACGACCATGAAGTTCGGTGAGAAAGTCAGGGCTGCCCGACTTGCTGCAAAGTATTCACAGAAGCAGCTCGCGGAAATGACCGGCATTGCACTACGCACCATCCAAAATTATGAAAGCGGAGAACGGATGCCAAAGCAAAAGGAGACCTATCCCCTGCTCGCCGACGCACTTGGAATTGAAGTCAGTTCCCTCATGGATGATAACGCTGACTTCGTTATCAAAGCCACCGAGAAATATGGCTCTAAAGGACACGAGCAGGCCGAACGTCTTATTAAAGAAGTATCTGGTTTGTACGCTGGCGGTGAATTGGCCGAGGAAGATATGGAGGCAATGATGCGCGCCTTCCAGGAGGCGTACTGGAAAGCCAAAGAGAAAAACAGAAAGTACGTTCCTAAAAAATACCGGGGCATTTCAGAATCCGGCAGCGAATCCTGATTTTTAAGTTTTCAGCTTTCTCGGACGGGCCGATTTTCAACGCCAAAAAGTGGCATTCAAGGTCATCCTATTCCGCCCCTTTGTTGCGCTGCGTGGCTTCGATGATGAGATTTCCAGCGAGGGGGCCAGCAAGCTGCTGGTGAAGAAGGTCGAACTCTCTAATGAGGAGAAGAACGCTCTCTCCGACAAGCTCCTGCAGATCAAAAAAGACATGAAGGTCGTAGTACGGTACTTTGTGAAAGCCGCAGAAAGTACCGGCAAGTACATAAGTCTGACCGGCACAGTTGTTATGATCGACCCAGTTTATCGAGAACTGAAAGTCATGCAGGATGGTACAGCAAAGGCTGTCGGCATTGAGAAAGAGTTGCCGGTCATCATTCCTTTCGATGACATTGCTGACCTTGCCGGTGAGGGTATCACCAATATTGAAGGCTGTCCATGAGTAGATTTGCTCTTGACAGAGTCCTACTGTCGACGCATACTATTTATAAGGGCTTGTATCCGCCCATTCTCGTTTTCCATAATTTTCCAAATAAATCAATGAATATTAATATCAGGAGGTAGCGCGATGGAGTACATTCTCATTGCTATGAACGCGGATTGTTCAGATCTTTTTCAGCATTTTTCTGATGAATATCCGGAATATGCTCTTCCAGTCGATCACAAAGCCTTCATTGGTTTTGATGCGATCAAAGAATTCATTATAACTTTATCTCCACCAGCCATCGCTGCCCTTTCTGCGTATCTGGTTGCTCGACTAAGCAATAACGACATTACTATTAAAAAAGGAGATATTGAGATTCATCTTAAGGGGTCCAAATTTACCAAAGACGATGCCCTTGATATGCTTAAAACCTTGGAGCAAAAGTCAGACGATGACCAATGAGCGCGAACAATTTCTAATCAACAACCAAATGAATCGTCGAATCATGAGAAGAACCTCAAATGTTCAACGTGTTCATTTCATTTATTCCTCAAAATATGCCAATTATATTATTCCTTTCTTAAAGCACCATGGTATAATGGATTCGCCCCCTTTAATATGCTGTAATACCCTTGCGCGTAAGCCTGATTTCTACAACGCAGGAACTCACAGCTTTTTTATTGCCGATTACTATTTATACTCATATATTTTTGATTTCAATTATTGTTTTTCCTCTCAAAATCGCGAGGAATATTACATCAATGTTTTACTGAAAGCCATCATCGAAAATCTTTACGTTTCCAGAAATATAAATGAGTGCTATGCCCTCGCAAAGTATGCTCCTGATATAGAAAGTTACAAATCCGAAAGTTCTTATCGCTGCGAATCTATTATAGTTCCTATTATTGAAAAGTCGGATTTTCAAGAGGAATTTATATTTTTACACGAAGCTTCACATTTTCTATGGAGATTTTCCCCTAACACTCCGACTTTTTCCTTTCCTGAAGGTGTAAATTATAATATTCCAGTATGCGATACCACTATTGATCTCAAGCAGGAATGCTATTGTGACTTTCTCAGTTTTTCTTATATTTTTGATTACTCTCTTCCTTCCACGCCTGCAATTATTTATAGGCAGATATCTGCCATTGTAGAAATATTACATTATATTTTTGTTTTGCAATTAGTTGATTCTTCCAGTATCCAGAGCACCTCTTACTCTGTTCTTAATTTTCATACGATCACCGACGTAATAAACTTTCGGATTTCATGTATAAGACAATATCTTATATCTTTTCTTCAATCTCAAGGGTTAGCTACAGAGAGTTTCACTTTGTTTTTTGATGAGGTACAGGTAGCCTTTAACGGCCTTATCCATGATAGCCTTTCAATTTTTTCTGTTGTCAGTGAAGTAATCAAAGAAAACTCCCCCGATTTTTCTTCGATACAAACAAGTGAAAAGGATCTATATTTACACGAATATCTTAAACTTTTATAATCTACTACTTTAGGTGATTCTTCATGATTTTAGTTTTTCTACCAACTTATATATGCGCTGTCTTCCATTACTGCTTTGAGGCAGAGTCTCTGCCTGACCGCTGCCCAGACTGTGGCAAGGTCAAATTTCAGGAGAGCGTTGCCATCCGACCAACTATAGAGAAAGAGCTTCAAGACCTGCTCCGGGCAAGGGCTGAAGATGAAGAATAATCAAAAAGAGCCGTGTATTCAAACGCTCCACAAGGAGAAGGACACACGGCTCTTTTCATATGAATTAGACTTACGCGGCTACCTGAACCAACGGCTCATTTCCTCTTACCTTTAGGTACTCATCCACTTCATCAATGTCTCGTTTCCTTATCACCTCGTCATCTTCTCCTTGACCTTTTCTGGCACGTCGATCAGGCCAAATCGGTAGAACAGCCCATAGATATACGACACACCCCGGATATCTCCCAGCGCCTTGGGTCTGTCCACTACCTCCCCGATTTTAGCGACATTGTGATACGCCAGCATCACAGAACTCCAAGCAAGGCTCTTGCTGCCCTCTCTGCGGTCAATCCACAGTTCCTTGGTGAACTCATCTCCCCTGCCCTTCTTCAGCTTATAGGTAAAGGGCAAGCCGGACAGGGTCTTAAACTTGTAACCCCGAAAAGCCACCACGCACTTCCAGAGGTTCACTTTGCTGGGATCCTTTCTCAGTGCGTCCACAGCTCGATAGTGTCGCTGCCTCTCTGCCCCGGCACTGATATTCTCTGCTTCAGCATCTTCCGGGAAGTACACGCCTTTTGTATACGGCAAATAAGAGGTCACGGAGGGACGGGACAATTGCAAAGCAGCCATGGTGGAGGTGACGGCAGTGGAGTAGTCCTGTGTCTCTCTAAAAGAACAGAACACCTGCTGGACAAGCTTTGCCGTGTCCGACTCGTAGACTCCGGCTGTGATGAGCAGCTTCCGAACTTTGATAGGGTTGAGTGACAGGGCATCTGCGATGGCTTGGAGCGTCATACCGTCTTTATAGAGTAGTACTGCGGCTTCCATCTGCTCTTTCAGATTCTTCCCGGCATTATACTCAGGCTTCAACTTCTTTCGACCGCCGCCAGGCTTTCTGGCCTTATATGGTATTTTCTCTCCCATGATTATTCATGCAGTTCCAACCTCTGCAAGCTCATTCACTGTCTGTTCCACGTTATCAACGCAGAACGCAAGATGGCGTAGACCACAGGCTTCCGGACGGTTCACACGCTTCGGTGGATTATCCTCTGCGAA
>OIZI01000834.1_pt1 | contig 14601 bp, 12 predicted proteins | sample 1588441 | NCBI WGS metagenome assembly OIZI01 (sample SAMN03283284) | human gut metagenome | biome: human-associated habitat; material: feces | host: Homo sapiens | place: Peru | collected 2012
CATCGCTAAAAGGCTGTTTTTTATGTTTTTTGTTTCTGTGCCCCCAGTATTTATCCACTGAACCGAAAAAGCAAGCCCCAATCCTGCACGCGGGATTGGGGCTGTATGGGGAATGGATGTGCGTGGAAATAGGGGTTACTTGAGGGTAACGAGGGTGCCGCATGGCTCGCCAGCGAGCACTTTGCGGAGGTTGCCCTTCACGTCCATGTTGAACACATGGATTGGGAGTCCGTTTTCCTTACACATGATGGTGGCTGTCATGTCCATCACCTTGAGGTTGCGGTTGTAGATTTCGTCGTAGGTGATTTTGTCGAACTTGGTGGCTGTTGGGTCCTTTTCTGGGTCGGCGGTGTAAATGCCATCTACACGGGTGCCCTTGAGCATCACTTCTGCCTCCACTTCAATGCCACGGAGTGCCGAGCCGGTGTCGGTGGTGAAGAATGGGTTTCCAGTGCCGCACGACATGATTGCCACCTTGCCTTGCTCCATAGCCTCGATAGCACGCCACTTGCTGTACTGCTCGCCGATTGGGAACATGTTGATGGCGGTGAGCACCTTCGATGGCTGGCCCACTGCGTCGAGACCTGAACTCAATGCAATAGAATTGATCACGGTAGCCAACATGCCCATCTGGTCGCCCTTCACACGGTCAAAGCCTTGCGCCGCGCCTTTCAGTCCGCGGAAAATGTTGCCGCCACCGATCACGATAGCCACTTGCACGCCAGCGTCAACCAATTCCTTGATTTGCTCGCAATAGTCAGCCACACGCTGTGGGTCGATACCGAAGCCTTGCTCGCCCTGGAGCGATTCACCACTGAGTTTGAGAAGCACACGCTTATAAATTGCCTTCATAGTTTGTCCTGTTTTTTGTGTATTTGATACTTGTTTGTGATTTCGTAATGCAAAAATAGCGAGTTTTGCGCCAACTGCCAAAAAAAAGGTTGGACAACCGCTCGGCGATTAATCCAACCTCTATATCTTACTTAATTAAAAGTGGTCAACTCTTACTTTGAAGCCTTAGCGCGCTCAATGTATTTGTCGATGTTCATACCGAGAGCGGTGCGTGGGAATTGAGTCTTCATAGCCTCATACACGGCGAGTTCGTCGTCGTATTTCTTGGTGGCGTGAAGCACTGTAGCCTTCTTCTTCATGATGATAGGAGTGAGTGATTCGTTGTCGCCAGCTTGCTTGATAGCCTTATCGTAGTTAGAGATGGCCTTGTCGTAGTTTTTCTTGTTCACATAGCAGTCAGCCAAGAGTGATTGAGCAGCAGGACCCATAATCTTACCGTTGAAGCTTGAGCCTTCGAGAAGCTGGATGGCTTCATCGTATTTCTTTTGCTTGTAAAGAATCGTTGCTGCCATTTGTGCTGCGCGGTTAGCAGGAGCGTATGATTCGTTGGCAGCCTTCTTGTATGCTGCAAGACCTGCAGAGTCGCCCTTAGTCACATATTCCATATCGGCCTTGTTGACCATATTTTGAGCGTCTTGCATACCATTGTTGCGAACCATGATAAAGATTGCAACAGCTGCAAATACTGCAACGATAGCACCAACACCACCGTAGATGAGCTTTCTGTTGTTTTCAAGTTTCTGTTCCCATGAGGTGAGCGTTTCGTTCACTTCGTCAACAGTTGTACGAGCTTGTTTGTTGTTCTGTTTAGCCATATTATGTTTTTAACTAAAAAATTTTCTATAGTTTCAGCTCGCAAAATTAATAGTAATTATTGTGATTTAAAAGTAATTTGCGGATTATTTTTCAAAAAAGAGCGAAAACGCATCAGTTATATGCTTAATTTGAGTAAATTTGCGGTCGAAAAGCGAGCAATATCACTTTTGCAATTCTTAAATTTATTTATCTAAAGTGAAAAAGATTCTTTTGGCAATGGGCATGATGCCGCTACTGTGGTGTTGCGATGGTAGTGGCGAACGCAAAACGACAAGCAGTGGAACCGACACGGTGGCCACAACCAGTGCCGCGCCCACTCCCACCAGTGAGCGAATTGCCACAATGACCGAGGAAGTGCGCATGCTCATGGAGCAATTCGGCGAAAACCCCGATCCAAAACTTCTGCAACAGGCAATGAGTATCAACGACAGCATTGAGCGGCTCGACACCACACAGCAAGGACGCTTCAACACCGCTCTCACGCGCGCGCAACTGCTCGCCATGAGCGGCAACATGCTTGAGGCGATGGAAATTCAGGAACGATTGCTCAGCAACAACCCCGACGACTTTGTGCGCCTCCAGTTCTACGCCGGAAAATTCCGCATGGAGGGCAAACTCGACTCGATGAACATCTACGCTGAGCGTGCGTTGAGCAGGTGCGACAAGGTGATTGCCGACAGCGCCGACAATGCCGTGGCGGTGGACCAGGCGTTGATGAACAAAATCAACATCTACCAGATTCTTGACAACCGCAGCAAGGCGAAAGAGGCGAACGACCAACTCGCCAGCCGACACAAAGACGACCCCGACTACCAGTTGACCGACGAGGAATTTAACGAGGAATACAACGCCGCAAGAGCATCGCTCAACCAGTCGGCAGAGGCATACCGTAAAAACGAAAAAGAGATGCTTCGCAAGAGCGAGAAGGAAGTTCATCGAAAGGGCGAGAAGGAAAAGAGAAAACACTCCGCACCAGCGCAATAAAACGAATGGCAAGGCTTTGTCCCTCCCACATTAAATTTTGCCCTCCCACATCAAATAATTTTTGTATCTTTGCATTTGGATAACAAACGACGAACGCTCACTCCTATGGAACTTAGATGCCCACATTGCGGAAAAAAGCAGACACTGACGGTGGCAAAACTCACTGCCAGCGGTGGTGTGGTGATTTGTCCACAGTGCGTGAGCGAGTTTACGGTAGATGTGAGCAAACTGCCTAAGGAGTCGCCAGCTGTGGCTGAACCTGCTCCTGAAGCGACCGCTGCCCCCAATCCCCACAGCGAGGTGGCATTCTGCTCCACCTGTGGCAAGGGTCTGCCAGCGCGTGGACTGAATTTCTGCCCATTCTGCGGTGCGCCACTGCCATTTGCCGAAGTGAGCGCCACTGCCTCAGCCGCGCCACAGCGCGCCACCACAGCAGCCACACAGAAAGCCCCAGAGCAAAACAAAACCACACAAACCGAGGGAAACACACTCGCCGCACTTCCGTTCGTGAAAGTGCCACATTTCATCCCTCAAAAGCACGAGCCAGCAAGCCTCCGCTTCAAACTCATGGCATGGGTGGTGATTGCCGCCCTCGTCGCCTTTTTCGCACTGATGGTTTGGCACGGCAATGTGGAATAACACACACCCAAAACCACACCAAAAATTAAAAAATCAAAAATAATCTGTTTTTGCTATAATATTCTGTGATAATATGCGTTATTATGGAAAAATTTCGCTAAATTAGCATATTCATTTACGCAACCAAGTAAAAACCAGATATGACCGAGAAGAACAGATACTGTGTGATCATGTGCGGTGGATGTGGAAGCCGCCTGTGGCCTAAGAGCCGTACACAGATGCCCAAGCAATTTATTGATTTCCTTGGAACAGGTCAGTCGTTGCTACAACTCACCGTAGCGCGATTGAAAGGTATTATTCCACAAGAAAACATTATTATGCTCACTCGCAGCGAATATGTGGACCTGGTGAAGGAGCAAGTGCCCGAAATCACCGATAGCCAAATATTGTGCGAGCCAGCACACCGACGCACCGGACCAGGCAACGCCTGGGCAGCCTACCATATCAAGGCACTCAACCCCGACGCAAAAATCATGGTGGCTCCGTGCGACAATATCATTCTGCGTGTCGACGAATTTCGCGATAGTGTGGAAAAGGCGTTTGAGTTTATCGAGCACCACGACACGCTGCTCACCTTTGGCGTGAAGCCCACCCACCCCGAAACCCGCTACGGCTACATTCAGCAGGGGCGTGAGATTGACGGCGATTTCGCCATGGTGAAGACGTTCACCGAGAAGCCCGACTTGGAGTTGGCGAAGGTGTTTGTGGATAGCGGCGAGTTTTACTGGAACACCGGCATCTTCTTCTGGAGTGCCACTTCCATTATCAAGGCGCTCAACGAAAATGCCGCCAAGGTGTCGCCAAAGTTCCGTGAGGGCGAAGGCATCTACGGCACTGACAAAGAAGAGGATTTCATCAAAGAGATTTACTCCGCAAGCCAGAGCATTTCCATCGACTACGCCGTGCTTGAAAAGGCCGACAACGTGTCGGTGCTCCGTGTTGACGGCATCGGCTGGACCGACCTCGGCACATGGGGCTCGCTCTACGACGTAAGCCCAAAGAACCACGACGGCAACGTGCTGCAAGGCACCAAAACGATGATGATGAACAGCCACAACAATATCGTATCTACCCAAGGCGATAAGTTGGTGATTGTGTCGGAACTCGACGACTACATCATCGCCGACAGCGAAAACGCCCTGCTCATCGTGCCACGCAGCGAGGAACAGAAAATCCGCACCTATGTGCGCGAAGTGAAAGCCACCTACGGCGATGAATACAAATAATGCCCCCACGATTACCACGATTGGGCTATAGTCCAATCGTAAAGAAAATATATAAAATAACCGGCCGCGATTGCGGTCGGTTATTTTATTGTGCTAATAATAGATGTCGTCGTTGTCGGGACTGCTTTGGTTCACGCGTCGGCCTTGATTTTTTGCCTTTTGGTTTTGGCTTTGCTTCTTTGCCGCCTTTTCTTGGGCGCGCTTCATTTCTTCGCGTTTGCGAGCCTGATTTTCCTGCTTCTGCTTTCGCTGGCGGTCGGCTTTCGCCTGCTCCTCTTGGCGCTCTTTGGCCTCTTGGCGTTCCTTATCTTTCTTCTTCAGGAATTCCTCACGCGCCTTTTGGTCGCGCTTGGCTTGCTCCTGACGCATTTTCTCTTCTTTCTCGGCACGCTTGCGTGCTTCTTTTGCTGCCTTTTCGCGGCGCTTTTGCTCCTGCTTGGCTGCCTCTTTTTGCTCTTTTTCTTTGAGTTTTCTGAGTTTTTCCTTCTGCTTAGCCAGTCGCTCAGCCTCTTTCTTCTCCTCGGCTTTTCGCTTTTCGGCACGTTTGCGCGCCTCCTTGTCGAGTTTTTCCTGCTCTGGATTTGGCTTCACTTCCTTTTTCTCCTCCGCCGCAGGTTCGGGCTTCTTCTCCTTATGTGCTGTGGCGTGTGGGCGAGTGCGCACCTTTCTGCCACTGATGAGAATGTCCTTCAAACCGCAGCCCTTATTGAAGCGGCAAAGGTCCACAGCGTGGTCGATACCGGCTATCACGCCCTTTTCGGAGAATTGCCACAGCACCCAGTTGGCACCGCCCGTAAGGCGAGGCTCCACTTTCGAATAGCGGGCAATGAACAGCGGATAACCCGGAATTTTTCCACTCAAGAAAGAATTATAGAATGCGTGACCGGTGTAAATCATCGGTTTGCAGCCATAGTAGTCTTCCAGTTTGTCGGCAAAGGCAAGCACCGAATCCACCAGTGCCTTCACCGTGAGGTTGTTGCCACGCACCTCCACATCGATAAGCGGAATCAAGTCCTGGTCCTCCTTCTTCACCACGGAGGTGAAGTTGCGAAACTGCTTCTCCACCGGCACATTTGGGCGGAAGAAGTGGTATGCGCCCACGTTGATGCCGTATTGGCGCGCATTCTCAATGTTGTATTGATAGTGTCGGGAGCGATAGGTGGCGCCCTCGGTGGCTTTCACATACACGAATTTGATGTTCTTGTCCTTGGCTGTGGCGCTCCAGTCGATGTCTTTCTGATAACTCGACACGTCGATGCCGTCGTAAATCAGATTTGCCGACGAACCATTCACGGTCACCTGTGCGCACGAAATGCCTGCCACCACGGTGAGCAGCAGCACAGTAAGCGTATATCTCAGCCAAGAGTTTCGAAGCAACATGAGTGTAGTTGAAAACATAGTAATACAAAGATAAAATAATTCCTAAAAAATAGCACCTGTATAAATGCAAAAATGTATGCTTATCGGAAGAATCTGCCCACTACTGGCAACTTCTGGAACATTTCGCCCATGTGCTCGCGGCGGAACATCACCACGAAGAACACCATCATCAGCACGCAGCGATACACCGTGTCGAGCACGGCGGTGCCGAACGGATGCCACAGCATGGCCACAAACAGCACGGCGGCGAGACCGGTGTAGATGCCTATATCTTTCATCGGATAGGCAATCGGGTAATGCTTCTGCCCCACGAAGTAACTAATCACCATGGCAGTGCCATAGCCGGCGAATCCGCCCCACGCACACGCCATATAGCCATACTTGGGCACGAAGATGAAGTTGATGGCGAAAAGCACGGCACAACCCACAAACGAGAACACTGCGCCCCAGATGGTCTTGTCGATGAGTTTATACCAGAATGAGAGGTTGAAATACACACCCATCATGATTTCTGCCGCCATCACAATAGGCACCACCTTCAAACCCTCCCAGTAGTCGGGGGCAATGATGTGCTTGAGCACGTCGATGCCGGCAATCACTGCCAGGAATGCGAAAAGGGTGAACATGATGAAGTATTTCATCGCCTTGGCGTAGGTGTCTTTGTTGTCCTTGTCCTTGCTTTTACCAAACACAAACGGCTCGTAGGCGTAGCGGAACGCCTGAGTGATTAGCGCCATAATCATTGCCACCTTCACAGCCGCGCCGTAGATGCCCAGTTGCTTCTGCTGGTCGGCAGCCTCGTAGATGATGGGGAACAAAATCTTGTCGGCGGCTTGGTTGAGAATACCGGCGATGCCGAGCACTAAGATGGGCCAACTGTAGCCCAACATGCGCTTGAGCAATGCCCAGTCGAAGCGCCATTTGATGCAGATCAGTTCTTTCCAAAAGAGGAATGTGATGGCGCCAGTGGTCACGAGGTTGATGTAGAACACATAGCCCACATTGAGCGTGAAGTGGTCGTCGTAGATGCCGAAGAGGTTGCACTTCATGGCTGGCAATATCAGGAAGTAGAGCAAATTGAGCAGAATATTGATGAAAATAAACGCCAATTTCAGCCCTGCGAACTTGATAGGCTGCTTCTTATAGCGGAGATAGGCAAACGGTATGGCTTGGAATGCGTCGAGTGCCACGATAATCGCCATCGACACCACCCACGACTGATGGTCGGCATAGCCGAGGGCTGATGAGATGCCGGGCAGGAAGCCCACAACGGCAGCCACAAACATCAGCGCCGTGGCGCCCACCGACACCAGCGTGGTGCTGTACACCTTTTCGGCATCCTCGTCGGCTTTGTTGGCGAAACGGAAGAATGTGGTTTCCATACCATAGGTGAGAATCACCAGCAGCAGCGCAGTCCACGCGTAGAGGTTGGTGATCACGCCATAGCCACCAGAGGCGGCAGAGAGTGTGGCGGTGTAGAGTGGCACGAGCAGATAATTGAGGAAACGCCCAAAAATGCTGCTCACACCGTATATCGCAGTGTCTTTTGCAAGAGATTTTAAATTAGTAGCCACAGTGATAGTGTTTTTTTATATTCTATATATGTATATATTTAATTCGTGTGAATGTAATCTACATTTTAGTCAAAAATGTTGCCCTGCTCGGTAATGCGGTGTCGCTTCAGGTGCTTGTAGGCGAGTTCGGTCACTTCGCGTCCACGAGGGGTGCGGTTGATGAAGCCCTCTTTCACAAGATATGGCTCATACACCTCCTCGATGGTGCCTGGGTCTTCGCTCATCGACATGGCAATGGTGTTGAGCCCAACAGGGCCGCCCTTGAACTTGTCGATGATGGTGAGCAAAATTTTATTGTCGATTTCGTCGAGTCCGTATTTATCGATATTCAGTGCCTCAAGTGCATAGCGGGCAATGGTGGTGTCGATTTTACCGGAGCCTTTCACTTGGGCGAAGTCGCGCACACGGCGCAGGAGCGAGTTGGCGATACGTGGAGTGCCACGGCTGCGGAGCGAAATTTCAAGTGCAGCCTCGTCGGTGATGGGCACGTTGAGCAATCGAGCCGAACGCTTCACAATCTGCTCCAGCACCTCGTGGCTGTAGTATTCCAAGTGGCAGTTGATGCCAAAGCGCGCACGCAGTGGCGAGGTGAGCAAGCCGCTGCGAGTGGTGGCACCGATGAGCGTGAATGGCGCAAGCGAGAGTTGCACCGATCGTGCGCCCGGTCCCTTGTCGATCATAATGTCGATGCGGTAGTCTTCCATCGCTGAATAGAGGTATTCCTCCACCACAGGGCTCAGACGGTGAATTTCGTCGATAAACAGCACATCGTTTTCCTCCAGCGAAGTGAGCAAGCCAGCCAAGTCGCCCGGCTTGTCGAGCACAGGGCCAGAGGTGACCTTGAAGCCCACGCCCAGTTCGTTGGCAATGATGTTGCTGAGTGTGGTTTTACCCAACCCCGGAGGGCCGTAGAAAAGAGTATGGTCGAGCGCTTCGCCACGCATTCGTGCGGCTGCCACAAACACGCGCAGATTTTCTAGAATCTTATCCTGACCCGAAAAATCCTCAAATCGCACCGGTCGCAGAGCCTTTTCCACATCTTGGTCGCTGCGAATACGCTCCTTTCTTATGTCAAATTCTTCTTCCATCATATTTAAAAAGCAAATTTACAAAAAAATCCTTGCTCCCTCCTTCCTTATCCCATTTTTCTTTTTCTCACCCATAAAAAAAACTGATGCTGTGGGCATCAGTTTCCTTTATTATCCATTTTGCGCGTGTGCTATAGCACGCGCGCTATTTTATTGATGGGGGATGGTGTCGTGCTTTGCTTCGGGGTGCGAGGGTGTGTGGTGGGCAGGGGTTTTGCTCTCCACATGTTTTTCCACATGGCTGTGTGCCGCTGGTTTGGCTGTGGCTGGTTTGGCTGCGGCTGAATCGGTTTTCACCGCCTTTTTCTCCACCTTGGCTGGCTTTTCTGCCTTAACTGGCGCAGGTGCAGCGTTGCCGCTCTTTCTGAGCGCTTCGAGGCGGGCTTTCTTCTTCGCTCCACCGTGCCAACATTGATAGTCCACGCTGTTGAGCACGCCAAACTCGTAGCCATGCTGCTTGAAGTAGCGGATAATTTGTGGCAATGCCGTGACGGTGGTGCGCTTTGCGCCGGTGTCGTGCATCAAAAGGCACTGAATGTTGTGTCGTGAGCCACAAGCCGAGCGCACGAGTCGGTCGGCAGCAATGTTGTTGCCGCGCGCATCGCCCGAATCAAGGTTCCAGTCCACAAACTGATAGCCGCTGTCGAGCAACGCCACGCACAGGCGGTCCATAAATTTAGGGTCGGAATTGTATTTGCGGTAAATCGAGTTGCTGCTACCGCCGGGGAAACGCATGATGCGCGAACGCTTGCCGGTGTATTTCTCAATCAAGTCGTTGAGTTTGTTGAGGTCGGCAAAGTATGAGTCGATGCTTTTATAGATTTTGAAATTGTGCGAATAGGTGTGGATAGCCACCTCATGGCCGTCTTTGGCAATGGCTGCCATGCGGTTGAGGTAGGGGGTGAACTGGGCAGTGACGAAGAATGTGGCTTTCACCCTCTCTTGGCGCAGAATGTTCAATATCTGGTCGGTGCACACCGATGGGCCGTCGTCGAAAGTGAGATATACGATTTTCTCGTTTTTGCCCACCACACGGAGTTGTTCGGTCACGGTGGTCACATTGTGGGCAGAGTCGTTCACCGAGTAGGTCACCTCGTAGATGCCCTGTCGGTTCCAGTTCACCTTCGAAGCGTCGATGGTGAGTTTTGCCTCGCCCGAATTGTCGGAATATTTCACGCCACGCGTCAGGAAGGTGGAGTCGTGAGGCTCGCCCTCCATAATCATCATCGGTCCACGAGTGGTGAGTGTGGGCGCAATGGTGTCGTCGGGAGTGGAGTCGAAAATCGACGCTCCTGCTTTATTGGTGCACGATATGGTGGTGGCTGCGATTGTGGCTAACGTAATTACGAATGTGGCTTTTCGCCAAGATTGAAACAAATTCACTTTACTAATGTTTTTTATGTGTGCGTGGATTTTACGGAAAAATTGGGTAAAACCTTTGTACAATACTATTTTAAAATATCAAACCCCGATGACTCGGTGCGAACTTCTTTAAATTGAACTACAAAGTTACGAAAAAATCCAAGAATTATAACAAGCAAATCAGAACATTAGGCACTTTTTAACATATCGGCAAACACATCACCGCACCAGCGCCCCACAAGGGCACTTTTCGGCTCAGTGGAAAAGTCTTGAGGATAGATTATGCATTGTTGCCGAATCGTGAATGTAATCAAAAACAAAAACATAAAAAAACAGCCTTGGGGCAAAGTGGAATGCTTCGCATTTGGCGGTGCGACTGTGCGCTTTGCGTCATTGGAAACGAGTTTCCATGCCGCCAACCACACAATCCCTCCGCCACCCTCTTACGAGGGCCTTCCACTTTGTCCCAAGGATAAAAACCGCTCGCCGTTTCACGGCGAAAAAACCCTGATGAAAGAGTGAGTTATTGGTAGGAAGCAATGGCACCATCGCCTATTGTGGTTGACATAAATCATCGCATCTGCCAATCAAAAGGGGATTGGGTTATCTTTATTTGCGCTTTCGGATAATCTGATTACTGAAGATTGGTTTTTCGCCGAAGGCGAGCGGTTTTTATCCACTGAATCCATTTTAACCTTATTGACACTGATTTTTTTGGTAAAAAAAAGACCCGATGAAGCGAATTCATCGGGCTTTTTGGTTATTTTAGGGAAGTGTTTGTTTACTTCTTGTGGTTGGCGATCCAGTTCTTAGCGTTTACGAAGGCTTGGATCCATGGAGTAACCTCGTCGGCTTGGCGAGCCTGTGGATAGAAGCCGCACTGCCATGGGAAGATAGCGCGTTCCAAGTGAGGCATCATAGCCAAGTGGCGGCCGTCCTTAGAGGCGATACCAGCGATGCCGCGTGGCGAGCCGTTAGGGTTGGCAGGATATGAGCGGTAGTTGTATTGTGCCACCACATTGTAGTTGTCGGCGCCTTCTGGCAGGTTGAACTTGCCTTCACCGTGAGCCACCCAGATGCCGAGTTTAGAACCGGCGAGGTTGCCGAACATCACAGAGTTGTTTTCAGGAATCGACAGGCCGATGAAGTTGGATTCAAACTTGTGGCTATCGTTGTGGTCCATGTGAGGCTGGCTGCTGTATTCAGGGTTGAGCAGGTTGAGTTCAATCATCACTTGGCAACCGTTGCAGATACCGAGGCTCAAAGTGTCGGTGCGCTTGTAGAAATTTTCGAGTGCCTTTTTAGCCTTTTCGTTCCACACGAAGCCGCTTGCCCATCCCTTTGCAGAGCCGAGCACGTCGCTGTTGGAGAATCCGCCGCAGAACACAATCATATTCACATCTTCAAGTGTTTCGCGACCGCTCATCAAGTCGGTCATGTGCACGTCTTTTACATCGAATCCGGCAAGGTAGAGTGAATAAGCCATTTCACGGTCGCCATTCACACCCTTTTCACGGATAATAGCCGCCTTGATGCCGGTTTTTCCGTGCTTGAAACCGTTGATGCCCAAGTCTGCCGCCTTGCCAGTGAAGCCAGCAGGCATACGCCAGCGCAGAGGTTGCTTCTTATAGTTTTCGAAGCGAGCCTTTGCCAATTTGTTGCCGCTTTGCTTGCAGTCGAGCAAATATGAGGTCTTGAACCAAAGGTCGCGCAGATAGTCGATGAAGAACATGTATTCGTCGCCGTTCTGTGTCACGGTCACGGTGCGCTCTTCAGAAGGCTCACCGATGTAGATAAACTTCACGCCACGCTCTGCGAGTTCGCGTTCCACCTTGCCGCATTGGTTGTTTGCCACCTGAATCACAAGAGCAGGATTTTCGGCAAAGAGCACCTTCACGATGTCTTGTTCAGCCACACCGTCGAGGTCGAGGTTCACACCGCCCTTGGTGTTGGCGAAAGTCATTTCAAGCACAGTGGTGAGCAAACCGCCAGCGCTGATGTCGTGTGCTGCCAAGAGTTGCTTGTTTTCCACCAAAGCCTGCACAGCATTGAATGCGTTGGCAAAGTAATCGGCACTCTTCACGCCAGGAGCCTTGTCGCCAAGCAATCCCATAGATTGTGCAAGGGCAGAGCCACCGAGTTGCATGTCGCAGCCAGAGAAATCAATATAGTAGAGACGGCTCTTCTTTTGTTGGAGCACAGGGCTTACGGTTTTCTTCACGTCGCACACCTCACCGCCAGCAGAGATAATCACGGTGCCTGGGGCAATCACCTTCTTGTTGCCGTATTTTTGGGTCATAGAAAGACTGTCCTTGCCGGTTGGAATGTTGATGCCGAGGGAGCAAGCGAAATCGCTACAAGCCTTCACAGCGCGGTAGAGACCAGCGTCTTCACCCTCGTTGCGGCATGGCCACATCCAGTTGGCACTCAGCGAAACTGCCTTCAGACCGCCATTGAGGTTTGCGCCTACAATGTTGGTCAATGCCTCGGTGATAGAGAGCACAGATCCAGCGGCAGGGTCGATAAGACCGGCTTGAGGCGCATGGCCGATAGAGGTGGCGATACCGCTGTTGCCAGTGTAGTCGAGAGCCACCACGCCACAGTCGCTCAAAGGCAACTGAATTTCGCCTTGGCATTGCTGGCGTGCAATCTTACCAGTCACAGAGCGGTCCACCTTGTTGGTCAACCAGTCCTTACATGCCACGCCTTCAATTTGAAGCACGGTTTCGATATATTCGTTGAGTTTTGCAGCGTCGGTTTTCACTGCTTTGTATTTGTGGTGCTTAGTGCTGTCGGTCATTACAGTCTTTGGAGAACTGCCAAACATATCCTTCATGCCCAAGTCGATAGGCTTCACGCCGTCGGCTTGCTCAAACACGAAGCGGTCGTCGCCAGTGGTTTCGCCCACCACATAGAATGGAGCACGCTCGCGTTCGGCAATCTTCTTGATGCGAGCCAAATCCTTTTCCTCAGCCACAAAGCCCATGCGTTCCTGGCTTTCGTTGCCGATGATTTCCTTTGATGAAAGGGTAGGGTCGCCCACAGGCAGAGCAGCCATATCGATGCGTCCGCCAGTTTCTTCCACCAGTTCAGAGAGGGCGTTGAGGTGACCGCCAGCACCGTGGTCGTGGATTGACACGATAGGGTTGGTGTCGTCTTCAGCCAAGGCACGAATCACGTTGGCGACACGCTTCTGCATTTCAGGGTTGGCGCGTTGCACGGCGTTGAGTTCGATGGCGTTGGCGTATTGGCCGGTGTTCACGCTCGAAACGGCACCACCGCCCATACCGATGCGGTAGTTGTCGCCACCCATCAGCACCACTTTCTCGCCAGCCTTTGGAGTGCCCTTGATTGCGTCGCGCTTATTGGCGAAGCCCACACCACCGGCAAGCATAATCACTTTGTCGTATGCCAATTGGCGTTTTGCTTCCTCGTGCTCAAATGTGAGGAGAGAGCCGCAGATAAGAGGCTGGCCAAACTTGTTGCCGAAGTCGCTTGCGCCGTTTGAAGCCTTGATGAGAATTTCTTCAGGAGTTTGATATAGCCATGGGCGTGGAGGCATGGTGCAGCGTTCCCAAGCACGCTCAGCTTCGGTGCGAGGGTAACTGGTCATATACACAGCCGTGCCAGCCAATGGCAAACTTGCGCGTCCACCACCCAGACGGTCGCGGATTTCACCGCCCGAACCAGTAGCGGCACCGTTGAAAGGCTCTACGGTGGTAGGGAAGTTGTGGGTTTCGGCCTTGAGCGAAATCACCGAGTCGATTTCCTTCACTTCGAAGAAGTCGGGTTGGTCGGGATTCACTGGAGCGAATTGCTCAATCTTTGGGCCGTCGATAAACGCCACATTATCTTTATAGGCAGAAATTACCTTGTTGGGATATTCCTTGGTGGTCTTCTTGATGAGGTTGAAGAGGCTTGTAGGCATTTCCTCGCCGTCGATGATGAAAGTGCCGCCGAAAATTTTGTGACGGCAGTGCTCGCTGTTCACCTGCGAGAAACCAAACACTTCGCTGTCGGTGAGAGGGCGGCCGAGGCGCTTGCCAAGTCCCTTCAGGTAATCCACCTCTTCGGGGCTGAGAGCCAAACCTTCCGACTTATTGTAGGCTTCAATATCGTCGATATAAACGATAGGATCCGGCGTACGAGTGATAGTGAAGGTGTCGCTGTCTAATGTGTGGTACACACGTTGCAGCATTTTGTCGTACTTGGGATCCTTTTCTTTTGTGGTTGTGAACTCTTCGATGCGCTCGATGCCGGTCATCGCCATGTTTTGGGTGATTTCGACCGCGTTCGTACTCCAGGGCGTAATCATCTCCTTTCGTGGGCCGATAAACGTGCCTCGTAAAGTGTCGTCCTGCACTTGAATGCCGCCGAGCAGCCATTCTAACTTCTCAAGTTCCTTTGGTGAAAGAGCATGGTCAGCACCTACCGCATAGATGGTGTTTGCTCCTTTTTTAAAGAATGTAATCATAAAAAATTAAGATGGATTACTGTTTAAATCTAAATTCTTCTACAAAGTTAAAGCAATCCACTCGCACTACAAAGCAAAACCGCCATTTTTATTTCACCAACCCACGGCTCTTTCATTTAAAAACTCCGAAATTATTGCCGAAAAATGCCTGTTTTATAGCGAAATTCCTTAAATTTGCAGACGGCGATGCCGAAGCACCGCTTTCG
>OIZI01000835.1_pt1 | contig 14595 bp, 18 predicted proteins | sample 1588441 | NCBI WGS metagenome assembly OIZI01 (sample SAMN03283284) | human gut metagenome | biome: human-associated habitat; material: feces | host: Homo sapiens | place: Peru | collected 2012
TATTAGATTTAAAAAGAAGCTTCATAAAAACATTTTGAGATAAAGTCAAGGGGTTTGTGCGAAAAAATACGAAAAACTGCAACTTTCGTTAAAACTGCACAAAGGAAATGATTTTTACTTGTGCAGTTTTATGCGCTCATAAGGCTGTTGATGCAGGCCTCGTATAATTCAGCAGACGAATAATAGTTAAACATTTCTCTTGGGTAATCGTTGATCCACTTTTCAAGTTTGCGTATTTCGGCGGGTGTTGTGTTGGTAAAGTCATAGCCTTTGGGGTAATGACGGCGTACCATTCTGTTTTGGTTTTCGTTTGATCCACGCTCGTAAGCACTGTATGGGTGGCAAAAATAAACCTTGGTGCGTTTATGGTCTTTATGTATTGAGCTTTGCTCTATGCCCTCATAGTCGGAAAACTCCGATCCGTTATCAACGGTTATGGTCTGGAACACCTGGGCAAACAGTTCCGAGCCGAGCTGCTTTTCAAGGGCGTTAAGGGCCTTTATTACGCTGGCAGCGGTTTTATCATTCATAAGGCGTATGATCTCATTACGGGTTTTGCGTTCGGTAAGCACAAGCAGCGTTTTTCTGGTACCCTTTTTGCCCTCCACACAGTCCATTTCCCAATGCCCAAAAGTTAGGCGTGTTGCAATTTCCTCCGGGCGTTTTTCTATGCTTTCACCCCTTGGCGGGCGTTTTGCACGCTGCACCCTGTCATATTTGTGCTCGGTCTTGTTTTTCTTGATCGGCAGGTTTTTATTGGTGAGGGTAAGGAAAACACCGCTTTCAATATACCGGTAAAAAGTTGTTTTGGAAATCGAGGTTTGAAACTGTAAGCCTTTGCGTTTTATCTCACCGAGAATGGCGCCGGGTGCATACTTTTCAACACATACCTTGTACTCAAGATAATTGGCATACTCAACATCATTGCCGATTTTAAGATCCCCGCCTTTTGCCCTTAAATTGTCCTGCTTTTTCTGCTCGGATATTTCGGGGCTGTATCGTGTTTCCGTGGTCCAGTCGGAATTGAGATGCTCATACTGCCCACGCTTGATCTCACGGTACACAGTGCTGATATGCACACCCAGCTGCTCGGCTATAATCTTAACGGGTGTATCAACCCGCAGCCAAGCCTCTATTTGTAATCTATCGTTCCAGGTAAGTGTTTTGTAATGCCTCATTTGCGCCGCCTCCGGTTTTCATTTTATCTTTTTGCTTGCGGCTATGTCAGCACGGATAAGGCTTTTAATATAACCGGCTTTATTTGGTACGCTTTCCAGCTTGTCTATAATGTCCTGCTCGGTAGTAGTAAAGCAAGGGAGCGAATACTGCTTTTTATATTTGGCTGCATACCTCTCTTGCGGTGTAATCTTTTTTTCCGTCATAAGTAAAACCCCTTTGCTTTTGATACTGCTATTATACCATAGTTATATAACTATGTCAAGGCCCTTTTGAAAAATTATGTCGGTTTACTTGAAAAAAGTGCGAAAAAGTGCTATAATATAAATGTGAAAATTTAATATTTTGGAGGTTTGTTTTTATGCAAAGTTGGTTTGCAAGAAAAATAACCCTCCCGTGTTCGTCAACCTGCACAATCGGGGGGGGGCGTTCCATATTATTTGTGGAAATTCCCCAAAAGTAAGCAGGAAATAAGCAGATCGCCTATAACGATCTCCCAAAATGCGGACCGTGTAAAGCACGGCCGGGAGGGAGGCTGTTATGCGGTTTGTTAAAAAGTTTTTCGGTGTTATTTTGTGTATATGCACGGTTGGCTTTATATCAGCTGCCGCCCAGGTCGAGCCGGGGATGCGGCCGTATTTTATAGCCCTGGCCTGCCTTTGTCTTGTCGGTGCGGTGCTGTTGCTGAAAAAGCCCCGGAGGCTTAAAAAGCAGCCGCCGGAAACGCACACCACAACGGCAGAGGGTGAGCTTGTTTCTGTGCAGACGGAATACACGCCCAGTGAGGTGCCGGACGATGTGGCAATGGAAATGCGGAAATACTACACGCTGATGCAGGCGCAGCGTGATGCGGAAATTATGGCCGACAGTTACCGCCTGGCAAGTACAACCCTTAACCTTGAAACATTTTGCTCAAGGTACGATCTGGCAATGCAAAAGGCGCACACCTTGCTGCAAGCGGAACAGGTGGGCGTGCGTGGCATCCAAAAACTTAACTGCCACAATGCCTGCACCGCTGTTATAAATGCCGCAACCTCCTTAAAGGTGCGTGTGCTGCACGATTATGAAACAGAGGAAATATACAAAGCCGATGCCTTGAAAACAAATAAGGGCAAGCTAAACCGTTACATAAAAATGCTTATAGAGCTTGAAAAGGTCGAGCCCACTTTTATGTTTATGGACGAGTACGAGGCTTTAATCGAAAAGGTAAAGGAGCGCATTGCTCAATTACAGAACGGCGCTCAATCAACCCAAAAATAAAAAAGCACCCAGAGGGCTTTACAGCTCCCTGGGTGCTTTCTAACTTTCTCACGCGCGTATGCGTATATGTACGCAATTAGGCGGGTAGGTGGTGGTTTTTCTCTCTAAACTCCCTATTTTGCACTCTATACAGAAAAAATGTTAGAATGTTAGAAAAGGGCAAAAACCGTGTAACCGTGCAGGTTTATCGCAAAACAATTTGTAAAACATTCTCAAAATAAAATGTTAGAATGTTTCTAACAATTCTACACGAAAAACATTTTACTTTGCCGTATTGTTAGATAAAACCGATGGGGTTATTTACTCCCCCCCCCCGCAGCCTCCGCTGTGTCCTCGGTATTGTCTGAGCCCTCTTTTTCAAAGGCTTTGTTAAATTCAGCAAGCGCCGCCTCGATCAGCATACGCATCTCAAGGTCAGTAATGGTGATGCCTTTTTCTGCAAGCATTTCCGATGCTGCCTCAAGGGCTTTGTTGAGCTTTTCCTCGCCGTGCAGGTCCTTATAAATCTGCTCAACGGCCTGCACAACGGTTTTGGCAACCGCCTGCTTGGTCTTGTCATTTACATACTTGGTGTAAAGCCTTTTTGCTACAATACCGATATAGCCGGCAAGGGCGGTAAGAACGGCATACAAAATTGTGGTGCCGTATTCGGATATAAAAAGTTTGATAAATTCCATAATGAGATCCTCCTATTATTTAAGTAGTCTGTTAACCTCGGCTTGTACGGCTGAATAATCATAGCCGGCCGCCGTAAGTTTCTGTTTGCGTGTTGCACCGTTACCCCATTTGCCCTGGATAACCTCACGGGCAACCTCGGTGTTGCTCTTTTTAGCCGGAGCAGACGGTGCCGCCGCTGTTCCGCTTTTAGTGGTGATAAAGTTCTTATACCCGGCTGCGGTCAGCTTGGCCGCCATAGCATCTGCGTTGGCACGCACGCTGTACGCACCAACCTGCACCTTATAGAGCCCATCCACCTGCACAATGTAGGTGTCAAAGCCTTTGCCTTTAAGTTCTGCGGCGAGTTTATCAGCGTTGGCCTTTACAGAAAAGGCTCCCGTTTGCACACGGTAAAGCACCTTTCCGGTGTTCGGCTGCGTTGGTGTGATAGTCTGGGCATCAAGCAGCTTTTGCACCTCGGCTCTAAACCAGTCCATTGTTTTGCCAAAGGGCTTGAGCCAGTTGTGCGGATCGCCGTGGTTGCCGCCGTACCCTGCAAGGTAACTTTCGTAATGGCTGCTGATTTTATCAACGCCAAAACCGTACTTTTTGCAGAGATAAGCACAAAACTCCTGCGCCTCTTTCATAACGGCGTTGAAATAATTGGGATCGGAAAGCCCATCCTCACACATTTCAAACTGCACACGGGCGGTGGGGTTGTAGTTGTAACTGCCGTTTTTACCAGAGCCAACACCCCAGCAGCAGATGTCAAAGGGGAGGGTTTGATAGGTTTCCACTTTGCCTGCGGCGTTTACACCAATAAAGGCGTGCACGCATACGCTGCGCCCCATTTCCTTTGCCGAGTGGTTCCAGTCATTGCAATACTGATTTTTGCCGAGGTCGGCAATAACAGCATCGTAATTGGGATCGCTCTTTAAGGGCTGCACATACCTTTTAAGGTTTTTGTTGTTGGCACCGGTGGAGTGTACCACAATGCCGGTGGGCTTGCCCCCGGTCATTTTCGTGCCCTTTTTGTAGCAGTCATTTGCGGTTAAAATACATTGCTTGAGTACCATAATAGTAACCTCCTTAAAAATTTCAGCCGGTGAGGGTTGCCCCTCCCGGCTGTTTTGCAATTATTTATGCGCCCGTTGGTTGATGTACTTGTCGAGCTTGTCCTTTGCAATCGGCACGGTGTGGTTGGCACCGAGCTGCTGCAAGCCGTCCAAGCACGCAGACAAAGCAAACACAATAAGGGTGTCCTCCTCTTTAATGTGTGCGATGTCTTTGTCCTGTTTTTCCTGTTTTAAGTACCAGCGGTACACGGCGAATACAACGCCGAAAATAACGCCGAGTGCGGTTATAACGGCGGCTATCGTGATTATTGTATCTGCGTTAATCGTGATCCCCATTGCCGCCATCCTCCTTGCCTAAAATCTCATCAATGGCGGCTTTGTACTGCGGATATTTTTCAATAACCGTGTCATAATCGAGTTTGCCCGCTTTGATACGCATTGCTAAATACTTTGCCATTGTTATACCCCCTCATCGCCAAAGAGCAGAAAATCAACGGCATCCATAGTGTCATTTAACTGCTCTTTGAGCTGTTTGTTTTCATTTTCCAGAGCGACAATACGCTCCTCCTGTGTGGGCGCCTTTGGCGGCACGAGTGGCTGCCAAGCGGAGGCGGTTTCATACCACACATCAAAATCGGCGATAATTTCAGCCTCGGTTGCGGTGGTACGCATATAAGCCTCATCGGCCTCATAGCTTTTTGCGCTGTTTTCCGGATCTATTACCTCTGCAATGTTTTTACGCATCCAAAGGTCTGCGGTGTCAGCCGAGGGCAGGCTCATATACTTGATACTGTCCGGGCGTTCTGTGTAATACGCTTTTGTTACCATTTTCGTTTGCTCCTTTCGCAAATTTACTTATTACTTTTCTTGCGGCACGGTGCACCGCTTTAAGGTGCAATGCCTTTGCAATATTCCTTGAGTTTGTGTGCTTGAAATAACCACGGTATGAAACGAGCCGCCGGGCATTTTGCAAGTATATGGGTAAACCGGCCACCATACGCCGCCACGCTCTCAAAAGGGCACGGCGTGCCCGTACAAAGGTGCGGGCTCTTATCGTGGTGCACTCTTTACTCACCACATACCCCATCATATCCGGCGGCTCTTTCGCCGTCTGCTTTAAGTTGTGGTTTGGCTTGATATGCAAACCTAACTGCGTAAGCATATACTCCTCAAGGGCTTTGCCTGCGGCTTTCGCATTGTGCTTTGAGGCGGCAAAAATAATAATGTCATCCATAAAAACAAGTATGTGGGTAACAAGGTTTTGCCGCTTGCCTCTGCGTGTCTTATACAGCCTTTCGGTTGCAAAGTGGTACGCATAGCTTATAACATAATTGCAAAGCCATTGGCTTAAAAAGCTGCCTATGGAAAGCCCCTCCTCGTATGTACCGATAAGGGCAAGCACAAACCATATAAGCGTGGGGTTTTTGCGAACATCACGCCCAAGCAGCTTGCGGATGGTGTGGTGTCCTATGCTTTCAAAGCAATGCCGCACATCCATTTTGTCATAATATTTGGTGCCTTTGGGATCTTTACGGATCCATTTCTCAAGCGCCTTTTTACCGTAAACTTGGCCCCGCTCTGGTATGCTTGCACATTGGAACGGGCCAACCTTTGCTTTTAACATAGGCATAAGAGCATACACGGCAACATAATTCATACATTGCTGCATCGCACTTTCAATGCCAAGCCTGCGGAGCTTTCCGCTGCTTTTATCCACCCGATCACGATAATGTATAGGCGGTAAGGCAAGATCACGGGCTTTTATACGCTCCGTGATCTCAACCGCAATGCCGTGGGCGCCGCCGTGCCGAGCCAGCAACCGCTTAAAACCCGGTCGGTTTCTTTTGCTTGGATCGGTTACGCACAGCGTTACCCACGGCTCTATAACAGAGGGATCTGTTATATCCACATTTTTGCAATAGGTTTTTATAATTTCATCCCTCCTTAAAATCGTATGGTTGAGCTCAAGGGCTTTCGGTTTATCTACTAACCCCCACGGCGGCCATATACCGCCGAGCCGTTTTCACGGTGCCGGTTTAATCTCAATTTTCGGCAGTTAGCCGAGGCAGGCGTTGCCGCCTGGGTGCTTTAACACCAGATGTACTGCGTAATAAATAAATTTTATGATACCATAAGCGCGGGCCGCAATGTTCCAGTTGGCAGTGCCGAGGCCATTGTTCAGATTAGCACAGGCAAAACCACTGTTGCCCCTATTGTCCAGATTACCAAAAGCCTGCCAGGATAGGACAAACGGCACGAGGGTCCACAGTACACCCCTTAATGAGGGGCTACCGCCCCTCTTATACGCCGGCCTACGCCGGCGTAAATTCACCCCGGTTGCCACCGGAGCCACACGCGCGGGCCGCAAAGCCCCAGCCGGCAGTGCCGAGGCCATAGTACAGATTAGCACAGGCAAAACCACTGACGCCCCAATAGCCCAGATAACCAAAAGCCAGCCATTCACGCCAGCCGGTAGTTGCTGCACCGTCACGGTAAACGGCTGCACGGTAGCCGGTAGTGGAGGAGCCCGCAAAGGTCTGTGCAAGCATATATGCCTCCTGGTTGTTTGCATCCCAGTTAAGCTCTGCGATGTATTTCCACGCCGCATCCGTTTCCTTGGCGATGGTGCCAATCGTTACGGGGTTTGTACCGCTGTTGCCCGTCTTAATGTCAGCCGCCTTGCGGTTAAGGTACACGGTGTACTTTTCGGCATCCTCGTAAAGGGTGGTATCACCGGGCACCTCGTATGCACCTACCATAACCTCAATGCCCTGGATCTTGCAGGGCTCTTTGCCGGAGGTGTTGTTTGTCGGGCTGCCGTCATTGCCGAGCACATCGTCTGTGCTGCCGGTCTGCCACGGGTGCGCCACAATATAGGTGGCGGTTGTGGTGTTAAAGGGTGTTTCGGTGTCGAGGTTTACAGCCTTGTATGCCGTGCCGTCCACCGTCACATCCTCAATGCTCAAAATCTTTGTAATATCACACACATCGTATGTGGTTGCTTTTGCACGGTCATTTGTGCTGCCGAGCGATACGCAGCTGCCTACCACAAAATAAGTGCCCTGTGCGGCGGTAAGCAGCACACGGGTAACGCCTGTTTCGGCGGCCGCTGCTGTGTATGTGGTTGAATAACTGCGGCAGCCTGTCATTACCTGCGCCGAGCCGAGCGTTGCGTATTTAATCTCAAGCATAAGCTGGATAAAAGCAACATCGCAAAGGCTGGAGCCGCAGTATTGGTTGCCCCATTCACGCCACTTGGCGATCTGCCCGTTAAAGCTGATCGAGGTTGAGCCTGTGGAGCCGCTGCGGTATGTTGCGGGCTGTACGCCGGAAACGCTGGAAAGCAGCCCAGCCGAGTTGTAGCCGGCCGCATACTTGGCGTGTACCACAAAGCCACGCACGGTGTTATCAGCCGCACGCACAGCCTCCGGCAAGGGCTTAAAGCCTGTTGCCTCGGTGGCTCTGTATTCAACCTTTTTGGTGGTGTCGGTCGAGGTACGGCGTACCCAGCCGGTCATCTGCATAACGCCCACAAGGGAGTTTGCAGGTGCGGAGGAAAAGCCGCCGTAAATACCCTTGATGGCAAGGATAACCGGCTCAAGGGTTGTGCTGTCAATGGTGTAATTGACATCAAAGCAAGCGAACAGCGGGAGCGTTTTGTAATCGTCCGTGCCCGCCACGGTCTTTGTGGACGGGGTGCAGGTAAGATCCGCATTTGCATCCTGCCTTTCGCCAATAGGCGAGTTGCTGCTTGCATATTTGTAAAACTGCGATGTGTATGTGCCGCTTACCGATTTTGCCGCCGCCGTAAAAAAGCGGTTGCAAATATTCGTGAGGCTGTCATAGTCTGCATTTGCCTCCACAAACGCCTTGAGGGCGCTTGTAACCCCAAGCTGTGTAATAAGGCTCGGAATAATAAAAAGGTCATTTGCGCCGTTACCACGCACATCATTGATAGGCAAACGGTAAAGGGCCTGCTGCCCGCTGCCGTTGTCCTGGATGCCGAGCACATAGGCATCCTTGCTTACGCTGCTCGGTACCGGCTTTTGTGTTACCGGAATTGTATTAGCCATTTGTATTTACCTCCTTACGGTCTGTTAAATAGTTCCTCTGTTCGTCACGGAGGATCCTGTTGTGTTCGTCCGTCAGCAGTTGAAAGCCATCGGGCGGTGTAACCACCACATCCTTGCCGCTGCGCAGCATAAGGAGGGTGATCGGGTTATTGTCAAGAGGGCGTGCAATTTTCGCTGCAACATTCATACGATCACCCCTCAATCAACAGCACCCAAGTACGCTCATTTGAAAGCACATACACGGATGCGGCGCCGCCGTCCGTACTTGGCACAACAGCCGTACTGCCGGGGCGTGGTCTGTCCTCGGCCTCGGAATTTGCGCCGGTCGGCAGGTTTGCAACATCGGCTGCACTTGAGCATACATACTCTGTGTAAATGCCGTGCTTGTCGGTGATGTAGTCCTTGCCCTGTTTAAGCATTGTAATCATTTATAAGGCCCTCCTTTTTATAGAATTGCAAAATAGTAATAGGTCATACCGTTGTTGTTTTGCTGTGAGTATTCGTTATTTGGGCTGTACCAGGTTACTGTATTGCCATCCCAGGTATAATACAGCTGCCCCCAATCACCGCTTACATCGTCCATAATACCGCCTGCACGGCTGCTTGAAATACCCCGCAGGGCAATAAAGCCTCCACGCTGTCCGTTTGATGTGTTGCTGGCCGGCATAACCACAAGTAATTTGGGCGGGGCAGAAAAGGTTAGGCTTTTCTTGTTGTGTGTGCCGTAACCTCCGGTACCGCTGTATGAGCCGGTAACGATTTTACCGAGGCCGCTATCCGCAGTTGCAAGCGCGGTGGCAAGTGCCGTAAGACTTGTGCAGCCCGTGCCGCCGTAAGCAACCGGCAGGGTGCCACTCCAAGGGTTATTTATGCCTTTTGAATAAAGAGCACCACACCAAGAGATCGTGTCAATTCCGGAGCCTGTTCCACACAGCATTTGCCCGCTGGGGAAAGCTGTCCTACCTGTGCCGCCTCTTAATACGGAAAGTGTACCGGCGTTAATATCCTGGGCATTATGCGTGTGGCTCTTTGCCGCCGCACCTACCTGCGCCGCCGTGGTGTTGTGGGGGTTGCTGCGGTTGTTCAAGTGGTCTATGAGTTTACTGATCGCCAGCTTGATTTTACCAAACAGTGTGCTTGCCTTTTCACCGCTTACGATATTTGCAAGGGTGGTTGCCTCTGTAAAGGTCGGTACCTGGTCGCTCGGTGCAAGGTTTGGCACATTGCCGAGCCCCACCTGCTGCTTTGTAACGCTGTGCGGGTTGTTCTTGTCAGCGGTGTGCTTGTCAAAGTCCTCTTTGGAGGCGTATACAAGTGAGCTGCTGATCGCCGCCGATACATTCTCGGCATCGCCAATAAAGATAAGGGCATCAAACTGCATTTCAAGGATGCGGTTGCCCTTGTCCGGTACATAGTCTGCGGAGCTTTCGTCCTCGTTGCCGAGGGCGTACAAAATCTCTTTTGTGCTGTCATCGGGATCCTTGGCGAAAAAGCCAGCCTCCGTGATATGAAAACCGCTTGTAATGGAGCTGTTGGAAAACTGCGCCGTAAGCGTTACATATTCCGTGCCTACCACAATTTTTGAAAGCTCAACGGTAATAATCGGGTTGGCAAGCCCCGTTGCCTCGGCAGGATCCTGTGCGGTACCGTTGCCGAGCTGAATTTTTGTAAAAGTAATGGTTTCACCCGCCAAAGCCCTTAACAAAAGGTTTTTACCGGATGCGGTAAGTTTAGGTACCATTTGTGTTTACCTCCTCATAAAATACTTTGTTTTCTGCCTCCTCCATAAGCACCTTGCTGTTTTCGTCTGCAAGCAGGTTTATGTTATCCATATCCCACTCCTCCGTGGTAAGCGTTTGCTTAATCGAGTGGCGAAAAGCCGAGCCGGTGTAGTGCGGTATTTTGATTTTTGATAGCAGTATCAAAGGATCAATGAGCACATTTGCGGCAACATACCGGCGCATATCGTCCAATATGTGCAGGTAGTCAACCGATACCGGCAGCGATACCCGGATGGTGTAGTCATTTATGGTGGGCAGGGGGTTGCTTTCACCGCAGGAGGTTTTGAGCCAATTCACAAGCCAGTTGTAAGTGTAAACAACGCCATAGGTCCAGGCGGTTTTTAGCCGCTGTTTTCTGTCCTCCAGCGTGTCTGTGGCAAGCGGTACAATATTGAGCTCTTTTTCCCAAACCGTAACGCCTGCCTCCGTGGCCGTATCTATGAATTGGTTATCCATAACGAGGTTTAAGGCATCCCACGCCGCCTCAATTTCCGGCTGCTGTGCACCCGTAATGGCGGCAAATTCCATAACGCTTTGCAGCACCGGTGGGAGGTAATCAATCAGCTTTCTATCAAGCATTTACCACACCCCCGGATGCAAGCACGGGTATGTTATCCTCGCCCAGCGTTATATTTTTGGTGTCATTGTTGAGCTTGGTGCTGCCTATATCAGCAATGTAAGCAGAGCACTCCGACAAAATACGGCTTTCAATCTGGGATATACGCACGATCAAGGTGCCGCCCTTTTCCCAAGCCTCGGCCATTTCGTCAAAATACTTACGCACCGTGGCGTTTACCGCCGCTTTGGCATCGTTCCAGGTGTAGCCTGTTGCAAAAGTCAAGTGTGTGCTTACCGCAATGGTGGTGGGCGTGATACCCTCAACCTTTACGATGTGCCCAATAGGCGCAAGCCCCAAGCCCTCGCCGGCGTTCTGTGTCGGATCAATAGCGGTTTGAACAATATCTATAAGCTCATCGGAGGGGGCAGCGTTGTTTGCTGCCATAATAACGAGCTTAACCGTGCCGCCAACCGTCAGCTTTTTGTTGAGGGCTGCCGTGTAAACGCTTGTAAGCCACGCCTTGGCATCTTTGTCCGTTATGGTGTTAATGATACCCTCGTACCAGGTTTTAACCGCTGCGGACGGGATAAGCCCGGAGGGCGGTGTGTCTGCGTTCCAGACGGGATGCACCTTTACAGCCGCCACACCGTCAATGCCCAGCACCTTTGCCTTGTAATCGGCCTGGTTGCCGCCAAAGGCCTGGCTCTGTACGGCATCAAGGATCCGCTGTCTAAATACCTCCGTGTCCTCCTCGTCATCGCCGGGGATAAGCAGCTCAACCAGCTTTGCGGTGGTAAGTCCGGCAATGTACTCAATGGGGATAAGATCCCCGGCACAATCGTTTGCCGCCGAGCCTGCTGTTTCACAGGTTACTTTGTGGCTGAGGCCCGTTTCCGTGTCCTCGCCGGTCATTCGTTCCGTTACAATAAAGTTTAATTCCTCGCAGGAAAAACGGGAGCCGACAGGCACCTCAATATTAAACTCCGCACGGAACACCGCAGCGCTTGCCGCCTTTGGCGAAAGTCCACGATCCTTTGCCCGTTCTATAAGGTAATCACGGGGGGCGGTGGCAATGTAGGTTGCCGTAAAAACAAAGTCAAGGCCAATGTAAAGTTGTGCAAGCTCTGCCATAGACGGGGCCACACCGTTATACACCATAGAGCCCTCCCTTTTGTCAAAGGTTGAGCTTACCCTCGCCATTGCATTTGCAAGTAAATTTTCGTAGGTTTGATCCTCAAAAAGGCTCATACATCCACCTCCTTTTTGGTTTCTATATCGCCGTAAATCGAGTGCACCGTAAAGGTTACAATAAGCGCCTTTTTGGTGCTTTCAAATTCCCAGCCATCCACGCTGTTTATACGGTCATCCTGGGTTAATGCCTCGGTAATACGGCGTTTTACCTCGGACATTACAAAATCTTTTGGCTGGCCTATAAGGTCAACCAGCTCCACGCCGTAGTTGTAGGAGTAAATGGGGTATTGGTAACGCTCTACCGAAAGAATTAAATACACCGCTTGCAGCAGCGCATCGGCATCCTCGGTAATGCCTTTAACCCGCCCCCGGCTTATATCCAGCTTGTAGGTATGGCTGGGTTGCTGTTCCATTGCAAACTCAATGAGATCAAGATCATCACCGGTCTGCGGCAAATATGAATTATCAGCCATTTGGTGCCTCCAATCTGTCTAACACTATAAACTTTTGCCCGCCATCGCACCGGAGCATCAACACCTTTTCACCGGGTTTAAGCCCCAGGTGCACGGTAAACTTTTTGCGCCCCGTGTAGCTGTGGCTGTGTCCGATGTTCACCCCTCCGGCGTTTTCCGTGTTGCCGGAGTAACTTTCGTTTCCGGAGGTTGTGCCGGAGTATGCGTGCTTATGCGTTAGGTTTACGCTGCCCAAAGCGGTGCCGGTGGTGTGATCCACGGTTTCATACACCGTATAATCACGCACGGCATTTGTAAGGAGCAGCTGCGATGCCGGGATAGTGATTTTTTGGTTTATGCTGATTTTGAGGGGTGATACGGAAACAACCTCACCGATTTTCAAGGACATAGGATCCTTTGCATTTACCGCCTCCACGGCGGCCTGCTTAATCAGCATTACAAGTTTTTGTGCATCAAGTGACAAAAGTACCACCTCGCAATTTTAGCTCCATAAGGTGCTGCCCGTCCTTAAAACTGTGCTTTACGCTTTCTACAAGCATAAAGTTTGATACATTCATATCACCCAGCCCAAGGATAACCACAAGCAGCGTGCCTGCCCTTACCCTTGTATCACCGAGCACATTTTTTACGCTTAATGTGCGGGTTTTGGTATTGTAGAGTTTAAGCAGGGAGGCAGCCATATTGTTAAGGTTTGTGCTGTCATCGTTCACCTTTTCGGCGTACTGCAACACGCCCCACTGCATTATGGTACTGCTGCTTTTTACGGTTACGGGATCCGAGCCCTCACGGAAAAGCCGTATTTTGTTGTATGTGTTGTTTGCAATGCTTGATTTATAGTCATAATCGCCTGCGGTGTCCTCGTTTATCACAAGGCCGAGTTTCATATTTCCTATGTTGGAAAGCGTGAGCTTTCCGGCATTGTCATACAGCACATAAAGCTGTGTTGTAGCCTTGAGTGTTTCATCAAGGGCATTTTGGATAATATCAAAAAGGCTTTTGTTGTCCTCGGTGCGGCTGGCAATCTTATAACCGGTGTCCTCAAGGGCTCCGGCGTTCAGTCCAAAGTCCTCTGCGAGCATACGCACCACCTCGGTTGCGGTCTTATTTTCGTACTGAAAATAATCTTTATTGTTGAGGTAGTAAAGCTGATCGTACACCGTTACCTTGATTTTCTTATTGTCGCTGCCGGATCTCGATTTTTCAAACACAAAGCCGTAAAACATTGGCGTGCCGTCAACCGAAAAGCGGCAGGCATCGCCCTCCGCAAAATCAAGCCCATCCGTTTTGATACATTCAAATGTTAATTTGCCCGGCTGCCCCTTACGCTGCCACTCTATCATTACACCGTCAACAATAGGGGGAAACATAAGGGTTGAGCCGTGCTGAATAAAAAGCTCGTAGGTCATTACGGTATGGTGAATACCTGCCCAACATAAATGAGGTTAGGGTTTTTGATCTTACCCTTGTTTGCATTGTATATTGTCGGGTATTTCGCTCCGTTTCCGTAATATTTCTTGGCAATGCCCCAGAGTGTATCACCTTTTTTAACGGTGTAGGTTTTGGTTTGTGGGGCATTTGTTGCCGGTCTTGTAATTTGCACCGTTGCCGTTTTCTTAACGGTGGTGTCTTTGCTGTCATTGTGCTTAACCGTGGTTTTAATGGCAACCGTTTTGGTGCTGTAATCACGGTACTGCTTGAGCTTTACCTCAACGCTTACATCAAGGCCGTTTGTGGCGCTTTCCTCTATGGTGTAGTCCTCAACGCTTACTTTGATATTGGTATCAAACAAGAGCTGTCCGGCGGGCGTTGTCCTCGTCATAATAAACTGCGTTGTGGTTCTTTGCGTTTTGGCACGCTCCAGCAGGGTTAAATAATAATCGGGGAGCTTGCTTGCGGTCAGCATAGGGAAAACAAGCGGCAGGGTGATCTCCGTGAGCCCCGGATATTTCAAAAAGTTAATTTCGCCCTCGTTCAACAGGGTTACTGTGGTATTCTTTCCGCTGATCTTTACGGATAACTTTGCCGGTGTCTGCGGCATAAGCTCACCGAAAAGATAACATTTATAACTCACATCAATACACCCCCTCACTTGCCGTTACCAAAGCCTCGGCAACGCCGTCCGTTAAATAACTGATTATGCCGTCAAGGTCTGTGTTGGCCGCCACATTGTTTGTAACGCCTCCAAGGTCAACCTTAATTTCGGCAGTAGTAAAGCGGTTAATGGCCTCACGCTCTGCAATATCCCGTAGGTAGGAAAGCTCCTCGGTGCTTTTGCCCGTGTTCTTTGCCGTATCGCCTGTGTTTTTCGCAATATCGCCAAGAGCGCTGCCGTAGGGATCTAAGCCGCCG
>OIZI01000837.1_pt1 | contig 14581 bp, 7 predicted proteins | sample 1588441 | NCBI WGS metagenome assembly OIZI01 (sample SAMN03283284) | human gut metagenome | biome: human-associated habitat; material: feces | host: Homo sapiens | place: Peru | collected 2012
ATGAACTTTATACTAGAGGAGCAGCAGCAGGTAAAGCTGCTTCTTCTAGAGTATTTTCTGCTGGGGATGCTGGAAGTACTTTGAATGGTTACTATAGAGACTATGTACAGAAGATGGGATATAGTAGAGATACTATTCAGAAGTTCTATCAAGATATGTCCACTATCCCAGAGTTACAGATGGCAGCAAATGCTATCCTTGAAGAAAGAGGTGTTAATCAGAATCTTACTGGACATAATCTTCAAAGGGCTAGGCAAAGTGTTATCAATGGTATAATTGATGGTGCTATTTATCAGGAGAATCATAATCCTCAGAGAGACCTTGGAGTACTTACACAAGCTGAGAGAGTTGCTGATGCTAGAGCTAAACAGCAGATGGAACTTACTAGAAGAGGACAGAATATCAGTCTTGCTTCACAAGGTCTTACTTATAATGAAAATACTGGTACTATTTCTTATGACCCAACAAAAGATCCTTCATTGCAGAAAGCATCTGCTATTGCACAAGCTAAAGCTGCTGCATCAGGAAAGAAAACAGGTAGTGGTACTGCTTATGATGTAAGGAATAAGAAGATAACAATGATTGGTGCTAAGACTGGTACAAAGTATAAAGACACTAATGATGAAAATAGTATAGGTACTCCTTTGGAAGATTTAAGTGGAGCTAGAGCTTTATCTTCCCAGGAATATAGTCAGTTAGTTGATGCTAATGATAACATTACTAATGAGCATCTTAGAAGTGCTATTGGTAATGGTAATCTCTCTGATTATGAAATCTATGTAGTTCCTGCTGGTACTTCAAAGATTGATGGCTCAGGTACTATATGGGATGATTCTACTACAGAGGATGTCTATATTGCTATACCTCGTGAATCTAAGAGAGCAGCTACTAACTCTGAAAGTCCTGTAAATACTGGTTCTAGTGGTGATAATGATATTCCAGAATAACTTAAAATAAAGGAGAGAGTCTAACTTTATTTACACTCTCTCCTTATACAATAATTATAGACCTAAATCTACATTTTCCCAATCATTTATGTGGTCATAAAGTATATATTTTCCAGATTCTGTAAGACCTACCTTAAGTTCATTTTTTCTCTTAGTAATCTCAGTAGGAGTGAGTACTCCGAGTTGAGAATGGAATTTAACATAATCATAAGAACCATTTTCCTTAAGAAACATACAAGATTTAAATTCTTCTCCTGTATTTGAATTTACAAAGTCTCCAACTTTCATTTTTACGTAGTTCTTAGCAAACTCCAAGAGAGACCAACTTTGAAGAATAGATGTATTATTCTCTTCTATACATTCTTCTTCTGCTGATGATTCATTGTTAAATCTGTAGTTGTAATATCCTTTAACTATGTCATATACATCTTCTTGGGAGAAATCAACATCCTTTAAGATTCTTGTGAAGGTATAGTTTATGAACATATTATCTTCTCCTAAATCTATAAGTTCTTTGCATGTGCAGAGGAATTGAATGAATGGACCATCCTTTTGAATAGTCTTCATAACATCAATGTACTTCTTTCTATCTAACCAAGACTGATGATGTATGCAATAAGTCAAATGTTCATCTTTAAGTCCAAGCAAATGCATGAAATCAACAAGAACTTGTTTAGCTTCCTGTCTATTATTAGGCATGTTATCTATGGTATAAAGAGATGCAGCAGCATTCAGTAGAGCACATTTCTGTTCTACTGATAAAGTATTTATTTCCCAATCTTTACTTCCATCATATAGAGTGTTATATATCTCTTGAACTTTACTATCATCCACATTAATACCTAACTCTCTGAGTTTTCTATTAAGAAGTTCCTTTGCAGTTTTAAATTGTTCTGATTCCATAATCTTATATATTGAAAATGTTTATTAGAAGAACGTAAAACTTAAAAGTATATTATATTTGATTTACCTTTTTGTTTGCTTTAACTTTCATAAGGGAATTCATAAGGTGCTAATAGAATACTTCCAATATATGTATCTTTGTGCAAAAATAATAGATAAGTTATGAGTAAAGAGAAATATATAGGTGAAGCTCTTCTCAAAGATAAACCTAAGAAAAAACTTAGTCTTATTATTAAAGATGGATCTGTTGTTACTAGTAAAATAGCAGATAAAAATGTTACATCAGATAAGTTATCAGATGATGTTCTCGTTGCAGGTAATATCAAGTACGGAGAAGATGGTAATGTTTCTGACACCTTGGATAAGCTGAATTCTGAGAAATTCGACAAGAGTAACGTTGTGCAGGACTTTGGTGATGAAGAAGACAAGGTGATAAGCCAGAAAACAGTTTCGGAAAAATTTGATGATATTATCAAACTGATAAACGTTACAGGCTTTACGCTAGACCTTGTTTCTGAAAACGGATGGAATTTCAGCAGTTCTTCCATCAGCAGGACTGACAATGAAGGAAACTATATTCCATTCACTACACTCAGTGTTAAGGGCTACTGGTATGGAGAGGAGATTACCGACAAGATGTTTAATGTGAAATGGACCAGAAAGACTGATTATCCTGAATCAGATGAAATCTGGAATAAGACACATGAAAACTCCGTCAATGATATTCATATCTCCTTTCTTGATATAGGAGCACAGAACTACAGGATAGGAAGTGTAGTCTTCAAGTGCGAGGCTGAATTTACATCTGATGCTGACAAATATCACATGTCGAGAAGTATAAATCTTTAAAAATAAATATTATGTCACTAGCAGAAAGTGGATTAAAGAAAATTATAGTGCAGGCAATAAACTATTGCCAAAATTGCACACTGGAAATAAGGACTGTGGGTATTACCACCACGCAGACTTATGACCGCATCAACGATGTATTTGTGCCAGACTATACTGATGAAGCATGTAGGTTGCAGATATTTCCAAGATGTACACTTGTGAATCCTGATTCTCCTATAGCCTCTACAAGTATCAACGCACAGCTGCTGAAGGAAAACTTCTCATGGGAAGAGGTTACTCCTTCGGGCGTTACAAAGATTTATCCTGTAAACACATCTTCGGGTGTAAAGGAGGGATATGAGGTAACTACATCAGGTGATAATGCTGGAGAGATTGTAGTGAAATCAAATGGCTCCATCGGTGTAAAGAGAACATTGAGGTTCAAGGCAAAATGGTATGACAGCCAGAGTGGTCACTGCTATGTTTTCCAGGCAGACAAGGGTCTTGATGTAGTAAATGCTACAGAGGCTCTGCCCGAGTTGGTTGTTTCTTCCCCAAGAACATTCCTCTGGAATCCTTTCCGCAATGTAAGTACCTATGATGTAACTGCATCTGTATTTGTGGGCAAGAAGGATATGGTGGAGGATGCCAGATGCAAGTTGTGGTGGTATCGTCTGCTGGAGAATGGCAGCAAGCAGCTGATTACGTCGGGTGATACATTGAATGACCTTGACGTAAAAACCTTGAAGACTGGCAAGAACGGACAGATTACAGGTATTACATTTGACCTTGATATGATGGGAGAAGGCAATTCCTATGAAGTGAGAGCTGCATTCAGATCGTCAGGAAGTCTTCCTGCTGAGCCTGAGAATGATGACCCTATCTATCAGTTTACCATGGCAAGAAGATTCCCTAAGATTGCGGCAAGCATCAATGGTGGCATGATAAACGTTACCAATGGTATTCCGACGATAGAACTCTCTGCCATCATCAAGGATAACATGGATATTATTCCAGACTGGAACAGATATGCCTGTGCTTACTGGTATAAGGTAACTACCAGTCTGAATAGCGAGAATAAGATGCAGGAAAACAGAACTTTGCTAGGTACAGGTGAGAAAATTACTGTTCCTACATCTATTACAGAATTTATCAAGCTTGTGCTGGAAGACAGGGGACCCATGTTTGCCTTTATGGATGACGAGGGCAACTTCCTTGTAGACAGCAATAACGCTTATATTATTGATAGAAAAATAACAATTTAAATTATTAATATTATGCCATACTATGTTAAAGTTACTCCGAAGGTAAAGGAACAGATTTTACCGGAATATGTGAAGAAGCCGTTGTCTAAGGATGGCAACTATCTGCTTTTTCAGAATGACCTGATTGGTATTGAAGGTAATACCCTCATGGATAGAGTGAATCGTGTGGGTGGTGCCCTGCTTACTCCTGAAGAGAGGAAGGCTGAGAGTGACGGAACTACGGATTCTCCAGCATACTGCTATACTCCTAAGGAATATGGCGGCACTGACGAAACTACAGATAAAGGTGAAGGCAGTTTTGAGACTGCAGCACCAACTAATAAAGAAAGTGAGGTAAACAATGAGTAAAGCTTCTGCGGTTGGACAGATTACCGTTATATCAAACGGAACTTCCTATAATGCTTTTCTGCAATGCCAGCTTGGTGATATTGTGCAGACTTACCAGGGCAATATTGATGCTCCTGAGAACATCACACCAAACTATGAGGCTAGCGGTGCAGAGAAACCTATTATCATGCTTATGCTTTTCTCTTCCGAAAAAGGAAATGGAAATGCCCTTTCTAACGTAAGCAATGATAAGGTGACTTGGTTCATCAATACGAATATCCAGATTAAGTTTGATGGCAGCACAAACTTATCAACCAATTCATTTGGAGGAGAGACAGGTCATTTTCTGAAGACTACCTACACTATCAGCAATGGCAGTGAGTCTATCGTAGTTCCTGCCTTGAAGGTGATGAAGAACCTTGTGAAGATTAACGGAGGCTCTTCTTTCACTATATCTGCAAGCTGTATTGCTCCTGTAACCAATACTTCAGTGCAACTGGAAGCCTATTATCAGGTATTTATTTCTACGGCAGCTGATGTTACCAAGAAGGTTTCCATTGCTGCAGCAGATACCCATCCGTTTACTATCCTTACCAAGAAGGGAACCTGTGAGGTGAAGGCTCTTGTAGATGGTGCAGAGACTAGCAGCAGTGATTATTCCTATGTATGGAAGCTGTTCAGAAATGGTGAGTGGACAGAGAAGGCAGCTGTGGATGGAAAACCTAATCATCTTATTGTAAGCGAGGAGGAGGTTGATACCTTCGGATTGGTTAAGGTGGAAGTGTCTAAGGGTGGAGCACTCTATGGCTCTGATATTGCAACTGTGTCTGACAAGAGTGACCCCTATACCATTTATCCTAACCCTAAGGAAGTGGTGTATGATTCAAGTGGTAATGACACTGATAAGTTCCCTGATGATTACACCAAGGGCGATGCTGCATCTGAAACCTTCACCGTGAATGATGGAAGGGTTATCAGATACAAGCCTATCCTGAAGCCAGAGAGTGCAAATCAGGATAAGACACAGACTTACAAGATGTATCTCTATGATGTTAACGGAAATCCTGTAAAGGACTACACGACTGCAGCAAAGCACTTTGATATAAAGAACAATGAGGTGGCTTCCTTTGGAACCATCGTCTATATAATTCAAACGTCTGATTAAAAAGTGAATGATATGGGAGCAAATAACAATAGTCCAGCCCCGCTTGCTTCTGCAATGGGCATGATTCATGTTATAAAGAATGGAGAGGATGGCATTGGCATATTGAGTGCCAATGTCCTCTTTACCACTTCCAACTCTAGCATAGATCCTCCATCAGATGATGTTACCTGGGCTGATACATTTGCAGGACTGGAGTTTGCCATTGGTCGTTACCTGTGGTCTTGCACTGAGGTAATCTATAGTAATAAAGATAGAAAGCTTACAGGAAAGTATTGCGTAGGAGCCTGCAAGGACTTGGCTACAGTGCTGGAGCTTTACCAGCTTGGAGACAGCAATGTGACTCCTCCAACAGGCAACTGGAGTGAAAGCTATACCCCAGTGCAGGGCAAGTGGCTATGGACTAAGAATCAGCTTACCTTCAACAATGGAAAGGTGGCTTACACTGACCCAAGGTGCATAGGTCATTTCTCAAAGGATGGAACCAATGGTACCAGCTTTACATTGAAGGGAAAGGCTTATGCACACTATGAGCTTGCAAGCAAGGTTCCTAGTGTTAATGTGAATCTTATAGGCAGGAGGTTTCTTGTTGACAAGATGGACACAACCATTCCTCCTGTCAATTCCCCTTGTGTAGCTATATGGAAGAAGATTGCCACGTCTGAATCCTATATTCTTTCCAATACCAAGGCAGAAGTAGGTGATGCCTATGTGATTGACACTACTCTGTGGGTGGCAAATGACAGTGCCTGGGTGGAAGCTGGAAGCATTCAGGGACCTTCGGGAGAGGCTGGAGAGGATGCATTATGGGTAATGCTGAGTCCTGACACTATTACTTTTGAGTCTGACAAAAATGGAAGTGTAGCAAAAGGTGTTACTAAAACAATAGCCATACGTGTTTATAAGGGCAAGGAGATTGTTACAAGGGATTGTACCATCAAGCCTACAACTTACAACGACGGACATTATGACATTGCCTATGCCACCTTTGATGATGGAGCAGATAATGACACCAAGGTTTTAAGTATCAATTCATCGGGAATAGGAACAAAGACTATAGAGAGCAAGAGTGTTGCATTCCCTGTTTCCATGATGTACCTCAGTATATCCTATGGCAAGTATAAAAGCTATCTTGCTACGATTAAGATACTTGTTGATGCAAGTGCCGTGGATGGCTATTTCCGTACCAGCATTGATGGGCTTGATGCCAAGTATACCAAAATGGAAACCATTACCAACGACCATACTTCAAAACTTATGGTACATGAGGCTAACATACAGGCTAATGCTGAGCAGATAAACCAGAGGGTTAGTAAAGATACTTATGATGCTGATTTGAATAAGGTTCAGAGTAACATATCTGATGTTAAACAAACAGCTGAGAACATCAAGGTGTCTGTAAAAGCAAATGAAGACAAGATAGCAGAGGTTGACTTGAAAGCTGACAACATCAGTTCAAGGGTTACTGATACTGAGACCAATCTGAAATCTGAGATAACCCAGACAGCTTCGGGAATCAGTGCAAAGGTGAAGGACTTAAGTGATGGAGTGGCTGCTACTGGTATTAATATCGAGAAGAAAAGCATTACCATGACTGCTGACAAGTTCACCCTTAAAAACAACAATGAAGAACCTGTCTTTAGTGCAGATAAAGATGGTAATGGTATTTTTAAGGGAACCATTGAAGCTAATGCAGGAAAGATTGCTGGTCTTAAAATAGCAGGAAATAGTCTCATAAATGATGGCTTTGATAACAATTCATACATAATCTTCAGAAATGACAATAACAATCAGTTTGTTGGAATCGGGCATGTAGGTGTGGCAGGTGACTCAGAAATATTAGGAAGATTTGAAAATAATAAAAAAGGAGAAATTTCAAATAATGTAGCATTGATTCTCTCTGCGACTAATGCTAATAGAAACTTTGCCTTTGTAGGAAACGGAAATGGCTTCTTGAATGGATATATATCTGGATATGCCTATCAGACTATCAATGCAAATAAGGATAATACTGTTTTCATAATAGAGCCAAAGGAATCTATGCTATTCTTTGTATATCCAACAAAGGAAAGTGCAAGCGTTGGGCTGCCTATACATCAAGATGTAGCAAGTATGCTGGGAATAGGACAGAATGATAATTTTGTGGTTCCGATAGAAATTGTATTGAGTAAATCCAAGACTTTTATCTATGGCAGAACTACAGAAGTAAAAGGTATGGATAGTGATAATTACCCAGTTGTAGGCTATGATCAAAAGAAGAAAATCAATGAGGCTTTTAGTGAAGGCTGGATAGATAATTATTTCAGAAGTGGGTATAACAAGTTTCTTCTCAGTTATATAGATGGCACATATATTGCTATCAGCGTACAGACAACACTGTATAGCAATATAACATACAATAACAATAATGAATAAAGTAACATTTAAAAATATAATATTATGGCAATAAAAACTATAAAAATGAGTGATTGGCTTGCCGCAAACGGGCAGGCTATTACAAATGCTTCTGCAGCTAGTATGAAGGCTTACTTGGAACAAAACCTGCGTTCCTTGCAGGATGGAGTGTACATTGGTAAAATCAAGAGTAATTCGGGGGAGACTTATATGCGATGTGAACCATGGCAGATTACAAATATCGGTATCACGGCTGCAGATGCTGATGCTGTTGTTGTTCAGCATGGTAGTTTGCGTATCGGTATTGCTTTAACCGAACCTAGCCCTATGAAATGGGGTAGAGCTCAGGATGATAATTCTGTAGGCTACCAGAAATCCACCGATTGGAGTCTTCTCGATGGTAAAACAAGAACCGCCGCTATCATGGCTAGCAGCCATTACAAGAATGATGATCCTGCTACCTATGCCGTAGCCTATTGCTACAATTATTCAAAATCACATACTGACGAACTTGGAGGTGAGGTAAGCATTCCTGCAAAGTCATGGTATCTTCCTGCCACTGGTGAGCTTGAAATTATCCGCTCTCATTTCGAGACTATTAATCTTGCCTTGCAGCGAATTAAGAATGCAGGCAAGCAGCAAGCTGATTTGCTACAGCGGACGAATTACTGGTCTAGTGTAGAGATTTCTGGCACGGGTGCGTGGGTTCTGAGTTTCAGCAATGGCTATCGTGGCAACGGCAGCAAGGTTAACAATTTGTGTCAAGTTCGCCCAATTACAGCATTTTAAACATTTTATCTCTTCATCTCTTCTAGCCCCCCCCTCGATCATAGGTAGGTTGAGCTAAAATTTAAGAGGTGGAGAGATTGCAATTAATAAGCATTACTCCTTTCTTACAAAAAGGGTGAGTCGAAAGATTCACCCTTTTCTTATGCAGCAAGCCTGCACCAATCCACCCAACAAATAGCAAGCCTATTCACGATACATATAATAAGTGGAAAGCATAAAAGCCTTCCACTTATCTTTTTATCTACAATCCTCAATAGTTCTTATCCAAGCCTCTATGTCATTTTCAGATGTACCAATAGCATCTACTTCTACATTTTTATCTCTTAAGTACTTCTCAAGTTCTGCTATTTTCTTAGGAGCATCTTTCCACTTGTTTCTTACAAGTTTCATTACTCTCAACATGTATTTCTTATCCTTAATAAGGTCAGAGAACTTTTGAGTTGCTGCTTTATGCTCATCATTATTGAGTGATTCAGAACTAGTATGAGTATAATCATCTTTATTACTTGGCTCCTCTTTAGTAGTGGAGGTTTTCTCATCAGTAGATTCTTCAGTAATAGAAGAAGTACTTTGAGTACCTGCTTGAATAAGTTCTCCTGTTTCTTGATCTACAGTAAGGGTATCTTCACCTAAATCTACTTCTTCAGCTTTACCTACCTCTTTGATAACTTCTTGAGCTTTCTGCTCTCTAAGCATTTTAGATTCTTTTTCATTGATTTTCTCAATGAGTTCTCTAGCTTGTTCTTCAGAAGATTCCTTAACCTCTTTGGTGTTTCTATTGACCTTAATAGCTCTAGGATTTTCACCCTCACTTAGGATAAAGTAATCCCATACACCTTGTGTCATAGAAGGTGACAGCTGATTATCCAGAATCATCTTGTTATATTTAAGCTGCTTAAGAGTAACTTCATCTGTTACTATCTCACCATTGAGAGAGAAAACGCCATTGACTTCTCTATAATACTGATGCTTAAAGATTACTTGGCTTTTATCTCCATTCTTGAAGTCACTATTATTGTCACTTCTAGGCATATCATTGGTAGGAGATTCTGGTTTAATCATTTTGCCATCACCATCCAAACCATATATACTATAAGAACTACCTACTGTACCAAAGAGTGCAGCATCTGTCATTAATGCTCCAGCTTCATCATATTCCATAAGAGTAGGGATGTCTCTTAGTATGGATGCTGTGATATTAATTCTAGGATTCATATCCTGGATATTCTGCATGAACTCTGATCTATCAAAGTTATCATTAAGAACAAAAGTCTTCTGCACTTTACCATCGTGTACTAAAGAGATTTCATCTCTATTTTTTCTAAGTAGGATAGTATCCCCTTCCTTATCAAAATAGAAAATTTTACTTAACCCAATAACAGCATTAAGTCTTGTCTTATAGTTAGGAGAAGTTACTTCCTGTAAAAGAGTATTTATTTTATCCTTCAAGGAACCATCTCTCATTTCATTGTACTTCAAGACTTTCAGATATGAAGGAACCATTTTACCATTGCTGGCTGGCATCAATACAAAAGCACTACCCAAGTTACCCATAGGATCTCTTGGAACCATTACTTTATCAAGAGATGTTCCTACTACCAAGAACTTATTTCTTTCTTGAATACCCCAAGCTACAGAATCCAAGCTATAGTGCATAGGATTCCTTGCATTATCAGATAACAATTCTCTAACACTTCTAAACTCAGAGTTATTGTCATTCTCTGCCTGTCTTACTATATATCCAGGAATCAATGATGCAGGTACAATCTCTGTGCTAAGATTCTCATTTACATAGAATCTTTCACTAGGATGAGCATCAAAGAATTGCTTTCTCTGCTTCTTTAAGTTTAATCCTCCAGAGATATATGGATTCCAAAGCATATCATAGAGTGCTAATTTGCTGGCATTTCTATTACCATAGCCAGCAGTACCTATAATCAAATACTTCTTACCATTACTCTCAATAACACCATCATTTGCATCATCATGGATTGTGGTAATACCCTTGTTGATACTGTTATCATAGTCAAGTACAAGCATTAAATGACTCTGCATGGCAACATCATTAGCAGCATTACGCTCTGGCTTGACAGCCATAAACTTAACTTTGGCATTAGGATTTCTTCTGATGATTCTAGCTAACTCATGGTCTATAATATTCTGTAGCTTGACCCCTGCGGCATTCATCCAAGCATAATACTGATTCATATTATCATTGGTTTCAGAACCTTTCTTTCTCTCAATGATACCATCATTCTGTAATACAGTAGGATTATATTCACTCATAGCATTACCACTAAGAGTAGTAACACTGGTATCTATATTATGCTGACCAGTACCATTCAATTCTGCTGCATCAACATTATCATCTGATGAATGTACTTCCTTATTGGTAAAAGTTGTATCTTCCAACTGCTCATCAATAGTTTCAGACTTACCTTGAACACTATCACCATTATCAATAAGGTTCTTGTTACCAGTGTCAATGTCCTTGGCAGCAAGGTCAGCCTCATTAGCTACTTGTTGTCTCTCTATTGCCTGATCTATGTTGAAATCCTTCTTTACCTTCACTTCTGTACTTTCTTTGTCACCTGCAAAGTTACCAATAAAATACCAATCTCCATCCTTTTTCTCCATAGAATTTGCAATAAAGGCATTATTTTCTTTGTTTACACTATTATCCTTAGTGTCTCCAAAGTATATCTCACCCTTGGATTGTAACTTATAGTATGTTTGACCATTCTTTACTTCCTTAGATAATATTGCTGGTTTTACAAGAGTAGCATGTTCTGCATGACTATTTAAGGTAAAGTCACCAGATACATTAAAGAATGCCATAGCTGAATTAGAAATGTGTGAAATATTTTTAGGTGACATCTTTACTTTATCATTCTCTATATAGCCAGAGTAAAGAACACCTTCTTCCTGCAAAGGACCTTCATCTGCTATTTTATTGCGAGGATCTACACGGAAACCTTTGTTTACCTTACTTCTATCAAAGCTGTTCTCTTCTTGTTTATCAGTATTAATTTCATATTCATTAGGAGTGATTTCTATAGAAGTATCTTTACCATCAACCTTGAAAGATACTTTATTATCTTCCTTTGTAACAAGTAGTTTTCCTTTCTTAGGATTATCAGTAGTTCCATACCACATATCACCCATGTCAATACTACCATTGCCAAAGTTATCTTTTATTAATGAGCCTGCATTTATGATATTATCCTCTGTTTGCTGTAAATCTTCATCTTCAACAACTTGAGTTGCAGGTTCAGATTCCTCTGAGTTACCAAATAAATCTACATCTTCCTCATTACCCAAAAACTCTATGTTGTCAGTAGAACTTTGATCTACTTTCTTTTCAGCAGCAGCCTTTGTCTCAGCTTCAACCTTCTTAGCTTCCTCTTCTTTCTTTCTCTTTTCTTCAGCTTCCCTAGTCTTTCTCTGTTTTCTATTCTCTAAGATTGTAGCATCTCTTTGATAACCTAAGCTTTCAAGACCATTGAGAACATAATCTAGACTATTGGTAGCTTCTGGATTATTAACATCATCTATTACTTTTTCAAGACTTGCTAATATTTCAGCTTTATTATTGGAGTTCTCTACAATAGTATCAATGTTCTTAAGAGTATTCTCCTTCCATGTTTCATCTCTGTCAGCTTGAGATATAACAGCCATAATATCTTCTACAGTCTTTCCCCATTCCTTAGCATTTGCTACCTGCTGCTGATATTGAGGAAGCAATGTATCTTCATCAATAGTATCAAGAAGGGTAGAGTTAAGCTTTCTGAGGGTTTTAAAAACAAACTGATTCTTTGCTTCTTCTGTAATATCTGCATGTCCTTTCATACCTTCATCAAACTCATTGATATAGTCTGCTATGGTCTCTGCATTTCTCTGATTTATCAGTTTATATGCAGCTTCAGCAGCCTGTGCTCTTCGAGCCTCTAACTCTACAGCAGCAGCTTCTGGGTTCTTTGCCATTCTACTATAGGCATCTTGGTTAGCATCTATTCTTTGAGTAAGCAGGGCTATATCCTGTACTTTCTGAAGAGCATCAGCATCTTTCATAAGAAGACTTTTTTCAAGTTTCTCAATCTCTCTTTGTTGTTCTTTGCTGTATAAGTCTCTATTCTCTGACTTCATCATTCTAGCCCTAGTTATAGGATCTAAAGAGAATATTTCATCAGCAGTAAGAGCTTTATCTTTAGTATCTTTAAAGGCATCAGTCTCAAAATCTCTCATACTAGCCTGAAGCTCATTGCTTTTTATAGAAGTTCTAGAGATTAAATCTTCTAGATAACTTTCCTGCTCCTTGGATGCATCAAGTTTAGCTTTGGCATCTTTTTGCTTATTTTGTGCAGTAAGAACAGCATCACTGTTTCCTTCATTTCTAGCTTGATTACCTTCATCTATAGCTTTACTATATTGTTTGTCAAAAGCTTCTGTTTTTTTCCTCTGTTCTTCAAGTTCCTTCTCTATTTCAGCTTTCTGTTTATCATAGACTTTTACTAAGGATTGAGCATTCTTAACCCCACCAACACTGGCAACAATAGTTCTAGCATCTTTAGGTGTATCCATAGAAGAATCATCTATTTCAGATTGCATTTTTTCTCTTCTTTCTTCCCAATGACCATTAAGAGCTTGTTGTACTTTCATCTTGGTTCTTACCTCTGGAGATATGGAAATACCATTATTCTTCTCTATCTTCTGAATCTCATCTTCTGCCTTATCAAAGGCTTCTTTAGCCTCCTGTAATTTCTGAGCATTCTGAGCAATTTCATATAAAGCCTTCTGAGAAGTATATTCATCCTGCTCTATATCTGGGTGAGAAGCATAATATTGAGAGAGAAGATTGGAAATCTCTTCTTCACTAAATGGATTCTTACCTTCCTCAAGGTTAAGCTGAGAAGCTTTCTCAATTAATGTCTTAGCGTTCTGTACTACAGAAGACATAGTAGTTGGATCATTAGAATCTTCACCTAATTTATCTAAGGTATTGACTGCATGAAGAGCCTTAATAAAATCCATAGTCTTCTGATCTCCTAAGCTCTCTACATTCTCAGAGGCAATATTGGAAGCTACTAAGTGTTCAATATCTACAAAGTCATTATACTCATCCAGGAGACTATTTACATAGTCAGCATGACTCCTTAAATCTCTTTCTGCCTGTTTCTTGCCATAGTAGGTATTAAGTACACCATTCTGAATGAAATAGTTCATCTGACCTCTCCAGTCATTCCACTTACCTAGATTTTTATACTTAACAGAACCATCTTCATTCTTCAAAGGATTACCATTTTCATCTCTTTCTATCTCTCTTCTAAAGTTATTCTTATAGGCTTCTCTACCTTCTTTTGTTGCCAATCTTGCAAGGTTAGCAAAGTTTGGAGTGAAGTTTACTATACTACCCAAGGCTCCAACTGTACCTGCATTCCATGTAGTCTCCTGACCCATAGAATCCTTTAAACCTTTTATATAAGAGTAAATTCCATCTGCAAAGCCATAGGTGTTAGCTAAGGCTTCACCATTCTGATATGAATGGAGATACTTATTGAAACTATCTTCATTGATTCTTTCAGCAGCATCTACCTGCATATCATCAGTACCATTGGTCCAGAAACCACCCCAAGCCTGAGAACCTAATGTTTTACCAAATTCTTTCCATTTATCAGCTCTGGTTAAGAACTTGCTGGCATCAGTAGTTAATCTCTTTCTACCTTCTGCTGTAGTTATCTCCTTTAATCCTTTAAGAGTAGTTGACATTTTCTTAGATAGTCCAGCAGGATTGGTATAGAGGAACTTTCTATAGCCCATAGTATTAACAAAGCCATACTTGACAGCTTCCGGCCAGAAAGTATTAAATGCTGCATCTCCTGCACCATCAATAGCTTTCTGCTGTAAGTTAGCATATTCATTGGAAGACATTCTTTCCTTAATTCTATTCTGAACTAATTCTCCAA
>OIZI01000838.1_pt1 | contig 14557 bp, 5 predicted proteins | sample 1588441 | NCBI WGS metagenome assembly OIZI01 (sample SAMN03283284) | human gut metagenome | biome: human-associated habitat; material: feces | host: Homo sapiens | place: Peru | collected 2012
TGGCGGGCGAGCCGCTGCCGCTGACAGCGCCCTTGTTCAGTACGTTCATGATGATAACGTCCAGCACGCTGCCGGAGATATATTTATCCAGACAGACCCAGCCGACGATACCGCCCACGCGGCTGTCGCCCTGGATCGTGTTCTTATTCTCACACAGGCGCACCTGCGCATAGTCCGTCAGCAGGCCCACGATGCCGCCCACGCCCTGAACGCCATTGACTGCGCCCTCGTTGGTACAGTAGCGGATCATGGTGCTCTGGCGAGCCGCGCCCACGATGCCGCCCGCGTAGTTGATGTTATTTCGGCTGCCCACCGTGCCGTAGCTGTTGCAGCTGTCTATGATGGCGTTTACTGCCGCTTTACCGGCAATGCCGCCTGCCACAGCGCTGTAGTTCGTGCCGTCATTGCTGATATTCACCGACGAGGAGCACTGAAAAACGGTACCCATACAGTAGCCTGCAATGCCGCCCGCTCCCACATTGTCGACGCCATTGCCGGAAACGCTTACTATGGAGATCGTGCCAGCTACCTTTAGGCGCTCTACGATGCCGGATTTTCCAATCACACCGAACAGACCCGCATAGCTTTTATCGGATATATGCAGTCCGTGGACGGTGCTGTTGCACCCGTCAAACATGCCTTGATAGCTCTTGGCGGCAGTACCGATAGGTGTCCATGGGTGGCCGTTCAGGTCGATCTCCGCAGTCAGCCGGGCACATAGTGCCACGCTGCCGTTCTTGACCTGATCGGCAAACCACGCCAGCTCCGCGCCGGTGCCGATGAGATACGGGTCGTCCTTCGTGCCGATGCCGGAGGCAGGTTTGGTTTTCGTCTCGCCGTCCCACTTGTCTTCCTCCGGGACGCCGTTGGCCTGCACCATCGGCTGCAGGCCCTCCACGATCTGCTGCATGGCGGCCTCGTAAGTCTCAGCCAGCATGTCTACCCCCGACGCGGTCTTGCAGTCGTTCAGTGCCGTCAGGGCTGTGGCCTGCTGTTGTTCCAGCGTCTCGCGAGCCGTGTCCAGCTGCTCGCGGCCCGTCATGGTCAAGGACAGCCAGACGCCCCGGCTGCTCTCATCAAAGGCAGCTTCCTTCTCCTCCAGCTGTTTCAGATACTTCTCATACAACGTCTGGATGCGCCGAATGGCGGTCTGCTTCTCCTCCGCCGTCAGTTCCGTATACGTTTTGGCCGGAATGGCCGTCATCTCCAAAAGCAGCTCCGACAACTGCGGCAGCTCCTCCTCCGTCCGGGCGGCGGCAATAGCCGCCAACGCGTCGTTATAGAGCTTCGTCAATGTTGCCCAATCTTCCGGTTCATAGGAGTCCTCGTGGTATTGGCTCCACACCTCCGCAAGCTGAGACTTCAATGTCTCTTTCTTGCTGTCCAGCGCCATATCCGACACCTGGGGTTGGGTCAGCTCCCAACGCAGCAGCGGCCAGCCGCCGTTTTCCTCCGTCAGCAAAAAGCCGTTGGGATCGTCCGCCGCCGTACCGTCGTTCAAGGCTGCCAGCACAGTATTGGTATCCGTCTCCTCAAACCGTCCGCCGGCAAGGGCGGTATCGGTCTCAAACGCCGTGCCCGACCAGAACAGCGCCGTGCTCTCCGCGCTGAATGTACCCTGACCGCACAATGCCCCAGCCTTTTCGCCGCTGACGGTCTTTACCTCACCCCAGCCCGGCAGGGCGGAGGTTTCCGTATTCTCTACAGCGGACGATACGGCGGCATAGCTATACGCTGCCGTACATTCCGCCTGTTCCGCCAGCTGGCCCATCAGGCCGCCCGTGCACACACCACCCAGCACATCGCCGGACTGATAGCTCCGCTGGATCGTGACGCTGCCGGACAGGACGCTGCCCAGCAGGCCGCCTGCGGCGGCGCTTTTCAGCGCCTTTACCGCACCCGCATCCGCGCAGCCTGTCAGGGACAGTGTACCGTCGGTGACGCTGCCCACAAGGCCGCCCACATGGCTGTCGGCGCTGGAGACGCTGATCTGTACCTCACTGCGGCAGCCGCTTACCGTGGTATCGCCGGACACCGTACCGGCCAGCGCACCCACGTTCTTGGCGGGACTGTCCTCCGCGGCGGCAAGCTCACCGGCAAGCCGCAGGTCCTGGATCACCGCACCGTTCAGGACGCGGAACAGACCCCACGACACATCCGTATCGTCCGCGTCCGCCGTGACATGGAGCGCCAGCGTCACCGTATGATACGCACCGTCAAAGCTGCCGGTGAACGTCTGGGCGTAGGGCACGTCCACCGTGATATCCGCACCGAGACGGTATGCGCCGTCTGATGTCATGGCGGCAAATTCCTGCGGCGTGGTAATAACTGTTGCCTCCTGCGCCGCCGTGTTGTTGTCAGACGATTCCAGCGCCAGCGCCGAGACCGGCAGCAGGCTCACCGTCATGACACAGGCCAGCAGCAGGGCTGTGATCCTCGTTCTCATCGCTTTTCTCCATTGCATTGCCGCTTATAGCCATTTGGCATACAGCGTCATATCTTTCTTTACCTTGTCCGTATCAAAATCCCATGGTCTGGTGCAGGCAGTATCCTGATACCAGCCGCCAAAACCGCACCCCGCCTTTTCCGGGACGGGAGGACGGGTCAGCTTCTCGCCGCGTTTGGCCTTGCGGCTGCCGATAGCCGTACCGCCGAAGGTCTCGAACCTCACCGTCTTTCTGCCCAGCAGCAGGAGCAGCACGATCCCCAGCAGCACCGCGCCCAGCACAAACCAAATCCACGCGGGCAGCTGTCCGCCGCTGTTATCCGCAGGCACCTGCGTCAGCTCCGTCCACTTTGCGTACAGTGTCATGCTGCCCCGTACCGTATCCTTGCCGAAGTCCCATTCCTTGGTCATGTCGAAGTCGCTGTACCAGCCCGCCAGCGCGAAGCCCTCCTTGGTGGGGTCCTCCGGGCGCGTCACCTTCTGCCCCAGCTTCACCTTCTGCTCCGGGACAGAGGTGCCTCCGTTGCTCTCGAACCGCACGGTACATTCGTCCGTCACCATCACGGTCACGTCACGGCCGGTGGTGGCGTAGCTGTCCATGCCGCCCTCAACGGCCACCTGCATTTCCGTATTGCGGATCACGGACGAGCCGGAGGTGCCGACGACCTTCAGCTGGAACGTGCCGATCATGGTGGAGGCGTCCCAGTTCTCGCCGCCGCCCAGAGACAGGAAGTTCATGTAAAATGCCCGCATACCGCCCCGCAGGGCGATGTCCGTTGTCTCGATGGAGGCCGCCGTCATGGCGCTGTTCTCCACCAGCTCAAAAAACGCGGGGTCATAGCACAGCTCATCCTGCATGGCGTACATGGTATAGCCCTCGTCCGCGTCGGTACGCTTCAGGGCCAGCGCCACCGTGACAATATCCCCGGTGGCCGCCCGCTTCGTGTCGCTGCCGTCGATGGACAGTTCAAAGAGGTACGACTGGCTCTCGTCCACCGCCATGGCCGGGACGACTGCCGCCAGCAGCGTCAGGGCCGCCAGCAGCGCGCATAACAGTTTCTTCATTTCGTGGTTCTCCTTCTGCTTCTTTTTATTCAGAAATTCGTTTTTATTCCTCTTTTCCCGCGTCTCAAGAGACACATAAACAAACCTCCGAAAAACGGGGTATTTCCCCTGCCCCTTTCGGGGCAGGGGAAATCATGCACGATATGGACAGTATTCGCCCTATAGAGGGGGTTACTTGATCGAGGCCACAACAGCCGCAGCATCCAGCGAGCTGACAGTCTTGTCGTTGTTCACGTCAGCAGCCAGGAACATTTTCATGGTGGTCGTATCGAAACTGTCGTACTTGGTGTTGTAGATGTTGTACACCAGCTGGGCGTCGTTGATATCCACCAGTCCGGTGCCGTTCACATCGCCGTTCACGTTGAAGGTCTCCGCACTGCCTTCTACCTCGGTGATCTTGCCGTCCGCTTCGGCTTCGGCCGTTACCTCTGCCAAGGACTTATCGGAAATGACCAGATAGGCATAGGCACCACCGTAACGATCCGCGTTCTGGAACATGGCGTTATTGCCGTAGGCCAGCACCTTACCCTCGGCCAGTGTTACACCTTTGTTCAGCTTGGCGGTGATCAGGAACACGGCTTTGCCATCCAGCGTCACATACTCATTGACTTCAATGGTGTACTTGGTCTCGATGGCCTTCTTCTCCACGGTGATGGTGATCACATCACCGGCCTTGATATCCGCACCCGCGATGGTGTAGGTGCCCTCGGGATTCTCCGTGACGGTGACGGCGGTACCGTCCGCCTTGGCAGCCGTTACGGTGTAGGTATAGCCTGTCACCTTGTTGATCTTGAACACGAAGTTCTGACCGGGGGTCGCCGTTCGGGTCGCCTGGCCGCCTTCAACATCCTCCGCGCCATTGCCGGCAAAGATGATCTGAGCCTCATTTTTGCTCTCGTTCACGGTGATGACAATGTCGCCGGTGATCTTATTGCCATCGATGGTGTAGGCCTTCGTAGCCTCATCATAAGCAGGCACGACCTTCTCACCGCCTACGGTGACCGTCATGTCGTAGACATAACCGGTCTTCCCATTCAGCGTGAATTTGTAATCCGTACCGTAAGTGGCGGTCGCACCACTCAGGGTAACATCGTCCTTGCCAGTACCTTCCTTGGTGACAGTATAGGTCTTGCCCACAGCGGTGATCACGATCTCGCCGGTGATCTCATCCTTAGGAATTGTGTAGGAACCGTCTGCATTGCGCGTCGGCTCCTTTTCCTCGCCTTCGCCGATTTTATACTTCACATCCATGTAAGTGCCGTCCAGACCATTCTTCAGTGTGAAGGTATAATCCTTGTTAGAAGAGGCGATAGCTTCACCGGTGACGTTATCAGGCAGCGTCACTTTGTAGGTCTGCGCCACGGTGATGGTGGCAGAGCCGGTCACAGTAGCCTCAGGGGCATTCTTCAGTGCGTTTTCAGACTTATCGACCTTGGCCTCGCTGACCTTTACCTTACTCTCACCACCAGCCTTGCCGGTGAAGGAGAGGGTCAGGTCTTTGCCAAGCTCCAGATCCTTGCCGAAACGACGGATGGTCAGGGTGCCGTTTCCATCATCTGTGACGGTAGCATCTGCGTCGCTGAAGCTCTTGTCCTTATAGGTCAGGACGTCCTTGTTGTAGTTGACCTTCATGGAGTAGGCGGCATAGCTGGTCACGTCAGTGTCACTGTGGGTGATGTTCAGCTTGACCTGCGCCTCCTCGCCGGTCTGGATCGTGGCATCGCCGGACACCGCTACCGTGTAGCCATCAGCGGCAGGGGTGTTGTCCTTGACGGTGAGGGTCAAAGTCGAATTGACAACTTCAGTGGGAACCTCAACCGTTCCCTTGTTGGTCAGCACCTTTACTTTGGTAACTGTGAAGGTGTACTCATTTGCCTCAACATTAGCGGGAACTGTAACGGTGTAAGTGACAAGTCCACTGATGGTGGTATCTTTCAGGTTTGCTGTCATCCAATTGACTGTGCCATACTTGGCATTGCCCTTAATAAGATTGCAGTCGGTCTCCTCATCAATTGTTATATGGGGATCGTTGCTTTCAATTTTTGCAATCGTCCAACCATCGGGCACTACAAGCTGAATCCCGTAGCCGGCAGCTGTCATAGCCTGCTCCGGCTTCACTTCTACTGTTACCGTCTGCTCTTGTGTACTGGTTGAAATCTCGCTTTTATCTAATGCGGCATTGATTTTCGTTGCATCTGCCGCAAACACATTGCCACAAAGTGAGCAAAGCATTGTCAACGCTAGCAGCAATGAAAGTACTTTTTTTATTGTCTGCTTCATTTTGTTATCCTTTCCGTTACCACGTTAGGTCCAGCGTGCCCAGAGAAGCGGCTTTGACCTGCATAGCGTCCGCAATATCAATCTCTGTACCACCCGCAACCATTGCGCAGTACACATACTGCCCTTCCAATGTCAATGTACCCAGAGAAGCGGCCTTCGTTTGCATGGCATCAGCAATATCAATTTCACCATTGCCATCCACATCGCCCTTCAGGGCCACGACAATTTCATCGCCTTCCGCCAGCGTCGCGGTGAAGCTGTGGGTGCCGTTCTCGCCGGTGGTAGCCGTCAGCTTCTGGTAAGTGCCGTCGGCCTTCTTCACCAGCACCACGCAGGCTGCGTCATTTTCGCTGGCCACGGTGAAGGCGTTGCTCTCGCCCAGCTTCCAGCCAGCCGCGGGAGCGGTGACCTTGATCTCAGGCGCATCTGCGGAAGTTCCGGCCTTGAAGGTGGTCACACCGTCCACGGTGGTGCCGTCCACGCTGCCGTTGCCGATCTTAATGTCAGACTCGGACGCGCCGGTCAGGGACACCGCCTTAGTGGACAGCGTGTAATTGCCCACATTGGTACCGTAGGTATAGACTGCCTCAACGCTGCCGTCAGCTGCGTCACGATATGTCACCAGCTTCGTCACATCACGCTCCATGCTGTTAGCCAGAAGCGCCACAATCTTACCGCCTTCAGCTGTATAATCGCCATCGTCGCCCTTGGTCACCTCAGGCATTTCCTTGACCACCAGCTCTTTGACCGCGCTGGTCAGGGCAATCAGGTTGCCGCTGTCGTTCTTGAAGTACAATGTGCCGTACTCATCCACCACGGGGCTGCTGATGCAGTACTGCGCCAGAGGGCCTTCCGGCTTGAACACCACGGGTGCGCAGTTGCTCTTTCCGTTCTCGGTGATGCCGCCCTTCAGGGATGTCTGATTTGCGCTGTCGTTGATCACGCGCATGACGCCGGGGGTATAGTTGTCCATGAAGTAGACGTTCACGCTGCCATCCTCGGTGTTGGTGGACAGCAGGCCGCTGGTCTGGGGATAACCCTGAGTGGCGGCGGTGTATGCCACGCTCCAGCTGTTCAGATCCAGCACCGCGATGTGGTGGCCGCTGTAGGCGGTGAACTGGCCGTCGCCAGACACGCCAACATAGGCGCGGTTGTTATACACCACGGGGGTGGAGGTGCTCATGCCGCCCAGATTGATGGCCTGAGAGCCGGAGAGCTTACCGTTATCGCCAAGAACCTCGCTGTAGAAATAGCCGCCCTTGGAGGTGAAGTATACGCGGCCATCCGCGTAAGCGATGTTGGAGCGGATATCGCCGGTGTAGTCGGTCTTGGAATCCACGATCTCGCCGGTGAACTTGTCGAACACCACCAGCTTGGCGGTCTGGGAGGTATAGCCGCTCTGGCCGTCGTCGGTGCCGACGACCACATACTTATCGTTGGCGTAAGCACCGGCCCAGTAGAAGCCGCCCTTGCTGGTATAGCGCCACAGGGCCTCCTTGGTGGAGGTACCCTCATAGTCCGCCGTCAGGCACACGAAGTTGGCGTCGCCGCTCTCGCCGTTCCAGAAGCCCACATACACATACCCGTCAGAGTAGGTGATGGGGGAGTTGGACTGACCCTTCAGCGGATCCTGATAGACCCACAGAGACTCCAGCGTGTCGGCGTGGAACGCCTGTACGCGGCCCTCCTTCAGCGCCACGAAGATCATGCCGTCGGCATAGGTGGGCGGGATGATGGCGAAGTCGGAGTTGCTGGCCATATTGGCGTAGGCCACGGTCGCGCCGGTGGCGGGATCCAGCTTCAGCAGTTTGGTGTCCGCGTAGGCGTACATGTAGCCGTCCACGAAGATGGGGGAGCCAACCGCGCCGCTGTCATAGCCGCTGCCGCTGGCGCTGGCCCACAGCAGCTCCACATCGGAGGACTTGGTCTCCGCGTCAATCTGGCCGGTGGGGGTCTTGACGTCGGTGATGGCCATGTTCTGGTCATTGCCGCGGAAGCTGGGCCAGAAAGCATCATACTTCGTCAGAGAGAGCGTCGGTGCGGCGGTCAGCGTCACATTCAGCTCACCAGCCTCAGTCAGCGCGGACTGGCTGATGGTACCGGTCTTGGTGACATGGCCCTTGGCCACGACGACATACTTGTAGCTCTTGTCGGTGCGTAGGCTGTACACGCCGTCCTTGCCGGGGGTGACCAGCGTGTCGCCCTGATAGACGCGCACCTGCGCGCCGTCGGCGTTGGTGGTGATCTTCGCATCATAGGCGCCGATGGTCTCCACCGTGTAGGTGTAGGTGGTGCTGGTCGCGCCCTCCCCCGTGCCGGAGACGGTGATGGTGAACTTGCCGTTATTCAGCTTGTCCAGCGGGATCTTGCCGTTCACCAGTTCGGGACTGTAGGACACATTGACACCGTCGCTCAGGGTGGCGGCCACGGTGGGGGTCAGGGACTTGACGCTGTCGGGTACGTTGAGTTTGTAGCTCAGCGTCTCAGGCGCGAAAGCCTGATCCTGCTCCAGACCCTGCTCCGCGAAGGTGACGGTTTTCAGCGTGGGCAGGACGGTCAGCTTGAAGGTGTACACCGTTTCCTTGCCGTTGCCGCCCGTCGGCGGGGTCACGGTCAGGGTCAGGGTGTTCTCGCCCAGCTTCATCAGGTCGGCGTAGCTGATCTGGTGATCCAGTTCATTCGTGTAAGCGCTCGCCGTCATATCGTCGACGGCGGTGATCGTTCCCTTGGTGTCACCGATAGCGGCGGTCATGGTCGCGCCGGTCTCGGCAGGGATGGCCCAGAACCAGTATCTGTTATACGGAGATGTACCAAAAGTACCAGCAGTCACCTGTCCATCAAATCGAGTAAAGCTATACTCCGTCTTATCCTGCTGGAAATCATTGACGTCCAACAGGATCGTGCCGCTTGTTGTTGCGGTCACATCACCGCTGTTGCAGGCACTCAGCCGCAGCATGCGCAAACCGCCGGGCTGCGCCGCCTTCACGGTGACAGGATAGGTCTTGCTGTGGGTGCCGTCCTCCGCCGTAACAACGAAGTTCACGGGGCCGTTGGAGAAGTCCACCGCTCCGTCGGCGGGTTTGACAGTGGCGCGGGGGCTGACGGTGGTGGTGACTGGCACCTTGGTCAGATCCGTGCCATAGGGCAGCACAAAGTAATAGTTGCCGCTCTTGTCCCGCAGGGCCGCATTGCCGTTGACGGTCAGGCCCGTCAGGTCGCAGGCGTAGTCCTTCAGCGTCTCGAAGCTGCCGCACACCGGCAGATTCTGACTTTCGCTGCCGCCCTGCTTCCACGTCACGCCGTACAGGGAGACGTTGGTATAGTCGTTCAGCGTTTCCACGAACTCCTGAGCCTGCATGGCGGTCAGGGTCATGGCGGCGGCATGGTCGCCCGCGTCATAGTTACCGACGGCGGGCAGGATGCCCACCTGCTGATAGTACAGGCTGCCCAGTGCCTTTTCGTTGTCGCCGCTGCCCCGCATCATGCCGATCAGGTGGCCCGCCACGGGCTCGGCTTCCTCAGCGCCGTACTGGACGGAACCGGCATGGTAGCTGTTGAACACGCCGACCTTGTCCGTATAGCGGCTGATATTATCAGCAACGCCCACAAGGCCGCCCACGGTGGTCTTGCTGACCTTGACGGTACCCAGGTTATAGCAGTCCTCCATGATGCCTTCCAGCACGCCCGCCAGACCACCGGCCTGCTCACGGGCATTGACGGTGCCATAGTTGGCACAGCCGACGATAATACCCAGCGGGGTTTCAGAGGTACTTTTATAGGAGCTTATCTCACCCACAACACCGCCGATCGTTTTACCGCCGGTAACGGTGCCGTAGTTGCGGCAGCCGACCACCACATAGCCGGTCGCGGCTATGCCGCCCGCCGTATCGCCGCCCTCAACGCTATAGCCGGAAGAGTTGGGGTTTGCGGTAACGTCGCCGTAGTTGACGCAGTTGATCAGGTATTTGCCGCTGCTGACAATACCGCCTACCATCAGGTTGGAGATTTGTCCGGCTTCACCGACGGCATACACCTTGCCATAGTTGGTGCAGTTTTCCACCCGGCCGCCGCTGTTATAGGCGATGCTGCCCACATAGGAGCGGGCCGTAATGGAGCAGCTCTTGTCCATGGTCAGATTTTTCACCACGGAATCCGCGCCCAGATAGCCAAACAAGCCAAATCTGTTTGTGGATGCGTTGTTATAGACGAAATTCTTGATGCAATGGCCGTCGCCGTCATAGGTGCCGTTGAAATTGTTGATGGGCGTCCAGTCTGTCACGCCGGTCATATCCACATCGACGGTCTGCTTGAAGAATTTGCCCGCCATGTTTTCGCCCTTATTGACTCGTACAGCCAGGGCAGTCAAGGCATCCAATCCATCGATCTTATAGGGGTCAGCCTCTGTACCAGACCCCTGATAGGTATACTCTTTCTGCGTAATATTGAAGAATACATCCAAGGGGATCGAATCGCCATTCACACCGTCAGCAGGTACCAGTGTCAACTGCTGCTTTGCCATATATTGGCCGGAAACATTTTGGACTGTCAACGCGTTAGGCGCTGTTACTGTGCCGTTACCGTCCATTTCAACCGTTACATCGGCAAGGGTAAATTCCGAAGGCGTATACATGGCCCGGTCGAATGTTACACGATACTTGGCCAAATCCAGCGTTCCTGTAAATGTTTCATTACCGGAGCGTAATGTAATGACCGAATCATTTGCCCATCCAGTATTAAGTCCGGGGTCATAGGTAACAGTTGTCGAAGAGCCCTTCCAGTTTGTACCGAAGGTCACATTTCGCATCGCCTGTCCCATGGTCATTTTCAGTTTCACCGAAGAGGCACCATACAACGCGGATTCTTCAATCGTTGTTATCGTGGACGGCAAAATAAAGTCTTTTCCGCCAAACTCAAATGCCTGTTTTTTCAGTGTAGTGACACCTTCCGGAAGCGTCACATCCGTTAAGCCTGCGCATTGGGAAAGTGCGAGCTCTCCAACGACTTTAAGTGTTGAGGGGAACTGAATCGATGTCATCTGTCGGAAACTTTCCAGTGCAGATGTCGAAAGACTCTCAATCCCCTCAGAAATGACAACTGCGGTTATATCATCCGCCCATAAATGCCACCCATAAATTGCATCGGAAACCACGCCAGTCTCAGTAGGTTCGGCCATCTTACCCTTGCCGCTGATAGTCAACGTCGTGGCATTAACGTCATAGGACCAGCTTATATTATCGCCATACGTGCCGGCGGTCGGAGCCGATTCGACTTCACCGTTATAGTCAATGTTGGCTAGATAACTCCAGTTTGTTCCAAGTGCTACATCCCGGAGGACTGTGTTTTTGTCCCGATTAAACTTTATGGTTTTCGTCGCATCCCAATTATAAAATGCAGCTGCTGCAATTTCTGTTACGCTGTTTGGTATTTCTATCGAAGAAAGGCCAGTGCAGTTTCTGAAAGATCTGTAGCCTATTGTCTTCAACGTATCAGGCAGAGTAACCGATGTAAGCTTTGTGAGGGCATAAAACGCGTGCGCTCCAACACTGGTCACACCGTTTTCAACTACGATTTTCGTAGCAGTTTTCCGGTAGCTATACCATGGTGCACGCGTTGACGAAGATGTACCAAACTCCGCCATCGCGCCCGTACCGCTGATGGTCAGGGTCGTGGTGTCCGCGTCATATTTCCAAGTGACGCTGCCGTCACCGGCGGCGCTGCAATCGTTATCCGTGGCCCACGCCACCGTGGGCAGCAGACTGAACGTCATCACAAACGCCAGCAGCAGCGCCAACAGCCGATGGGCCTTGTTGCTTCTCATGTTGTTTTCCTCCTTGTGTGTATTCTCTATCTCCAAACGCCGCAGCGTGATAAAGGAATCAGGGCGGATCACGCCGCCGGTATCGAGCCGATGGGTATGCGATAAGAGAGGAGGTGGGAGGGGCGGCTTTTCCCCTCCCACCCTTATGGAAAGCTGACAGTCTCCGTTCAGACTGTCTCGGCTTGACAAGGGTTGGTGTCTTTTTCGGCGGCGGCTTTCTCGGCCTCGGCTGTCTCCCGCTCTGCGCGGCGCTTCACGGCCTTTTCGTGGGCCAGTTGGCCCTGCCGCAGGTTCTTCTCGATCTGCTTCTGCCGCTTTTTCTCCTTACGCTCCGCCAAAAACAGAGGCTCCTGTACCGCCCGCTCCTTGCGGTAGCGGGCCGTGCTGTTCAGCTTCATCGTCCGTGCGGGCGGCAGACAGGCCGCACGCATAGCTGCGTCCCAGCTTCCGAAGCGCTGTTCGATGAACGCGCCGCCGTCCACCTCGCAGGGTGCAGGGCTGTGGCGCAGGGTGCGGGCGCATCGGGCCAGATACAGCGCCAGCTCCCGCAGGGGCGTGCCCGCGTGTTTCTCCGCAAAAGCGGCGTCCCGCGCCTCCAGCGCCTCCTTGGTGCGCTGGGCGATCTTCTGTTCGCGCCAGTTCTCAACATCAAAATGCTGGTTGGGGTTGAAATGGCTCATGGACATACTCCTCCCTATGGTGATGTGGCGGTAAGAAAAAACGCTGACGAATCTCGTCAGCGTACACTCCTACCCTCGTCACAACGAAGAAGCGCCGCTGCAAACAAGTTCTCCTTCGTGTAATTCTACTGCCCTCGCGCCACGGGATCTCTCCCTCGTACACGACCTACCTTCTCAGGACTCGCGTCCCAATGGCGGGTATTGCCCAGCGGCTCAAAGCCGTTTCGGTCGTTTCCTTGCGCTCACAGTGCCGTCCGCGGTGGGTTTGGTTACCCATGTTCCTTTAAGGCTGTACCCTGACGAAAAATCGTCTTTACAACGCACAGCCACACGACGTCACAGAACTCAGCTGTATGAAATTCTCGGTTCTTTTGAACTGTTTTTTCGCAAAGTAACATACTTTGCGAAAATTCTCCAATTTCAACCGAATAACAGTATATACCAGCCGTTTTTCCGTGTCAACAACGAGTTCTAATTTTCGACTTTTTTCTGGCGTAAATCTGGAATGCCTTGCAGCGCAAGGCGTTCCGCGCTTTTTCGCAAAGTATGTTACTTTGCGAAAATTTTTGTGCCATTTTTTGGATAGGAAAAAGGACGCCGAGCGGCGTCCTTTTTACGTTATTCCTTTGAGGAAGCCAATCCCCTCCACGGCCCTGCGCTTGTAGTCCATGGACGAGTGGACGTACAGCCGCAGGGTGGTGCGGACATCGGCGTGGCCCAGCAGCTCACTGACGCTTTTCACGTCCACGCCGCGCTCCACGCAGCGTGTGGCGTAGCTGTGCCGCAGGCAATGGAAATTCCGATACCGCACGCCGCAGCGCTCCAACAACACCTTATAGCGGTACTGCATCGCCCGCGGGTCAGGGACGATCTCCCCGCCGGTCAGCAGGTAGCTGTCCGGCTGCTTTGTCTCTGGCTTCAGCATCCGCAGCATCTCTTTCGGAATGGGTATCCAGCGTTCGGAATTTTCCGTTTTCGGTGGCTGCACCGTCAGGCACGTCCCGCCGCCTATCTGCGCGATGCGCTCCACCGTCCGCTGGATGTGCAGCAGTCCCGCGCCGACGTCCACGTCCTGCCATTGCAGGCCGCACAGCTCTCCCAGCCGCAACCCGGTGTAGGCTGTCAGCAGCACGCCAAGTCCCGTCCTGTCTGGGCGGCGCAGAATGACCTGTCCCATCTGCTTCAGTTCCGACTCGGTGAACACCTCCACTGCCTTTTGCTTTGCCTTGGGCAATTCCACGTCATCGCCATACCCCACGCCCGCGATAGCCACGATCCGCAGCAGAAGGCCGCCCACTTCTCGCACCAGCTTGGGCGAATAGTCCTCCTGCAGCTGCTGGATGTAGTCGTTGATCTCCGCCGCCGTCAGTTCCGCCGCCACGCACTCGCCCAGCGCCGGCAGGATGTGGCATTGGATGTTGCGGCGGTAGCACGCCAGCGTGGAGGGCTTTACGCTCCCCTCCATGTCCTCCAAAAAGATAGCGGACAACCGTTCCACCGTGGCGTCCCTGCGGACGTATTTCCTGCGTTCTCCCATTTTTTCAAGCACCTTTCCGTCCCCCATAGGTGCCCTGACTTCATGCAAAAAGCGCCGGCAAATGCCGACGCTTCTCTCGTGTAAACGGGCGCGAAGCCCCCGTTCATGCAGCTCGGTTTCAGGCGTGTGCATTGTGACGCTTACCGGCGCGACCTGACTTATCTCCTGCCTCAGAGGAGCCTCACAGTGACCTGTTCGCGGGGACTTTGACCCACATTCCAACTTTCACCGAAACGCCGCAGCGTTTCAGACCGGTAAGCCTATTCACTTTTCGGGGACTACGGGTGCTATTATCATAGACACTGTGCCGTTTTGCAAGAGGGTATTTGTTTCGCGGAAGGATACATTTTTGCGGTGTCGTTTGTTCGTTCCCGCAAAGCCGTATGGGAACTGCGTTCTTGTCTGTATTACATGACGTGTTCTCATGCTTTTTTAGCGAAAGTTGAACGTTTATGTATTCCCGTTTTCCGCCACCCACGTCCGCACATAGTCCACGAACAGACGGGTGGAGTTGGAAAGAGCCTTCTTGTCCTTGACGCCGATGCCGATAGTGCGGTAGAAGTGCAGGGGCGCATGACAGACCTTGATGGGCGTGGGGCTGTGGCGCACCATCAGCTCCGGCAGGAGGCTGATGCCCAGGCCCTCCGACACCATGGCGAGGATGGTCCTGTCCTCGCGGGCGATGTACTTCACGTTGGGGCGGATGCCCATCTCGTCGAAGGCCGCCATGA
>OIZI01000842.1_pt1 | contig 14467 bp, 11 predicted proteins | sample 1588441 | NCBI WGS metagenome assembly OIZI01 (sample SAMN03283284) | human gut metagenome | biome: human-associated habitat; material: feces | host: Homo sapiens | place: Peru | collected 2012
AAGAAGCAGCCGATGTTGAATTTTTTCAGCGTCTCAATGACCGTGGGATAGTCCGCATCCGTCAGCTTCCGGCGGCAGGAGCCGATGGCGGAAGCGGGGGTGTGGGCCAGCTTGGCCACGGTGGAGGCCGGGACCTCTGTCAGGTCCAGCAGATCCCCCTTGAGAATGCCCTCGGCGCCGAACCGGGCAGCGTAGATCTTATCCACCTTACCGCTTTCCCGGGCGGCTTCAATCACGCCCTGCAGGCTGGTATTGATCACGGCGGTGGGGCCGCCGCCGTGGGCCACCAGAATATTCACGCCCATAGCCTTACCTCTCAGATACCGGCCTTGCGGTACCGCTCAGCCATTTCGTCCAGGGATACGTTCTCCACCAGAGGAGCCTTGCCGTAGGAGTCGAAGTCCACGATCAAGGTGCCCACGGCCTCCTTGACGCCCTTTTCGATGGCCTCTACAATGAGGGCCACGTCCTCGTTGGGCACCAGGCCGTACATGACGGTGTCCATAATGGGGGTCAGGAACACTCTGGGGTCAAAATCGGAGGTCTTGGTCTGGAGCAGCTCATAGATGGGCTTGATGGTCTCGTGGTCCCGCAGCTCCGGACGGTACCAGAACAGCTCCCGCAGATTCCGGGTGACGGCCAGACGGATATCGGTATCCACGTTGATCTTGGCAATGCCCAGCTTGGAGACCTCTTTCAGCTGCTCCTTGGGGATGCCGTAGGCATTGGTAATGGTGCCCCCCAGGGCGTTGATCTCCTTGACGATATACTGGGGCACGGTGGAGGAGCCGTGGGACACCAGGGCGCAGAAAATGCCCTCATGGAGCAGGCACTCCTTGGTGGCAATGGCGATCTGCTTGCGGATCACCGCATGGGCGCCCTTGTTGGCACCGTGCTTGGTGCCGTAGCTGATGGCCAGAGCATCCACGCCGGTGGCCTTGATAAATTTAATAGCATCCAAGGGGTTCGTATAGGTAGAGGTTGCGGCGAACACATGGTCCTCCACACCGGCAAGCACGCCCAGCTCGCCTTCCACCGTCACGCCCCGCTCGTGGGCCAGCTTGACAACCTCCCGGGTCAGGGCGATGTTGTCCTCAAAGGGCAGGCTGGAGCCGTCAATCATCACGGAGGTGTAGCCCCCGTCCATGGCGGCAATGCAGGAGTCGATGGTCTTGCCGTGGTCTAGGTGCAGCGCCACGGGGATGGGGCTGTTCTCGGCAAACTGCTTGACGGCCTTGGCAATGTTGTTGGCACCCACCTTCTTGTCTTCCAAGGTGCCGTTGGCAAAGTCGGTCCGGCCGCCCATAAAGGCGTTGGCCAGGTCCGCGCCCTGGATAATGGCGGCGGAGCGGAACATCTCGTGGACCTCAATGACGGCCTTGGCCTGGGCCACGGCGTTGACATTGAAGGCACCCTGGGCATAGTTATACTTTTCGGTAGCCTCCAGAATGGCTCTCATAGGTACTAAGGACATAATTGTTTACCTCCTATATTTTAGTACGGCTGCTTGGCCGCGTTGGCGTTGAGATAGATGCAGGCATCGGGATGGTTCTGGGCAAGGCTTGCGGGGAAGTGGGCGGTTACCTCACCGTAGGCGGCCTGGCGGACCACACTGCGGTGCCAGTCCCGGAACACCCCCAGGCGCAGCTTCCTGGCGCCCAAAATCTGCTTGATGCCGATGGTGACGCACTTGCGGGGCATGGCATCGATGGCACCGTTCAGGTCACCGATAGCGTTAGAGGTCCGGGTTTCCCGGCTGATGGTCAGCACTCTGGTGGGAAGCTGGGCGAACTCCTCGGCGGTCATATCGTCCCGTGCCTCGTTAAAGGCCAGATGGCCGTTGATGCCGATGCCGCCGAAGCACACATCTACGCCCCCCAACTCCTCAATCTTTCGGTCAATCATGCCGGGGTCCTTGGGGTCCGGGAAGAACCGCTGACTCTCGGGCATCACAAGCTCCGGGTCAATCTTGGAATACACCGTGCGGTTCATAAAGCCGTGGAAGGACAGGGGGGAATCGAAATCAATATAGGTCTCGTCGTCGTTTAAGTACTCGTCCATGTTGAAGAACCAGCAGTTCTTCAGGGACACCCGGTCCCGGTTTACCAGGCGGACGAAGATGGGATACTGGCCCACGGGGCCCACCGGGCAGATGAAGACGGTCTTCTCCCCCCGGGCATTGTGCTCTTTGATGGTATTGACCATCTCCAGGGCCATTTCATAGAAAACCTCGCCGGAATCCCCCAGCTTTACCAGAGGAATCTTTGCGTCCTTTCCCAGGTCCTCCTGGGAAATCTGAAAATACTCGTACATTTTTTGGCTCCTCCTTATTTTTTATCGGGATGAATCAAACAATTTAATACGGAATAGGCCGCCGCGCCCACAGCGCCGTCCAAAGGCGTGCTGTCGCAGTAGGCGACGGTGCCCAGTTCGTAATCGTTGCCGGTAAACTCAAACTGCCGCCGGATTTCCTCCAGGAAATCCGTTCGCAGGGCCGGGCTCCGGAACAGCGCCCCATGGAGGAACAGCTTCTCCGGATTCATCAGCACCGCCACATTCAGCGCCGCCACGGCCAGATGCCGCAGGGCCAGGGTCAGCACCCGGCACACCGCCGGGTCCCCCAGCTCGTAGGCCTTTACCAGGTCCTCCAAGGTCAGCGCCTCGGGGGTCTGGGCGAGACACCGCAGCATGGAATTGGGGTTCGACTGCCAGATCACCCTTCCGTTTTCCAGAAGGGCGGACTCGGTTATGACGGTTTGCAGGCACCCCCGCTTGCCGCACTCGCAGCGCTTTCCGTCCAGCACCGCGATGGTGTGGGCAATTTCGCCGCAGCCGTAGGTGGTGCCGATAAACAGCTCGTCGTCGATGATGTGGGCGCAGTGCATGCCCCGGCCCACATGCAGCAGGGCAAAATTGGAGGGGGCCTCCTCCGGGTGGTTGAGCCCCAGGGCCACGGCCATACAGCGCACGTTGTTTTCAAAGACCACGGGAATCTCGAAGGCCGCCTGAACGGCCCCGGGGTCAAACTCCGCCCAGTACCGGCTGCTGCCCACAAAGCCCGTTTTTTCCTTGTTGATGTGCCCGGGAAGCCCCACGCCGATGGCGGCGATTTTCTCCCGGGGCACCGGGGCAGAAGCCAGGCAGTCGGCAATCATCTCCGTCACCACCTGGGTGATGTTCTCCCGTTCCGGGTCATGGGGCAGGAGCTTCTGATACTTTACCCCGCCCCGCAGGTCACAGACCACGCCGGTGATGGAGGAATAGTTGAATTCCACCCCCACGGCATACCGGTAGTCCGGGCAGATATTCAGGGCGATGCGGGCCCTTCCGATGGTGCCCCGGTCCTCCTCCATTCTCCCCAGCTCCGTTAAAATCCCCTCCCGCAGCAGCTCCCCCACCACTGCGGTGATGGTTGCGGAGGTGATGCCGGTCAGGTCGCTGGTGTCCTTTCGGGAAATACCGGGGTTTCGGAAGATGCATTCCAGAACCCGGTCCCGGTTGGGGGCACGTATTTCCTTTTGCTTGTACATGAAATTCGTTCCTTATTTCAAATTCTCGGGCAATGCAAAGCCCGTGTAGTTGGTGGCGACCTCAATCACCCGGAAGACATCCAGCCTGCGCTGGCGTTTTAGCTCCTCCCCGCGAATAAAGGCGCAGAAGTCCGCGAAAAGCCGGTCCGCTTCCTTTTTGTCTCCCATACACAAGCTCACCAGAGCCCGGGACAGGAGAATGCAGTATTGACAGTGGAAATCCAGATATTCCCAGTTTTCCTTCCAGATTTTCTTCCGTCCCGTGGGAATCCGCTCCCGGAATTCCGCCGCCACACGCTCAATCCGGCGGAACCGGTCCGCAAGAGCCGGCTGGCACCGGGGGCCGTGGTTATTCCAGTAGTCCGTATCGCTCAGGGCCGACAGCCGCTCCAGGAAGGCCACGGCGTTTTCCCAGCCGGGGCCAAACATGGCGGAGAAATAGGTATCCCGCATGGTCTCGTAGGGAATGGTCTCGTCCAGCAGCGCCTGGGCCATGACGTAATTGGGGAAGCCCGTGGGGCTCATGGCCCGCAGCTCCTGGCAGCTCATGTAGCCGTTGGTGCCGAAGCGCTTTAACGCGTGAATGTCGTCGTAGGTAACCCGGGCGATTTTCATATAGCCAAAGTCCCCGTAGTGGGCCCGGCCCAGGGGGTAGTCGTAGAAAAAGCTGTCCCCGGAGAACACCCGCTTCCAGGCGGCCAGATGAGAGAGATTTTCCTCCACCGTCTCCGGAAGACGCATCTCATTGCGCACATAGGGGGTAATGGGCACCGGGCGGAAATCCGGAGGATAGGACATTTCAAAGGTCCGGCTGATGGGAGCAAACATCAGGCAGAACCGCTCCGGGTGCCGGATGCGGCTGACCTTCGGCGCGTACAGAAGCTCCTGGTAGAGCAGGAAGACAATCCTTGTGGAAAGTCCCGCCCGGGTCAGGGCCTGGTCCAGCTGGTTTAAAATCTCCACATACTGGTCAGAAAGGGTTGTTTTCCGGCACTCTTCACAGGTGCAGACGTTGTTATAGTCGTCTGCCAGCCAGAAATGCAGGTATTCCGCCTCCGGGTGCTCCCGGGCATAATCCACCACCTGGTTTACAAGCAGTTCCCGTGCCTTTGGGTTTGAATAGCACAGATTGGTATTGGCGGGGATGCCCTTCCAGTAGCCCCGCTTCCCGCCGACCAGGGCCGCCAGGGGCTCTAGGTCCGGGGCCAGGGTCTTCTCCGTGGTGTGCCAGCCGGTGCCCGCGCCGCCCAGGACTCCCGCGGTCCAGCCGTGGCCCACCCGGTGGCAGTGGATGCCCCGCAGGGCCATGGCCCGGTACACCGCCTGGTCCATGGCATCCAGGTCCCGGCGCTCCAATGTCTCGGGCTCCAGGGTGGGGTTGTACAGATGGGAATACCAGCGTTCAAAAAAGATATCCGGCTTTTTAAACTGGAGGAAAAAGGCATTGAAGCCGTTCTTGGGCAGCCAGTCGATGAAGTCCACCAGATTGCTCAGGCTGTCCGCGCCCTCCACGCAGACCCCCCGATGGTAAAAGGAGGCCCGCACGTCCTTCTTTTCCGCCTCCGGCGCGCCGGAGGTCTGAAGATCCGGCACATAGGTGCCCCCGGGGCCGGGATAGAGGAAGACGAAGCCGATGGCACGCAGATAGTCGTAGACCGCCAGCAGGACATTTCCGGCGGTGCTGCCGACAAATTCCGCCCTGCCGTCCCGGACACGGTAGCTGTAGTCCGCGTCTCCGGCGACGGACATGGAAACCTCCAGCCTCCCGCCGCCCTGTCCCGGGAGCATGGTCATATGCTCCTCCAGGGTCCGGGCGGCGAAGGCGAGGGTTGCCTGCTCCTGGGAATAGCGTTTCTGTTCTTCCATAGCGTAGGGCCCCTTTCTCCCGATACTTTGATTATATTTTATAATTAAACATCCGAAGGGTCAATAGATTCTTATCCGGTAATTTCCACAAATTTCGAAGCCTCCGTTTAGCTTATGTGCATAAATATCATTTTTCACACAATTTTTATATTGAATTTTGTGCGTCTTTCTGCTACCATGCAAGTAACGGCACCCGGCAGCGGGCATTTGATTCAATTTGTAAATTAAATTAAATGTTCCCGCGTTTCCAAAAACGTTCCGTTTTTAAGGAGTTGTTGCTATGAAAAAGAAGAAAAAGGGCATTCAGATCAGCGACAAGGTCTGGCTTCTGATCTCCCTGCTCGCCGCACTGCTGCTGTGGTACTGTCTTTCCCTGGGTGAAAAGACCGGACGCAGCTTCCCCTTCATCGACAAGGTGATTCCCGCCGTGGGCACCATGATCGAGCGGGGCGCTTTCTGGAAGGACATTAAGAGCAGCCTGAGCTGTGTGGCCCTGGGCTTTGCCCTGGGCTTCGCCACCGCCCTGCCTGTCGCCTTCCTGATGGCCTGGTACACCCCGGTCCAGAAGATTATCGAGCCCTGGATCAACTTCATCCGCAATATCCCCGCCCTGGGCTACGCCCCCCTGATTGTCATCATCTTCGGCGTTGGCCAGAAGCCCGCGGTCATTCTCATCTGGATTTGCACCTTCATGACCATGAGCATCACCATCTATCAGGGCATTAAGAACATCGACACCACCCTCATCAAGGCCGCCCGGGTCTTAGGCGCCAACGACCTGGATATCTTCCTGAAGGTCATCTGCCCGGCCACCATCCCCTTCATCATCACCGCCATCCGTCTGGGCCTGTCCGCCGCTCTGACCACCCTTCTGGCCGCCGAATCCACCGGTGCCCAGGCCGGTATCGGTATGCGGATTCGCTCCCTGGCAAACTCGTTTGATTCGCCTCCCATGCTGATGTACATTATCCTTCTTGGCATCATCGGCCTGATTCTGGTGAAGATCGTTGATATTATCGAAAGGAAGCTGACAGGATGGCAGGAGAAAATTTGACCAAGCTGAAAATTGACAACGTTGTCAAGGAATACGTGGGCAATAAGGGAAAAACCATTGCCCTGAACGGTGTCAGCCTGGATATTAAGGAAAACGAATTCATCTGCGTGGTAGGCCCCTCCGGCTGCGGCAAGTCCACCCTGCTGAACATCATCGCGGGCCTTTTGGAGCCCACCTCCGGTGCCGTGTACTTAGACGGCAAAAAGATTGAAGGCACCGGCGTGGAGCGGGGTGTGGTCTTCCAGGGCTACGCGCTGTTCCCCTGGCGGACGGTTCTGAAAAACGTCATGTTCGGTCTGGAAATGAAGCGGATGCCCAAGGCCCAGGCCGAGGAAATCGCCAAAAAGTACATCAAGGCCGTGGGTCTGGAGGGCTTTGAGCACGCCTATCCCAAGGAGCTCTCCGGCGGTATGCGCCAGAGAGTGGCCATTGCCCGGGCCTACGCCGCGGACCCCGAGGTTCTGCTGCTGGACGAGCCCTTCGGCGCACTGGATGCCCAGACCCGTGTGCAGCTGCAAAGCGAGCTGCTGAATACCTGGGAGCACGAGAAGAAGACCTGCTTCTTCATCACCCACGACGTGGACGAGGCCATTATTCTGGCCCAGAGAGTCATCATCATGTCCGCCCGTCCCGGCCGCATCAAGCGGATTGTGGACATCGACATTCCCTATCCCCGCACCCAGGCCACCAAGACCGACCCCCGGTTCCTGGAGCTGAAGACGGAAATCTGGAATGAGGTCTACCAGGAGTTCCTGGAGGTCAGGAAGTAATTTCACCGGCTAAAACCCGGAAAAATTAAAAATTGGAGGAAACCGAAATGAAAAAACTGCTCACCCTCGCTCTGGCAGCCCTGATGGTCCTGTCCCTGGCCGCCTGCGGCGGGAAGACCGAGGCCCCTGCCGCCACCACCGCCGCTCCCGCTGCCACCACCGCTGCCACGGAAGCGCCCGCAACCGAAGCCCCCGCTGCCGAGGCTCCCAAGGAGCTGACCAAGCTGAACGTTGCCTACATGCCCAACTACGCCTCCCTGTGGTCCGTGCTGACCGCTATGGACAAGGGTTACTTCGCTGACGAAGGTCTGGAAGTTACCCTGTGGGAGTTCGCCGACGGCCCCTCTGAAATCGCCGCTATGGAAGGCGGCAGCATCGACCTGGCCTACATCGGCCACGGCGCGCACAAGCTGTGCATCAACGGTCAGGCCAAGATTTTCCTGCCCTCCTCCGTTCACAGCACCGACCGCATCATCGTTCTGCCCACCTCCGACGTTACCTCTGTTGACAACATCTCCAACCTGAAGGGCAAGAAGGTTGCCTACAACGGCGGCTCCTCCTCTGAGACCGCTCTGCAGGGCGCTCTGGCCGCCGCGAACCTGACCATGGACGACATCGAGGCCTACGAGATGGACGCTACCAACATGGTCGCCGCCATGATGTCCGGCAACGTGGATGCCTGCACCGCCTGGAACCCCTACTCCAACCAGATTATGGAAAACTGCAAGGGCGCTCTGGAGCTGGAGTTCGCCACCAACTCCGTGAACATGTCCAGCTGGATCTGCATGCCCAACTACGCCGACGAGAACCACGACGTTCTGGTCCGCTTCACCCGGGCGCTGCTGAAGGGCATGGAGTTCTCCTCTCAGCAGGAAAACTGGGACTACGCTGTGGAGCTGTACGCCAAGCAGTGTGCCAAGGACTTCACCGCCTGCCAGGTTGAGACCGGCGATGCCACCTGGTTCTCCGCCGACTACATTAAGTCCGGGATTGCCGACGGCACCTTCACCGACCTCTACACCCGCCAGCAGCAGATGTTCATCGACAACGGCGCTGTAGCAGCTCCCGTAGAGCTGAGCGACTACATCCTGTTCGACATCATGACCGAGGCTCTGGGCTAAGGAACTTCTTCGGGCCGTCTCTTCCGAGGCGGCCCGCTTTTTGATTTATTGACCAATGGCTCCCCTGAAAGGGGAGCTGGCCCGGCGAACGCCGGGTCTGAGGGGTCCGGCTTTTCGTCAGAAAAGCCTCCGCCGCAGGCGGGATTCAGGCCCAGATGTCTGGGCTGCCCGATATTTGCGCCGATGGCGCAAGTCTTGGCCGAAGGCCAAGACTGACCTCTCAGTCAGCTGCGCTGCCAGCTCCCCTTTCAGGGGAGCCAATTCTAATGGAGGAAACCAGGACATGAACTACTACATTCAAAACGGCCTTGTCTACATTGACGGGGCATTTCAGGAAATGGCCCTGCACATTGTGGACGGGAAAATCGAATTCGCAGGTGCCGTCCCGGCGGGGGCAGAGGTCATTGATGCCAAGGGATACAAAATCGTCCCCGGGTTTATCGACACCCATATGCACGGGGCCATGGGCCATGATGTCAACGGCTCCACGGCGGAGGACCTGGAGACCATCGGCGCGTTTCTTGCCCAGCACGGCACCACCGCCTTCCAGTGCTCCGTCCTGACAGACACCCAGAGCCAAACCGAGTGGTGTATCGGCCAGTTTAACCGCTACCGGGAAGTCCCCAGGCAGGGGGCCGAGCTGGTTGGCATCCACCTGGAGGGTCCCTTCCTTGCCACGGCCTACAAGGGGGCCATGCCGGAACACCTGCTCCAAAACAGCAATATCGACCTGGTGCGGCACTATCAGACGCTTGCCCATGGGGGCATCCGGTATATCACCCTCTCCCCTGAGCTTCCCGGGGTGCTCAGCATGATCCCGGAGCTTCGAGGCCTAGGCATCACCGTGGGCATCGGTCACTCCGGGGCCACCTACGACCAGGCCATGGAGGCCATCGCCCTGGGGGCCACGGTGGGCACCCACGTAGGAAACGCCATGCGGCTGTTCCATCAGCATGAGCCCGCCATTTTCGGCGCGGTGATGGAGAGCGACGTGTACTGCGAGACCATCTGCGACGGGCGGCATCTGGTGCCCGGCACGGTGCGGATGTATTTTAAGTGCAAGGGGCCCCAGAGAATCGTCGCCATCACGGACTCCATTATGGCGGCGGGCCTGCCCGACGGGAACTATCACTTAGGGGTCAACGACGTGGTGGTGAAGGACGGGGACGCGAAGCTTGCCAGCGACGGCACCCGGGCGGGCTCCACCCTGACCCAAGATACGGCGCTGAAAAACATGCTCGCCTGGCTGCCCCTTTCTCTGGAGGAAATTCTCCCCACCCTGACGGAAAACCCCGCCCGGGAAATGGGCCTGTGGGACACCAAGGGCTCCATCGCCCCCGGCAAGGACGCGGACCTGGTCTTCCTGGACGCAAACGCCGACATCGCCCAGGTCTACACCCGGGGCGTGCGGTGCAAATAAGGCCCGAAAGCTGACGGAATAGGGGGCTTGGTTGAACGTATACCCTGGAAGCTGAAGCCCCTAGCCTTCTCCTGCTGGAGAAGGTGCCCGCAGGCGGATGTGGAGGGGACCCCTGACGGGATTGCCGTGCTAAAAAAGATGTTGAATGCTATAAATTCTGTGTTTTAGCTGTATTTTCTTACGAACTCCGACACTTGTTACAGGTGTCCCCTCCACATTCCCCCGCTGCGGCGGGGACCTTCTCCAGCAGGAGAAGGCTAGGGGTTCCCGTCAGGGGGTATACGTGCAACCAGCCGCTCAATTCCGTCGGTTTTCGGGCGGCTGATAGCCGCCCCTACGGGGGATTTGCGTAAAATTTCAGAAAAAACGCCCGGGCAGCCAATCACTGCTCAGGCGTTTTCTTTATACTTCGTCCCCGTAGAACCACGCGCCGTTTCGGCCGTGCCGTTTGACGTAGTAGAGGGCGCTGTCGGCCCGCTGGTAGATGTCCGCCTCCGGGGTGTCGCCACCGGAGAAGGCAATACCGGCGCTCATAGTCAGAGCCGGGCAGCCGTCGGTCTGGTTCGTCAGGCTCTGTTTCAACTTGTCCAAGCACTCCTTCACCACGCAGCGCTTCTCTTGGGTGACCTCCGTCATAATCACCGCGAACTCGTCGCCGCCCACCCGGAAGACGAAATCCCCGTCCCGGAAGGACTCGGTGAGCTTCCGGGCGGCCTTTTGGATGATCCGGTCCCCCATCGTATGGCCATAGGTATCGTTGTAGCGCTTGAAGCCGTCAATATCCGTCAAAACCAGGGCATAGGATACGTTGTCCTTCTGGTACAGCGTCAGGAGCCGATTGAAGGAGGCGCGGTTCAGAAGGGAGGACAGTGCGTCGTGCTCGGCCTCGTGGTGCAGAAGCCTCTGGGCCTCCTGGTTTTCCTCGTATACCCGGTTGTAGGTCACGGCCAGGGATTGGAGCTCTGCCGCGCCCTCCACGGGGACGGTCTCGTCCCGCTGGATATGGGCGTTGTAGCTGACCAGGGGCCGGACCACCAGCCGCCGCACCACCAGGCTTTCCCCAACAAAGAAGGCCACCATTACCGCAAGGCCCAGCTCCTGGGCAACAGACAGCCCCCGGAACCGCTTATAGCTCTCGTTCTGCTGCCCCTCCGTCAGGTGTACCAGATCCTCCACGCACCGGTCTACATTCTCGGAAATCCTGGTTTTGGCATCCTGATAGGTGTCGTCAGAGACCATGCGCTCCGCCTTTCTGAGCTTTTCGGCGTTGGTCAGCACCTGGTCCATGGTTTCCAGCTCCACCTCGGCAACCTTTTGGGGAAGACCGGACACCTCCATGGCGTAGCCGCTGGCTGCCAGGCGCATGGCATAGTACTCCCGCTCCATCAGGACCCGGGAATCACTCAGGGCCGTTTCCAGGTCCGAAAGCACCTGGGTGCCGGAAAAATAGGTTTCCAGCTCCTCCACGGCCTGGTCCCGCTGCCGGGTCACGTCAGCCTCCTGAAAATAGCCGTCCATATATTTTCTGCTGCCGGTCATGACAAACAGCCGCGCCTGCTCCGTCAGGGTGTCCGAGCCCTTTTGCAGCTTCTCCGCGGACCGTTCCGCCGTCACATACCGGGTGGTCGCGGATCGCATACTCTGAAAGGTGCGGAACCTCACCACGGAAACAGCCGTCAGTACCGCCGCCAGAAGCAGCGCCAGAAGCATACTGACCCTGCTGACCCGCTGAATGCGTATTTTTTTCATTTCCGGTCTCCCTTTCTCTATATCGGACATGGCTTTTTGTGTTTACAGAAAATAAATGCATACGCTTTTTTCAATTATAGCACATGATTTTGCGAATGAAAAGCGTTTTCAAAAAAAATATTTTTCCTCCGCCAATGGAAGCATTCCATCCCCAGCACATCCACGCCGCCATCCTCTGCACCCCTCCGCCCCTCGGCGGTGCTGTACGTGGCCCAGCCGCAGCGCCAATGTCACAATTTCAGAAAGAACACGCCCAAAGAATCGCCGCACTTGTCGGACGCATTCTTTGGGCGTGTTTTATATCTCCGGAAGCCCGAAAAAGTAACCAAATTTTGAACAGGAAGTTTATTCAATATTGCGTCTTGGAAAGATTCGGTTTCTGTGCTACCATAATTTCAAGTTAATTCGGAGTCCGAATTTATAATTTTGGAACACAAAATATCATCCGGAATATGGGATGTGATTGGATTTGAAGGAAATGAAAAAGCTGGGGCTGAAGGAGACCAAAATCGGAAATCAGCTCCTGATATTGCAGATGCTCTTTCGCGGGGACGGGTTTTCCCGGGTGGAGCTGGCGGAACAGACCCATCTTTCCCCCAGCACCGTCACAAGCCTGACCTCCGACCTGCTGAAACGGGGCATCATCGAGGAGACCGGAGAAAAGACGGTTACCGCCGGGCGGGCCCGCACGGGGCTTGCCATCAGCAATGCCCTGGGGTATCTGGTGGTGGTGGAGGTCTCCCATAGCTGCATTTACATAACGCTTTTAAATATGCGTCTGGAGATTCTCTCCTCCAAGCAGATCAAGGGTAAATTTGTGGACGGCAACGGCGTGTTTGCCGCGGTGGCCCAGGAAATTGCCGAACAGGCCCAGCCCCTGGCCGGAATGGGCATTCTCTTCCAGGAGGATGTACGGGAGAACAGCTTCCATGTCATGTACTCCACCGGCTATGCCGCCGCCAACATCTCCTTAAAGGACGCGTTCAAAACCCAGTATCGCGTCCCGGTGCTGGAGGAATCGGTTGCCGCCTTTACGGTCACGGATGTCATCCGGGAGGTTGGGCTGGAGGAGCGGAACGTGGCCCACATCCACCTGGGCCGCCAGATTCAGACCGCCCTGCGGATTGATGGCAGCACCGTTGTGCTGAAAGACCGTTGTGTGGAGGACTTTTCCACCATGCTGCCGGAGGGCGAGGGCGGGAAGCCCCTGCTGTACCGGCTGGCCCTTCTGCTGAATGTCCTTTTTGCCATGTTCCCCCTGGACACCGTCCTGATTGTCGGGAAGGAGCCTCTGCCGGAGGACTTTTTAGAGGAGCTGCGGCACCGGCTCAATCCCCGCTTTACAGGCGGCAAGCGCCCCGAAATTCTTCTCATGCAGGAGGGCAGCCGGGAGCGCGTCGCCGCCAGCTACGCCGCCCGCATCCGCTCGAAATCCATCCGTGCCCGGCTGGAGGCCGCCGTCTGATTGGCTTTATCGGCCTTTCCCAGGCCCCATTTCTTTTGTGCAGCATCCGTGAAGAACGGCTGTAAATAAAAACGGGCGAAAGCCCAAAAACGAAGAAGGAGAAGATTTTATGTTGCAAGGTACCCTGATTATCATTGCCTTTGTCATCATTGCCGCATTGATGATGACAAAGAAGATTCCCACGCTGTTGGCGCTGCCGCTGATGGCCGTGGTAATCTGTATCATCGCGGGCGTTCCCGCCGTGGGTGTGGACGCGGACGGAAAGGCCATCGGCTGGCTGCAAACCGTGTTTGAAGCCGGTACGGTCCGAATGGGCAGCGCCATTATGGCTGTCGTCTTCGGCGCTTGGCTGGGTCAGATTATGAACAAGACCGGCATCACCGAGAACATCATCAAAAAGAGCGCGGAGCTGGGCGGTGACCGTCCTCTGGTCGTGACCATCATTATGGTTATCGCCGTGGCGCTGCTGTTCACCACCCTGAACGGCCTGGGCTCCATCATCATGGTTGGCAGCATTGTGCTTCCCATCCTGGTCTCCGTGGGCGTGCCCGCAATCAGCGCCGCCTGCATTTTCCTGATGGCTTTCAGCACCGGCCTGACCTTTAACATCGCAAACTGGAAGAGCTTCTCCAGCATCTTCGGCCTGGAGCTGGACCAGATTAAGGGCTTTGAGGTCTACATGCTCATCGCCACCCTGATTGCCACCATCATTCTGATTGTTGTTGAGTTCAAGAAGAACGGCATCAAGTTCGGCTTCTCCGCCCCCACCGGCGATGTGGAGGAATCCCGTCAGCTCAAGGGCGTAACCGGCGGCCTGGCCATGCTCTCCCCCCTGATTCCCATTGTGCTGGTTGCCTTCCTGAAGGTGCCCGTGTGCCCCGCCTTTACCGTTGGCATTATCTGGGCGCTGGTCTTCACCTCCAAGAGCTTTAAGAAGGCCATGAACATGCTGACCAAGACCTGCTACGACGGCATCACCGATGCGGGCCCCGCAGTCATCCTGATGGTTGGCATCGGCATTCTGTACCTGGCCGTGACCAACCCCATCGTCAAGGAAGTGCTGAATCCCTTCCTGCTGAAGGTTGTTCCCAGCAGCCGGATTGGCTACATCATCTTCTTCGCCGTGCTGGCTCCCCTGTCCCTGTACCGTGGACCCATGAACCTGTTCGGTCTGGGCTCCGGCATCGCCGCCCTGGTCATCGGCCTGGGCACCCTGAGCCCCATGGCAGTCATGGGCGCGTTCCTGGCCGCCGAGCGGATTCAGGGCTGCGGTGACCCCACCAACACCCAGAACGTCTGGACCGCCAACTTCGCTGAGGTGGACGTGAACCAGATCACCCGGAAGCTTCTGCCCTACCTGTGGACCCTGGCTGTGGTCGGCGTGGTTATCAGCGCGTTCCTGTACTTCTAAAATTCCCTGCGGTGCTGTTAGAATAGCATGTCGCTGCGAACCAGTGACCGATGTCACTGGTGTGGCAGCCCCCCGGTTGAA
>OIZI01000846.1_pt1 | contig 14397 bp, 10 predicted proteins | sample 1588441 | NCBI WGS metagenome assembly OIZI01 (sample SAMN03283284) | human gut metagenome | biome: human-associated habitat; material: feces | host: Homo sapiens | place: Peru | collected 2012
ATAAGTGAAAGTAGGGTTTTCTTCTCCATATTCCCTTTCTACATTATCGATTTTTATTGTTAATGGAGCTGCTTTTATAGTATATGTGAAAGGAATATTCACATTAATGGTTTCTTCGTCTTTAGTTAATGTTAATGGCAATAGAGTAGAATAAGTGCCTACTTCAAATTGAATACTAGACAAATCCAAATTAGCTTCATACCCTGCAACATTATTTGTCCATTCTGTACTTGGAACACTTCCTGTATATGTAAATGTTGTAGTATTAAATGCCCCCATCTCTATTATTTGTGCATCATTTATTTTAGTACTAGGGTTGCCATATGCACTGAGTAAAGGCACATAAGTCAATGAAGTAGCAGTCCAATTGGTAGGTGCAGTTTGCGATAAATAGAAAATCTCTCTTAATCCATCACAATTTAGAAAAGCAGTACTTCCTTGTATACTTGTTACATTTTCCGGAATTACAATAGAGGTTAAATTGCGACAATTGGCAAAAGCATATGTATCAATTTTTTTTATAGTAGGAGGCAATACGATTTTCTTTGCCGTGCTACCTATTGCATAACTTGAGTCAAACTTAGGGTTCGCATAGAGGTCGTTAGTCCAACCTGCAAACGCAGCATATCCAATTTCAGTTACTGTATATTCCAATCCATCATATGTGATAGTAGATGGAACAATGTAACTCTCATTGGTGTATAAGCTCGCTTCTGAGCCTCTGCAATCCCTAGGTACAGGACGAGATGATGCAACAGAAGCATAAGCACCTGATAAATCATAATACAAATCACCTACCTTCACTCTCGTTTTAGCATTTGCACTTAATACTATTATACTTGATAAGGCAAACAAAAATTTCTTCATGTTCATTTTGGTTATTAAGTTTTACATTTATTTATTAGCAATTAAATCTATGTATGAAACCATTGTACACTTCTCTCCGTAGTTCATTCGCCAAAGTGTTTTTTGCCTGCCAAGGAATCGTAAAATGTCTGACAAGAACTACAGAGTCTTTAATAACTTGTTCTTCATTCAACAAAGAATTATTGTCAACCCATATAAAATGTCCATTCTGTACAAATCTTCGTTGTTCGCCAAGTGGTAAATCACTAAGAGAATCTGTCATAAATGGCTCATGAGCATATGACAATTTTGTTGCATTGAAAGGAGATTGATTTGTCTCTAAAACGTCATTTTTGCAAAGATAAATTAGAATAATCTCACCATCTACGTTATGAAATTTGGGATTCATTACAGCAAACCATATCGCAGTCTCAAGACTTGCTGTTACATCTATTAATCTGCAAGGTAGGCCTAAATGCCTTCCAATAGACATAGCAAACAGCATCTCATCTGTTTTTTGTGGTCTGTTGTGCAACCACTCTGTTTTGAAAACATCACGACGGAACAAATTATATTCATTCTTTTCCGCTTCAAGTATATCTTCAACAGAACATTCCTTTTTCTTTCCCTTTACATGTCGAACAATGGTTGATTCTATTTTGTAATCACGTGATTCATGTCCACGATACAAACTTATCCCTTTGGTATAATTAAAGGCAACATACTCCTGCAATATCTTAATATCAGACTTGGTTCTTATCTGAAAATTATCGGGTAAAGATGTTATAGCCTTCTGAGAACAAGGCGTATCTATGTCAAGAACTGTACCTTCGAGAGGATGTGGTTCTATGAATAAGTCTTTATCATTACAACGTTCCATATTAGAATTGATTTATACCCATAGGCTCCAATAAGGCAAGAACTTTTTAGATGTTATACATACGAAAAAGCGTGGAGCCAATTCTGTCACTCGTTCCACGTGTAGAGGCTCTGGCATCGCCCAATTTGTCGAAACGAGCAACGCCGAAAGCCCCACGCCTGTGTACGTATATAGAAAGCACTCTTGACAACGAACGACAAAATCGCTCGAAGCCAATGAGGGCTGTATACAATACACCTCATGAGGCGTTCCCGTTGCTTTGTTCTTGACAACTTTGCTCGAACTGCCAGATTCTTACTGCGTCAAAACCAAAGCGTACAGTTACGCCTTATATGTATATATGTCTGCCCAACCTCTGCCCATCGGGGCTTCCGGTATGGGTATAGACGTTACAAAGATAACACTTTTACTTTGAAAACCACTTTGTTTGGTTGGTAAAGTATGATTTTAAGGTCTGATTTAACATTATTAAATATAAATATGTCAAAGAAATCCACTTCCTCGTGATTTTTCTTGCTAAAAAGTTTGTATTATCAATGATTATTCGTATCTTTGCAACAACAGAATCCGCCACGCTTCCCATTTGAACAGCGAACCAGGGCGGGTCTTTTGCTTTTATGGGAACATTAAGATTATACACTAAACAGGCTCTTTCTATTTTCGAACAAATAGAACTACTAAAAAGTAGAGGCTTAAATATTGCTGATTCATCCAAGGCTGCAAAATTTCTTGGTGAGGTCAGCTATTTTCGTTTTGTTCAATACCTTCGTCCTATGGAGGCAGACAAGACTACACATCAATTTAAGCCTAATAGTAGATTTGAAGATGCCGTAGCTCTCTATAACTTTGATATAGAGTTGAGAGAATTGATGTTCAAGGCTGTTCAACGATTAGAGATTGCTTTGCGCACAAAGATTATACAAGAGTTCTCTTTGGCTCATGGACCGTTTTGGTTCTTTGATACAAGTCTTGCTGACGATGAACACAAGTTTATTGAGAATATGAACTCCATAGATAGAGAACTTCAACGTAGCAAGGAGGACTTTATCAAAGAGCATAGGCGCAACTATGACAAGCCGATATTCCCTCCAGCATGGAAAACGCTTGAACTTGCATCTTTCGGCACGCTTTCAAAACTCTATTACAATTTCAGTGACAAGAAGTTGAAGAAGCGTGTAGCTCGTCAATTCAATCTTCCACAGCATGAGGTGTTGGAAAGCTGGATGCGCAGTGTAACTGTCCTGAGAAACTGTTGCGCTCACCACTCACGACTTTGGAATCGCTATCTTTCCAATGCTCCACAAATGAACGCTTCTTTACGTGGTGCATGGGTGAACATTGATGGTGTTGATGCGAACAAAGTATATGCTATAGCTTGTTGTATTGCATATTGGCTTGATTCGATGGGGTATGGATTGGACTTCAAGAATGAACTCAAATCCTTACTCGTTTCTTATCCACAGGTAGACCCGGCAGCAATGGGATTCCCTGAAAATTGGATTTCGGAGCCTCTATGGAGATAACTTTATAGATAAAATACAGATAAGCTTGTCGGTAGTGAAAATTCTTCATTACCGACAGGCTTTCTTCTTGATATATGAACTATTTGATATAAATGAAAGTTAAATACGTTAAAAAATACCCATTTCGTATCAATATAGAACCTATATTGCCACTTTTCTACCGTTTAGAGCGTATAGTATTGATAATCAACTGATAATAGATACGAGGGTTGCACCGGCTTGACCTCTGTGACTATCCCCAACTCCGTCACCAAAATCGGTGGCAGTGCTTTCGAGGACACTCCGTGGTATAACAACCAACCCGACGGAGTTGTCTATATAGGAAAAGTGGCGTATAAATTCAAAGGAGAAATGGGAAGTGGCACAGCAATCAACATTAAAAAGGGCACAGTGTCGATTAGTGATTGGGCTTTCGAGGGTTGCACAGGCCTGACTTCAGTGACCATCCCCAACTCCGTCACCACAATCGGCAGTTCTGCTTTCAGGGGTTGCACAGGCCTGACCTCGGTCACCATCGGCAACTCCGTCACCGAAATCGGTGTTTCTGCTTTCTATGGTTGCACAGGCCTGAAGACTGTTTATTCGCTCAACCCTGTCCCTCCAGTAATCAAGAGTGAAAGCACTTTTGACTCCTACGACGATACAAATTTATTTGTCCCTAAAGGATGCGTTCCGAAGTATAAAAATGCAGAGTATTGGAGATACTTCAAGTTTATTGCCGAAATCAATGTGGAAACAGGAGATATTGATGGTGATGGTGAAATAAATGTGGGCGATGTGACAGCACTTATCAACAAACTGCTGAATGTCGCATCATTCGACGACGATGTGTGCGACATCAACGGCGACGGCGAAGTAAACGTAACCGACGTGACGTCCCTCATCAACATGATTCTTGAATAGCGGGCTCCACAAGATCAAGCTTTGTGGCTCCCACTCATCAAAAAATAATTTGTGAAAAATTTGTGTTAATTTGTGGCTGGCTTTACTCACACTAATTTGTGTGTGATTTTTAGCCACAAATTAGCACAAATTTACACGAATTTCTTTGTGGATTATTTCTACACCTATTGAATCCATTTTAATCCTATTGGCACCGATTTTTTATATTTTGGTGTTAATAGGATTTTAATTGGGTTTAATGGGTGTTTTTTATTGGGGCACTCGGTGGGGCTAACTTCTAAGAAAGGGGGGCACAAGATTTGACATAGGAGATTTTTATTCGTGTGATTTGTGAAATTCGTGGTTGGCTTTTCCCACACTAATTTGTGTGTGATTTTCAGCCACAAATTAGCACAAATTTTACACGATTTTTTTTGTGGATTTCTTCACACACTAAAGAATGTTTAGGGGGAAGCAGTATTTTGAAGTTTTAGTATTCTTTTTTGCCCAAATATTTGAGCACTGTTTTTCTGCCGTTCGCTTATTTTCTGTATCTTTGCGCTTAAAGGGCTTAAGTTGGCCAAAATATCAAATCAACGGATATTGTAAATATGATAGACATTTCAAACATTCTCGGAAAAAAAGAAGGTCTTCATCTTGAGGCTAAGAGTGCAAGAGGTGGTTTTCCTGATTCATTTTGGGAATCATACTCTGCTTTTGCCAATACTGATGGTGGTGTTATTCTCTTAGGTGTTGAAGAAAAACCGGATCACTCACTATATGTGACAGACGGCTTAACTGATGCCGAGAAAATGAAAAACGACTTTTGGAACATGGTCAACAATCGTCAAAAGGTCAGTCATAATATTGTTACCAACAGTATGAAGATGTCAACGATAGAACCGCTTTAAAACAACTTATCAACGACAGGTTGTCAAAATCCCCTAATATCAACGACAAGTTGTCAATAACAACAGATGTCGTTGATAAACTTGTGGATATTGTATGTTACATTCGTAGATATAATCATGCTAAGGCTGGCTCAATTTCCAATTATATTGGTAAAAGCGTGTCAAGAACAAGAGAATATCTCCAAGCACTTATTGCAATCAAAATGATTTTACCTGAAGGAGGTAACAAGAACCGAACATATAGTGTTGTGGTGGACAAAACCGTCAAGTTGTAGGAACAGTCTGTAACTGACAAAGGAAAACCAAGAATTTCACAACTCGCACTCTAAGTTTTTTTGAATCAGTGTGGGTTTTTTGTGATGGAGGGTGGGGAGATTGGGGGGAATTGGGAAAAAATTAGTACCTTTGTATGCGCAAATATGCAATTATTGTTTAACCCACTAAAATTCTACGACTACGACGAGCATTAATAAATGGCGTATTGAGGATAGCGCCGAACTGTACAACATCAATGGCTGGGGCCTTAAATATTTCTCTATCAATGAACAGGGACATATCACCGTCACTCCTAAGCAGAGTTGCGTTGGGGTGGATTTGGTGGATGTGATGGACGAATTGCGTACTCGCAATATTACCGCGCCGGTGCTGCTCCGCTTCCCCGATATTCTCGATAATCGCATCGAGAAAATTTCTTCATGCTTCAAAAAAGCCGCAAAAGAATATGAATACAAAGCCGAGAACTTTGTGATTTACCCTATCAAGGTGAATCAGATGCGCCCGGTGGTGGAGGAAATCACCAGTCACGGTAAGAAGTTCCGCATCGGTCTTGAGGCTGGTTCAAAACCTGAGTTGCACGCCGTTCTCGCCATCAATATGGCCGACATCGGTGAAAATTCGCTCATCATCTGCAATGGATACAAGGATGAGGGCTACATCGCTCTTGCGCTGCTTGCGCAGAAGATGGGCCGCAAGATTTTCCTGGTGGTGGAGAAGTTGAATGAACTGCACCTTATTGCCAGAGTGGCTGAACAGATGGGTATTCGCCCCAACATCGGCATTCGCATCAAACTCTCATCGTCGGGTAGCGGCAAATGGGAGGAAAGCGGTGGCGACCGTAGCAAATTCGGATTGAACACCAGCGAACTTTTCGAAGCACTCGACTTCTTGAAGGATCATAAGATGACCGACTGCCTGAAGTTGATTCACTTCCATATCGGTAGCCAAATCACGAAGATTCGCCGCATCAAGAATGCGCTTCGCGAGGCTTCGCAATTCTATGTGCAACTCACTGCCATGGGATTTAACCTCGACTTTGTGGATATTGGAGGCGGTTTGGGCGTGGACTATGATGGTTCGCGCAACAGCATTTCGGGCCACTCGATGAACTATTCTATTCAGGAGTATGCCAACGATGCCGTTTACACTTTCGTGGATGTGTGCGACAAGCATGGCATCAAGCACCCTAACATTATCAGCGAATCGGGCCGATCGCTTTCGGCTCACCACTCGGTGCTGGTGATGGAAGTGCTCGAAACGGCTGGTCTGCCATCGTGGGACGATGAAAACGACACACTCAACGACGACGATAACGAACTCGTGAAGGACCTTTACGAGATTTACGATAAAATGAACAAGTCGCGACTGCTGGAAGACTGGCACGATGCCCTCCAGATTCGCGATGAGGCTCTCGACCGCTTCAGCCTCGGCTTGATTGACCTGCGCACGCGCGCCATGTGCGAAAAACTGTTCTGGTCAATCGCCCGCGAGGTGAGTATGATTGCCGAAGATATGAAGCACGCGCCCGACGAGCTGCGCAGCGTGACGAAGATGCTGCCCGAAAAGTATTTCTGCAACTTCTCGCTCTTCCAGTCGTTGCCCGACAGTTGGGCCATCGACCAGGTGTTCCCCGTGATTCCGCTTTCGCGGCTCAATGAGCGCCCCACCCGAAGTGCCACTTTGCAAGATATCACTTGCGACAGCGACGGCAAGATTGCCAACTTCACATCGGCTCAAGGAATTACCCACGCTTTGCCTGTGCACCCATTGCGCAAGGGCGAGCACTACTATTTGGGCGTGTTCCTTGTGGGCGCATATCAGGAAATTTTGGGCGATATGCACAACCTGTTTGGCGACACCAACGCCGTGCACATCGATGTGTATAAAGACCGCTACGAAATCAATCAGGTGATTGATGGCGAAACGGTGGCTGAGGTGCTCGACTACGTGCAGTTCACTCCAAAGGAACTTGTGCGCAACGTAGAGGCATGGGTGTCGGAATCGGTTCGCACCGGCAAGATTTCGAGCGACGAAGGCAACGAGTTCGTTCGCAACTACCGTGCCGGACTTTACGGCTACACCTACCTCGAAAAAGATTGATGCCCGATGCGATACTTCATGCGATTGGCATATAATGGAGCATCGTTTCACGGTTGGCAAATTCAGCCCCACGATGTGTCGGTGCAAGAAACGCTTGAAAAGGCGCTTTTTACCGTGCTTCGTGAGCAAATTTGCGTGACTGGTGCAGGTAGAACCGACACAGGCGTGAATGCCAGCACCATGATAGCGCATTTTGATGTGCCGAATGGCATTGCCGACACGAAGAGGCTGGTGCGCCAACTCAATGCAATCGTGGGTCACGACATTGCCGTTTACACCATTTTCCCCGTTCACGACGATGCCCACGCCCGATTCGATGCCACCAGCCGCACCTATAAATACTATCTGCACACGCAGAAAAATCCGTTTTTAGAGCGATTCAGTTGGAATTGCCACTATCAACTCGACTTTCAGTTGATGAACGAGGCGGCAGAGCGAATGTTGGCGTTCACCGACTTCACCTCGTTCAGCAAACTCCACACCGATGTGAAAACCAATAATTGCAAGGTCACTCACGCACGATGGGAGCAAGAGGGCGCGCAGTGGGTGTTTACCGTCACTGCCGACCGCTTTCTCCGCAACATGGTGCGCGCCATAGTGGGCACACTGGTGGAAGTGGGCCGACACCGCATCACTGTTGACGAATTTTGCCAAATCATCGAGCGCAAAGACCGCTGCTCGGCTGGACAGTCGATGCCTGGCCACGCCCTGTTTCTCCACGGCATCACTTACCCTTATCCCATAGAATAATCAAAAAAGTAGTTTTTCATTATCCTATGGGAAAATTTCTTTGCTCACCTTTGATTTTCCGTTGTCATATTTTTTTACCACAATATTAACTCCATGGTGTGGTGTAGAAGAAATACGTCCGGTAATGTCGTAGTAGGTCGTCTCGGTTATCTGTCCTTCCGACTTCACTTCATCTACGCCGGTGTATTTAGAAGGATCCCCTGTGGAAATTAAGAGTCTCCTTTTCACTTCATTGGCATTGAAAGCATAGAGGTAGCTTTTTCCGTCACTTGAATCATTGTCAGATTCTCCAAACACCAATAACGACGCATTAAAACCTGTTGGAGAACCTGATTGTACGCAGGCGGCACCAACTTCTGCGCAAGTTTTAATATATATTTGTGTTAAATATGATTTATTTCCCATGTCAAATGGAAAATCTCTGTCCTGGCTTTTACGACCACGCCTTATGATTAAAGTATCGCCTAACACGATATAAGATGCTTCATCTTTATAGTTCACTGTAGATGCCGCCAAATCAGCTGCTGGGACAGGCCTAGCATTTAACTGACAGTAAGGGTGAAAATAGGTTTCGTGAAGTGACCATTTGTTGTCGTTGGTGAAATATGCGTCTCTATACTCTATTGGAATCCAAAAAGAGGATTTGTAGAAAAGAGTTTTTGTGATATCCATCTCTTTGAATTTCGGCAAAAATTTGCCTTGGAAAGCACCTTTGAAAATTTGGCTATCTATCATGGAGGGTCTTTTATTAAATACAGGAACTACTCCGTTGTTTTTAGTATAGCAAAAGGAACCTTGTCCAACAGATGCCACCGATTTTCCAAATGAAGCCCCAGAGAAAAAGTCGCAATTACAAAAACAAGAATCACCTATTTCTGTCAAGCCATTACCTGTGTTAATATAAGCAAGTGAAGGCATTTCGTATGCCACTTTATTGCCTACCGAAATGAGTGAATCGGGAAAGTGGATATACACGACAGAGCTATCTTTGCTTCCAAACACGTTGTCACCCACATAGCGCACTATATACTCATTACCATTGTGCTTCACCTTTGATGGTATGACCACTATATCCTCATTGCCGTGATAGTCGATCACAGTAACGCTATTCCCATCATTATTGGTCTTAAAGCTGTAAAAGCCATCGACAAACTCGTTTTGCGCAAAAACCACTTGCGCAAAAACCATTGTAATTAGCAGAAAATATTTCATAATTTTGTGATTACTGGTTCATTATAAGGGTCGAAAGATAAGTAATAAGTTCCAGATGCAGAAAGAACAGGATTACCAATTGCACATTGATTATTTGTACTATGAATAAATGTCAAATTTGACGTGAAGTCACAAACTGTAAGATTTATGATGAGCATAGGCTTTAACCAATACAAAGAATCGCTAAAATCAACAATTAATTCACTATTGTTATTAAGAATTATGTTAACCATATTGGTTAAGCTTTTAAACTTCTGATGTTCATCTGTCTGGTGAACCATCAGGTCAGTAAAACTGAGTGTCCTATTTGAAGGTAACGGATGACTATTGTCGAATATTAACCAATTTAAATTAAAGATGGAATTTCCCATGCTTGATGACACCAAGAATATATCATCACCTTGTAAATAATTAGGTTTGGTGTTTACAATATTTAAACGATTCCATCCATTAATGTCGCCACAAAACGAACGCTTGATTTCTATTCTATTGCAATGCTCACATTCAATAAGGTCCTCTTTGGCAATGATAATGTCTTCGCCTTTCATTATATCACCAATATTCCCAACAATATCAAAAAGCAGATTACGGCATAACTCTAATTTGATATATGTAGAATATATACTTTCTGCCATTCGGATGTCTCTAAATGAACTGAAATTGACATGCCATAATGAAATTGGGTGAACAATGTTCTCAAAACCGATATTTTCAAATAGCATACCGTTAGACTCGTCAAATGAAACACCGTCTGTAATATTGGGCTTTTTATAAATGATACCATTATTGCCTTCAAGGCGTCCTCCAGAAAACTTGCATTCCGTTACCCATCTATTCGTTACTGATTGATAGCCTGATACTGTGTCAATTAAGACGCCATTGTATGCGAAAATATTTTGGAATTTGAAACGGCAATATTGAACACCAGCATAATCCAATGAATAATTGTCATCAAGATTTCTACCAGGAGATATATCAAAACAGTTTTTTAGATATCTCGCTTGATTAATATTTATATCACAATGATAACAATTCCCTGTGAATTTTACTGCTATACCTTTATAAATAGAAATATTTGATAAATCCTCGTTATCTCCATGAATCAAATCACTTTTAATAATATTAATGTCTATTGAAATAAAGTGATTCTTAATAATGAAAGCTGGGTTACTATCATGTTTTAACACAATAGTTCCACGGCATAACAATGTAGTATTAGATTTATCAAGAATTACAGAGTCGTAAAAAAAGTATTCCCTATTACAAAGTTCTATTGTTGCACCATGCCCACTTTTTACTGCAAGATTAACTGCCATTGTATCAGACTCTGCTAAATCTTGACTGGACGAAAACCAATCGGCATAAATTATGGGATTTACAAATCCCTCTCCCATAATTGTATCCTTAAAAATGGGATAGATGGGGGCATTAACAAACGAATTGTTACCCCTTATTATTAGAGGGGTAATCACATCATGAACTAAATAATATAGATTAAGTGAACCTCCTTGAAATTCCAATACAGTATTTTCTCCCATTTGAAGTTCACGAACAGGATTTGCATCATTTTGCTGACAGAGGCATTTTGTAATGTCGGTTTTGATTATAAATATGGCATCACATACACTTAATGGATTGTTCTTAGATAAGTCACCATCGAAATCACTCTGCTTCAGTTCTATCACTATTTTTTCCATAGGCTTTAAAATTATTGGTCATTCAAAAGTAAATATAAAATTCATAACGACCAAATTTCGTGACTGTTTTTTTGTTCAGTGGAATTATTGTGGGGTGGGCATAGGGAAAGCCCACTAAATTTCCACTGAACCATGATGGGCGCAAAATGTGTGGGGGAGGATTTTATGGAGTCAGATAATTTTATTAATTTTGGAAAACTTGAGTATTTAACCCAAATCGGTTATTAGGTCTTGTGGTATTTCGGAATTTTAGAAGACTGAATTTTGCTTGTCTTTTAATGAGTGATAGCGAGCTATTACGAATTAAAAACAGGCGAAAGGCATCTTATAAAAGCCGAAAGACCACAAGAAGTAATCTATAAAATCCATACACGGCCTAATGACCGATCTGGGTTTAATCTTGCTCATCACTATTTTAAGCATAATTAAACTGTATATAAATAATTCATCAACATGAAAATGAAAAGTATCATCTATTCAGTAGCCGCTGCCTCCATCGCTATGATGGGCATCGACGCTATGGCTTGCACCAACCTTTTGGCTGGCAAAAACGCCACAATCGACGGTAGTGTTCTCATTTCTTATGCGGCCGACTCGCACACCCTTTACGGCGACTTGCAGTATCTCCCTGCCGCCGACCACAAGCCGGGCGATATGCGTGAAATCCGTGAGTGGGACACCGGCAAGCATCTGGGCTACATTCCTGAAGTGGCTCACACCTACGCTGTGGTAGGCAATATCAACGAGCACCAAGTGACTGTGGCAGAGAGCACTTTCGGTGGTCGCCATGAGTTGGCTGATACCACAAAAGATGCGATTATCGACTACGGCAGCCTGATATATCTTGCACTCCAACGCTCACGCACCGCACGCGAAGCCATCAAGGTGATGACCGATTTGGTGGCAAAATACGGTTATTGCAGCGAGGGCGAATCGTTCTCTATTGGCGATCCTAACGAACTGTGGGTGATGGAGATGATTGGCAAGGGCGGCAAGGAAAAAGGTGCTGTGTGGGTGGCTATCCGCATTCCCGACGACTGCATCAGCGCACACGCCAACCAAAGCCGCATCTATCGCATTCCGCTGAAAGACAAGCAAAACTGCATGTATAGCAAAGACGTGATTTCTTTCGCCCGTAAGATGGGTTACTTCAGTGGCAAAGATGAGGATTTTGAATTTTCAAGAGCATACTCTCCTGCCGATTTCGGTACACTCCGTGGCTGCGATGCACGCGCGTGGAGTTACTTCAACCGCTTCAAGAGCGGCATGGATGCATATCTTCCATTTATCAACGGCAAGAAGGGCGCCGAGGTGATGCCACTGTATGTGAAGCCCGACCGCAAGTTGAGTTGCCGCGACGTGCAAAACATGATGCGCGACCACTTTGAAGGCACTCCTTTCGACATGACAAAAGACCCAGGCGCAAAGAATTACTTCGATGTGCCTTACCGCTATCGTCCAATGGATTTTTCCGTGAATGGCGTGAAATACAGCCATGAGCGCGCCATCGCCACACAGCAGACCGGTTGGGTGTTTGTGTCGCAAATGCGTGCCAATCTGCCCGACCCAGTGGGTGGCTGCCTCTGGTTTGGTGTAGATGATGCCAACACAGCCGTGTTCCTGCCAATGTATTGCAGCATCACCGAAGTGCCAGAGAGTTATCGCCAAGGTAAGGGTGACCTCTACAACTTCGATTTCGATGCCGCTTTCTGGGTGAACAATCTGGTGGCAAACCAAGCCTATCACCGCTATTCACAAATGATTCCCGACATTCGCAAAGTGCAAGGCGAGATTGAGGACAAGTGCGCCAACGACCAGCCTGCTATCGAAAGCCGCGCTGTGGAATTACTGAAAACGAACCGCGACGAGGCTATCCAGTATCTCACCAACTACAGTGTGAACACCGCTCAAAACGCCACCGCACGCTATCAGGATTTGGCAAAATACCTGTTTGTGAAATATCTCGATGGCAACCGCAAGAAGGAAAAGGACGGAAAATTCCTCCGCAACGAATACGGTATGCCAGCGCAGCCCGACTTCCCAGGCTACACCCAAGACTACTACAACCAGTTTGGCATTCCAAGTTGCGACCACCTGAAGGAAGTGGAGCCTGAGAAATAAACCCTCAGTGGAAAATTACTGGGGCAATGATTATACATTGTTGCCGAATCGTGAATGTAATCAAAAACAAAAACATAAAAAACAGCCTTGGAGCAATGTGGAATGCTTCGCATTTGGCTGTTTTTTTATGTTTTTTGTTTCAGTGCCCCCCAGTATTTATCCTCTGAACCGAAATAAACCCTAATGACCGATTTGGGATAAAGCACCATAGGAAGCACTGATTTTTCAGTGCTTCTGCTTTTACAGGTTAAACCAAATGGCGTGAAGATAGTCTATTCAGAAAAAATAAAGACGATGAAGAGAACGGTTAATTTCTTAAAATACGCAGTAATAGGCATCGCGAGTGCCGTGATGCTCAACGTGTTTACGGCACAACCAGCCGCAGCACGCACCTACACTTCCGAGACGCTGAACTACGAAATTGTGTATCACTGGGGTTTGATTTGGAAGCACGCTGCCAATGCACGCCTCACCATCAAGCGCACCAACAATGGCGGATATTATTCGGAGTTGGTGGGCAGAACTCGCTCGTGGGCCGACAAGATTTACCCCGTGCGCGACACGCTGAAGTGCTGGATGAACAGCAATTTCACGCCCACAAAATATATGAAACTCACCCATGAAAAGAGTTATTACGCAAAAGACGTGGTGAACTTCTCGTATGCTAACAACACCACCTACGGCAAATGCGTGCGCTACCGCACCAACCGCACCGAGAGGGTGTCGCTCGCTTCGCGTGGCGTGGCTTACGATATGATGAGCGTGTTTTACATGCTGCGTAACCTCGATTTCGGTGCCTTGCAGAAAAACAAGAGTTACAAGACTGTGGTGTTCTCTGGTAAATCGAAAGAAACGCTCACTATCAGGTATAAAGGCACGCAGATGGTGAAACTGCGCAACAAAAGCAGCCACTCGGCGTACCACATCACGTTCACTTTCACGCAAGACGGCAATAAGAAGTCGAGCGACGATATCGACGCCTATCTCTCCACTGGTCCGGCGCGCATTCCGCTGCTGCTCGTAGGCCAGTTGCCAGTAGGCGAAGTGAAATGCTACTACGGCGGTAGTATCGATAAATAGGGTTATTAGAAGTTAAGACGATACTTTCTTAGCTGGTAATTTGCTAAAACAAAAACACCTATTTAATCCATTAAAATCCATTATCACCTATTTTTTATTATTTATTTTTAAATAGGTGT
>OIZI01000847.1_pt1 | contig 14388 bp, 14 predicted proteins | sample 1588441 | NCBI WGS metagenome assembly OIZI01 (sample SAMN03283284) | human gut metagenome | biome: human-associated habitat; material: feces | host: Homo sapiens | place: Peru | collected 2012
CTCCCCGCCGGAGGCACCCAGCCTATGGGTTTGCCATTCAAACGTAAATAGTGGGCAGCCTTCCGGCCGCCCACTGTTTTTTATTATTTCCGATGCAGCAGCCCACGGTGTTTCTTCTTGGGCTCCTCGGTCTCCTGCTTGCCAATGACCACCGTCTTCCGGGGAGACAGCAGCAGCCCCGCGGTCAGGCCGGTCATGACGCACAGTGCCCCGCCCAGAAACAGTTCCCGCTTCCGAATCAGCATCAGCCCATCCAGGCTGTCCCAGTATTTTTTAATCTCTTCCATGGTTATGCCTCCTTGTATGTATGGTAAATCCAGTATACCAACTGTTCCTGGGGAAGTCAATGGACGAAGTGTAAACACCGTCCTAATTTTGATAGGCCCTTGCTATTGCTTTTTCTGTTCTTTTTCGGTATAATGTACAAAAAAGAAAGGCGGGCGAATGAAAAATGTTGGATGCTGTGATTATCGGCGGCGGTGTGGTGGGCTGTGCCGTCGCCCGGTTCCTTTCCGGATTTCAGGGGTCCTTCCTCCTGCTGGAGCGGGGCAATGACCTTTGCTGCGGCACCTCCAAGGCAAACAGCGCCATTATCCACGCGGGGTTTGATGCCAAGGCCGGTTCCCTGATGGCAAAATACAATGTCCTGGGAAGCCAGATGATGGAGTCCCTTTCCAAAGAGCTGGGCTTTTCTTACCGGCGCAACGGCTCCTTGGTCCTGTGCCTGAGCAGGGAGGACCTGCCAAAGCTCCAGGCCCTGTATGAAAACGGCCTGCAAAACGAGGTGGAGGGCCTGGAGATTCTGGACAGGGAAGCCCTGCTTCAGAAAGAGCCGAATATCGGGGACGATGCCGTGGCCGCCCTCTGGGCACCCACGGGAGCCATCGTCTGCCCCTTCGGGCTGACCTATGCCCTTGGGGAAAACGCCGCCCAGAACGGGGTGCAGTTCCAATTCAACCGGGAAGTTACCCGGGTTTCGCAACAGAAGGACCACTATCTTGTAGAAACCGCCGACGGAAGCCACTACGAAACCCGGGCGGTGATCAACGCCGCGGGGCTCTATTCCGACGTGTTCCACAACCAGGTCAGCCAAACGAAAATCCACATCACTCCCCGCCGGGGCGAGTATATGCTGCTGGATAAGTCCGCGGGGAATCACGTTACCAGTACCATCTTCCGCCTGCCCGGTGCCAAGGGCAAGGGCGTGCTTGTCACCCCCACGATCCATGGGAATCTCCTGGTGGGTCCCACGGCGGAGGACTTGGACGACAAGGAATGTACCGCAACCTCTCAGGCGGGTCTCAAAGATCTTTCCCAAAAGGCGGGGCAGTCGGTGAAGAATCTCCCCCTGCGCCAGGTGATTACCTCCTTCGCCGGTCTCCGGGCCCATGAGGACGGCCACGAGTTCATTCTCGGTCAGCCCCAGGATGCCCCTAACTTTTTCGACTGCGCGGGCATCGAGTCCCCCGGCCTCTCCGCCTCCCCGGCCATCGGAAAATACATCGCCGAGGAGGTGGCAAAGGCCCTGGGGTTACCTCCCAAGGCCGACTTCGTCCCCACCCGGAAGGCTCCCATTGACCCCAGAACCCTTTCCAAACAGGAACGGGCCGCGCTGATTGCGAAGAACCCCGCCTACGGCCAGATTATCTGCCGCTGTGAGGGAATCAGCGAAGGGGAGATCCTGGATGCCATCCGCCGCCCCCTGGGTGCCCGGGATTTGGATGGCGTGAAGCGCCGGGTCCGGGCCGGGATGGGCCGGTGCCAGGGCGGCTTCTGCACCCCCAGGGTGATGGAGCTGCTGGCCCGGGAGCTGGGGGTAGACCAGCGGGAAATCACCAAAAACGGCGGCGCCTCCCGGATGATTACGGGAACAGCGAAGGATGAGGGGTAAGTATGGAAAACTACGCTCTTGTGATTATTGGCGGCGGCCCCGCGGGGCTTGCCGCGGCGGTTAGCGCTTATGATGCCGGGGTCAGACCCATCCTGATTTTGGAACGGGACAGGGAGCTGGGGGGCATCCTCAACCAGTGCATCCACAATGGCTTCGGTCTGCACACCTTCGGAGAGGAGCTGACAGGCCCGGAGTACGCAGCCAGATTCATTGCCCAGGTGAAGGAGCGGGAAATCGACGTGCGTCTTAACACCATGGTGCTGGATATTTCCAAGGAAAAGGTGGTCACCGCCGTCAGCAGGCACGATGGCCTGACGGAAATTCAGGCCGGGGCCGTGATTCTGACTATGGGCTGCCGGGAGCGGAGCCGTGGCGCGCTGAATATCCCGGGCTACCGCCCCGCCGGTGTGTACACCGCGGGAACGGCCCAGCGGCTGGTGAATATGGAAGGGTACCTCCCCGGAAAAGAGGTCGTCATTCTGGGCAGCGGCGACATTGGCCTCATTATGGCCCGCCGCATGACCCTGGAGGGGGCCAAGGTGAAATTGGTTGCCGAACTCATGCCCTATTCCGGCGGTCTCAAGCGGAATATCGTCCAGTGCCTAGATGATTTCGGCATTCCTTTGAAGCTGAGCCACACGGTGGTGGCCGTCCACGGAAAGGAACGGGTCACCGGTGTTACCGTGGCTCAGGTGGACGAAAACCGGGTGCCCATCCCCGGCACGGAGGAGAAGATTTCCTGCGATACCCTGCTTCTCTCCTGCGGCCTGATTCCGGAAAATGAGCTGTCCCGGGGCCTGGGGGTGGACCTAAACCCCGTCACCAACGGCCCCACCGTCAACGAAAGCCTGGAAACCTCCGTCCCCGGCGTGTTTGCCGCGGGCAATGTGCTCCATGTCCACGACCTGGTGGACTTTGTCTCCCAGGAGGCCGCTGCCGCAGGCCGGGCGGCGGCGGAATACCTGCGGGCAGGGGAGGGCCCCCGGCATGAAATCCCCATTGCGGTCTCCGGCGGTATCCGCTATACCGTCCCCGCCGCCCTGGACCCTGCACGGGTTCCCGAAAAGCTGACCATCCGCTTCCGGGTGGGCCAGGTGCTGAAAAACAGGCGGATCCTTTTGTACCTGGACGAGGAAGTCGTTGCCAAGCGCAAGCGCCCCATTATGGCACCGGGGGAGATGGAGCAGGTGGTTCTGACCCGTGACATGCTGGCGTCCCACCCAAACCTCCACTCCGTCCGCATTGTCACCGAGGAGGCCTGAACATGGAAACAAGAAATTTAACCTGTATCGGCTGTCCCATGGGCTGCAGCCTGACGGTAGAGCTTCAAAACGGGCTGCCCGTAACCGTCACCGGCAACACCTGCAAAAAAGGGGACGAATACGCCCGGAAGGAGGTCACAGACCCCCGCCGCATCGTCACCAGCACCATGCGCCTTTTGGGCGGCGCTGCCCCGGTGGTCTCCTGCAAGACCGCCTTCGATATCCCCAAGGGCAGCATTTTTGCGGTGGTGGAGGCCATTGCCCATTGCTCTGCCGCCGCCCCTGTGGCCATAGGTGATGTGCTCCTGGCCAATGTCTGCGGGCTTGGCGTGGACATTGTGGCCACCAAGTCGGTTGCAAAGCGCGGGGAAGTGTGATATAGTTTATGTATCAATTTATCCAGAAAGGGAACCACTATGAGTGTACACGAATCCGGTGAAATGTATCTGGAGGCCATCCTGGTCCTGAGCCATACCAACAGCCTGGTTCGCTCCGTGGACGTGGGCGAATACCTGGGCTATTCCAAGCCCAGCGTCTCCCGGGCCATGGGCATCCTCCGGGATGAAAATTATGTGGTTGTAGACAAGGACGGCGGCCTGCAGCTGACGGAAAAGGGCCGCACCCTGGCCGAGACCATCTATGAGCGCCACACCGTGCTCTCCCGAATGCTGATTCACCTGGGAGTTTCCGAGGAAACCGCCGCGGCGGATGCCTGCCGCATGGAGCACGTCATCTCCGACGAAACCTTCCAGGCCATCAAGCGCCATGCCGCAAGTCTGTAACGAAAAGGAAGCTGCTATGCACGATTGTTCCCATTGCGGCGGCTGCTCCGGCAGCTGCGGGGGTTGTTCCGGCTGCGATAAGAGCCTGACCCTGACCCAGCCCGAGCTGGATTTCCTGAACCGGCTGGCCCAAACCCCCTTTCTCCCGGTGGCCCGGGCGGTGGACGGGGAGGAGCCGCTTTTTGAGGAAGCCCCGGACATGACCCCGGTATTGCAGGTGCTGGAAAAAAAGAACCTGATCTCCATCGACTATAAGCTCCCCCTGAAGGGCTGTGGGGAAGCATGGTATCTGAAAAGCCCCGTTCAGGGCAGCCTTGCCTTGACCGCCCGGGGCCAACGGGTGCTGGACCTGCTTGATTATCAGGGAATCTTATAGCGGGCAAACAGTTTTCCCTTTGAGCCATCCGCGAAATATCCATTGACAAATGAAGAAAATTGGGGTATTATGTCCCCACAAGCCAACAAGCAGAAGGCAAAGATGGGAAGAGTAAGCGTCCCGGTCCATATAGAGAGCCCCGTCAGGTGGAAAGGGGTATGGGGAAGGATGCCGAACATGGTCCCGGAGCCGCGGGGGTGAAGCTTTTAGCTCCCGACGGGTGCGCCCGTTATCGCGCAGGAGTATGGTAGTACTCCCAGAGGTCCCTGCCGCGAGGCCGGGATAAAACAAGGTGGTAACACGGTTTTCCCCGTCCTTGTGCGTGCGCACAAGGACGGTTTCTGTTTTTGAACGTTTAAGGAGGAATTTCATGTCCGCAATCATCGAGCTGCAAGCGCTGAACAAGACCTTCGGTTCCGGCGAGAATCAGGTAAACGCATTGCAGAACGTCTCTATTTCCATTGAAAAGGGCGATATCTTTGGCATCATCGGCCTTTCCGGTGCGGGAAAAAGCACCCTGGTAAGGTGCATCAATCTCCTGGAAAAGCCGGATAGCGGCAAGGTTTTGTTCCATGGACAGGATTTGACCACCCTCTCGGAAAAGCAGCTGCGGCCCCAGCGCAGAAAGATTTCCATGATTTTCCAGAGCTTCAACCTGCTGGACCAGCGCACCGCTCTGGACAATATCTGCTTCCCTATGGAGCTGGCCGGGGTGCCCAAAAAGCAGGCCAGGGCCCGTGCCCGGGAGCTGCTGGAAACCGTGGGCCTGCCCGATAAGGCGGAGGCCTACCCGGTGCACCTCTCCGGCGGCCAGAAGCAGCGCATCGCCATTGCCCGCGCTCTGGCCTCCGACCCGGAGGTGCTGCTGTGCGACGAGGCAACCTCCGCTCTGGACCCCAAGACCACCGGCCAGATTCTGGACCTTTTGCAGAAAATCAACCGGGAGCGGGGAATTACGGTGATCATCATCACCCACCAGATGTCCGTCATCGAGCAGATTTGCGGCCGGGTTGCCATCCTGGATTCCGGGCGTGTGGCGGAAATCGGCAGCGTGGAGCAGGTGTTCTCCAATCCCCAGTCCAAGGCCGGCCGCCGTCTGGTGAGCCCCGCCGTGGCAGAGCCCGCCTTGATTCCCGGGGTTCGGGTCGCCCGGATTGCCTTCAATGGCGGCACCTCCGAGGCCCCTGTCTTTGCCCAGCTGATTAAGAAAACCGGCGTAGAGCCCTCCATCATGGGTGCCTCCACCCGGAATGTGGACGGCAAGGCCTTCGGCACCATGCTGATCACCCTGCCGGAGGACGAAACGAAGAAGCGGGAAATCTTGGATTTCCTGAATAGCTGTGACGGTGTCAGCGCGGAGGAGGTAACGGAGCATGTTTGATTTGTTTTCCGATGCGGCGAAGGTCGCCGCTCAGATGGAGATTATTACCAGCGAGTATGGCTTCGCCCTGTGGGAGACCCTGTATTCCCTGGCCCTGGAGGTGCTGTTTGCCTATGTCATCGGCCTGCCTGTGGGCGTGCTGCTGGTGACCGGGGAAAAGGACGGCATCCACCCGCTGCCCCGGTGGCTCATGGCGGTGCTCAATGCCATTATCAACCTGCTGCGCAGCGTGCCCTTCCTGATTCTGATGATCATCGCCCTGCCCCTGTCCAAAATCATTGTGGGTACGAAAGTCGGCACCGCCGCGACTATCCCGCCCATGGTCATTGCCGCCTTCCCCTTGGTTGCCCGGATGGTGGAGTCCTCTTTGCGGGAAGTCAACCAGGGCGTTGTGGAGGCGGCCCAGTCCATGGGTGCCAGCACCTTCCAGATTGTGCGGAAGGTCCTGCTTCCCGAGGCGCTGCCCAGCCTGATTTCCGGCGGCACCATCACCGTGGCCACCATCCTGGGCTACGGGGCCATGGCCGGTATCATCGGCGGCGGCGGCCTGGGCAAGTTGGCCATCAACTATGGCTACTATAACTTCAAGTTCCTGGTGATGTGGGCCGCTGTCATCGGCCTCATTATCCTGGTCCAGATTTTCCAGTCCCTGGGCACCCGCGTCGCCACCAAGTGCGACAAGCGCTTGCGGAACAAAAATTAACCCGTTTTCTTCGGGATTTTCCCGCTGAAATAATTACCCTTTGAAAAGGAGAGAATGAAAAATGAAAAAGACCGTTTCTATTGTGCTTGCCCTGGTCCTGTGCCTGGGGCTGCTGACCGCCTGCGGCAGCAAGAGCGCTTCCGGTGACAAGACCATCACCGTGGCCGCCTCCCCCACGCCCCATGCCGAAATCCTGAAGGTTGCCGGTGAAGTCCTTGCCAAGGACGGCTGGACCCTGAAGGTCACTGAGTACGCCGACTATGTGGTTCCCAACAACGTGGTGGAAGACGGCGAGTGCGATGCCAACTACTTCCAGCATCAGCCCTACCTGGACACCTTCAACACCGAGAACGGCACCCATCTGGTGAGTGTTGCCGCCATCCACTACGAGCCCTTCGGTATCTACCCGGGCACCAAGTCCGCCATTGCTGACCTTTCTGGCGGCGACAAGATTGCCATCCCCAACGACGGCTCCAACCGTGCCAGAGCCCTGCTGCTGCTGGAGGCCAACGGCATCATCAAGCTGAAGGACGGCGTTGGCATGGCGGCCACCGCTCTGGACATCGCTGAGAACCCCTTGAACCTGCAGATTGTGGAGATGGAGGCCGCCCAGATTGCCGGTGTCCGTGATTCCGTGGCCCTGGCCGTTATCAACGGCAACTACGCACTGAACGCCGGCCTGAACGCCGGTACCGATGCCATCGCCACCGAGGACCCCAACTCCGTCTCCGCCCAGACCTACGCCAATGTGCTGGTGGTCAAGGAGGGCAACGAGAACACCGACAAGACCAAGGCCCTGGTCGCCGCCCTGACCAGCCAGGAGGTTAAGGACTACATTAACTCCACCTACTCCGGCGCGGTTGTGCCTATTTTCTAAGACTGCCTCCTAGAGGTCCCTATCGATTCCCAAAAAACCTGTCATTGCCACACCAGCGTACGCGCCGATCCGCAATGACAGGTTTTTTGTACAGTCTGCAGAAGTCCAATTAGGCGGCCAGTCGGTTATCTCCCGTGGCGTAGTCAATGACCACCCCGGGCTGGACGTTGTAGCAGTAGACGTTGAAGCATACGCCCTCTCCGGCATCCTCCACGGACCAGGCCTCCATGAGAACGCCCTGGGCTACCAGGTCGGTGCCGCCAAACATGGGGGTCACCCGGTAGAGCACGTGGTTCCCGGTTTCGTGGATGTAGTCGGCCACCATGTTTTCAAAGGGCAGCATCCCGGTGACGTTCAGATACCGGGTGCCGGTAATTAAATTCTGCTTGTTCGCGTTTTCCGCCGTCAGCTGGTAGCCGATTAAATGGCAGCGGTTATACAGGTATTTTCCGTCCACAAAGTCATATTTTGCCACCTGCCAGCCCGAGGGCTTTACGGAGCCGATGCTCCCCCTGGGCTCTGTGGGCATCAAATCCTGCCCCACGCAGGCCTCCGCCACGCCGCAGCGGCCCAGAGCGTCCAGAGGCGAATAGGTTTCGTAGGAGCTGACCGTATAGTCTGTTTCCGTAAAGAAGGGCCGGTTGCCGTTGACGGCTACATACGCATCCCCGGAATAGGCCGGAATATTTTCCAGGGAAATCACCCGGCCGGAGCCAAAGTAGGTCTGATATAACCCAACCAGCCCCAGAATGACAATCAGGAGCAGCAGCTCCGGCAGGGTCTTTCCTTTTTTAGGGTATCTCTTAGCCATTTTCTGTTTCTCCTTTGTCATAGTACTCCGCGGTAATTACCGGGTGGGAAAAGCCGGGGAATTCCCGGGCCTCTGTCAGGTGCCACAGCCCCTCCGGAAACTGAAATTTTTCATCCGACGGGTAGTCCCGGTTCCAGCGGTAGAGAAGAAGCTTTTCGGGCCGTATTTCCGGTGCCGCCGCTTCCCAGAAGCAGTAGCACCCATTGGGTGTCTCCTCCGGTGCCGCCACCGCGTGGAGCTCTGCCTGGGGGAAGTCCCCGAAAAGCCCAAGGCTTTCCCGGGCCAGCCACAGCTTTCCTCCGGCCTGCTCCAGCAAATCCCGGCACAGCGCCCTGTCCCGGCTGCACCGCCGGTGATTGAACCGCAGCCCCAGGCTGTTTTCCGCGCAGGAAACCAAAATCATTTCCATCCCTCCTGAAAGCAAACGCATTTTCGATTATTGTAACAGATATCAGAATAAATTACAAGGTGCCAGTTCCAAATTTCCAGAATTTTCTGCGTCAAATTCCGTAAAAATCGGCATTTTCATGTTGAAATTCCGGGGAAAAGATGATAGTATAGTTCCATTCCAACAAGAAGGAGAAACCATATGAAGAAAACCAAGCGTTCCCTGAATACCTGGGGCTTTTTGGCGATCTATCTTGCGATTCTGGCCGTGTTTGCCGGTGTGTACGCACTGGTAAAGGTCATGGATCAGGCCAATGCCCCCATTGTGGCGGGTACATACACCCCCGGTGTCTATACCGGCTCTGATTTTGGCTTTGGCGGCGAAATCAAAGCCACGCTGACCGTAGGCCCCAACGGCGGCATTGACGATGTCACCCTGGAAGGCCCCAACGAAACCCCCACCATCGGCGGGGAGGCCCTGGGTACCCTGAAGCAGCAGGTGCTGTCCGCCCAGAGCGCCGAGATTGACGGTGTTTCCGGCGCGACCCTGACCTCCACCGGCGTTCGCAATGCCGTGTCCGCGGCCCTGGACGCCGCCTCCGGCCACGAGATGCCTGAGGTTGTCGCCCCGGAGGGGGATAACCTCTTTGTCCCCGGCACCTACGAGAAGTCCGCCAAGGGCTTCGGCGGCGACTGCACCGTCACGCTGACGGTCTCCGAAAACGAGATTACCGACGTACAGATTGACGGCAGCGGCGAAACCGAGAACATCGGCTCCTTCGCCGTGACCCTGCTGCAAAAGTCCATCCTGGAAAACCAGACCACTAAGGTCGATGCCATCAGCGGCGCGACGGTTACCAGCAACGCCATCCTGAACGCTGCCAACCAGGCGCTGACCGCGGCCGGCGCGGACCTGGACAAGCTCCCGGCAGCCCATACCCCGGATATGGATACCGCGGACAAGGCCCAGCAGACCCTGGAAACCGACGTTCTGGTGGTTGGCGCGGGCGGTGCCGGTATGACGGCTGCCATCAACGCCACCCAGGCGGGCAGGGAAGTGCTGATTTTGGAAAAGATGCCCTATGCGGGCGGCAACTCCACTAAGGCCACCGGCGGCATGAACGCGGCGGGGACCAAGTATCAGCAGGAGATTGAGTTCACCAACGCCAAGGGCGTGGAGAACACCCTGAAAACCGCCAAGGAAAAGTGGGCGGATAACGAGACCATTACCGCTCTGGCGGCCACCGTGCGGGAGCAGTGGGATGCCTACCAGGCCAATCCCCAGGGCTATTTCGATACCCCCGAGCTCATGGCGCTGGATACCATGATTGGCGGCAAGGGCATGAACGACCCCGCCCTGGTCAAGACCCTGACGGAGAATTCCGCCGCCGGTATCGACTGGCTGGATTCCATCGGCGCGCCTCTGCCTAAGCTGGCCTTCTCCGGCGGCGCTTCCGTCTCCCGGATTCATTCCCCGGCGGACGGCAACGGTGTCGGCGCGTATCTCGTCACCTCCTTCCTGAAGGTGCTGGACGAGATGCAGATTCCCGTGATGTACAATACCCGGGCTACCTCCATCCTGATGGAGGACGGCAAGGTTGTGGGCGTTGTGGCGGAGGGCGCTGATACGGTTTATACCATCCACGCCAAGTCCGTTGTTCTGGCTACCGGTGGTTTCGGTGCCAATATGGATATGATTACCCAGTACAATCCCAGCCTGGCCGGTTCCGTCACCACCAATGCCCCCGGTGCCACCGGTGACGGCATCGTCATGGCGACGGAAATCGGGGCGGCTGTCCGGGATATGGACCAGATTCAGCTCCATCCCACGGTGGAGCAGGGCACCTCCATGCTGATTACCGAGGGTGTCCGCGGCGACGGTGCCATCCTGGTAAACCAGCAGGGTGTCCGGTTCGTCAACGAAATGCTGACCCGTGACCAGGTTTCCGCCGCGGAGCTGGAGCAGGAGGGCAGCTATGCCTACGTCATCTTCGACCAGCGCCTGCGGGATGGCCTGAAGGCTGCCGAAAAGTACATCAAGACCGGCATTGTGGTGGAGGCACCCACCATTGAGGAGCTGGCCGAGAAGCTGTCCATGGACGGACAGACCCTGGCCAAGACCCTCAGCGACTGGAACGGCTATGTGGCCGCCCAGAATGACCCGGACTTTGGCCGTGCCACCGCCATGGACCACGACCTGAGCCAGGCCCCCTACTATGCCATCAAGATTGCCCCGGGCATCCACCACACCATGGGCGGCCTGGTCATCGACCCCGAGACCCATGTGCTGGACAACAACGGCGACATCATCCCCAACCTGTTTGCGGCCGGTGAGGTCACCGGCGGTGTCCACGGCGGCAACCGCCTGGGCGGCACCGCGGTTTCCGACATCGTGGTCTTCGGCAAGATTGCCGGTACCAATGCTGCCGCCAACTGCGACTGATTGTCCAATACAAGCCAAAAGGGAAGCTGCTGCAAGGCGGCTTCCCTTTTTCTTGACTTTTGGACGGTTTCCTTCTACAATACAGATATCTTTTATGGAGAGAGGGAAGTGCATGGATTCTTCCAAAAAGTCCGGCTTTGGCAGCCGGTGGGGATTTATTCTGGCCTCCGTGGGTTCCGCGGTGGGGATGGCCAACGTATGGGGCTTTCCCAGCAAGGCGGGCAGCAACGGCGGCGGGGCATTTTTGATCATCTATCTGCTGTTTGTGGCTCTGTTTGGCTGTGTAGCCCTGCCCGCGGAGTTTGCCATGGGCCGCCGGGCGGGCACCGGGACCCTGGGGACCTATGCCTCCGTCTGGGAGAGCCGGGGGAAGGGGAGAGCCGGAAGAATTCTGGGCTGGCTGCCCCTGGCGGGCTCGCTGTGCATCGCCATCGGCTACGCGGTGATTATCAGCTATGTATTAAAAGCCCTGGTGGATTCCCTCAGCGGCGTGCTGCTGTCCGGAAGCACCAGCGATTGGTTTGCCGCCTTTTCCCAGAAGCCCTATTCCGTGGTGCCCTACCATATCCTTGTGGTCTGCGGCACGCTGCTCACCCTCTTTTTGGGGGCCAAGAGTATTGAAAAGACCAATAAAATCATGATGCCCCTGTTTTTCGTCATCTTTCTGATTCTGGCGGTGCGGGTGGCGATGCTTCCCGGGTCCGGGGCTGGGTATGTCTTTTTGCTGACCCCTCGGTGGGAATCTCTGGCAGACCCCACAGTCTGGATTCAGGCCATGGGGCAGGCCTTTTTCTCCCTGTCCATTACGGGCAGCGGCATGGTGGTCTATGGGGCGTACCTGTCCAAACAGGAGGATGTGGTGGGCGTGGCCCGGCACACGGCTCTGTTTGATACCGTTGCCGCCTTTGTGGCCGCCCTGGTGATTCTTCCGGCCTGCTTTGCCTATGGGCTGGATGTGGGAGCAGGGCCGGGGCTGCTGTTTGTCACTCTGCCGGAGATTTTGCAGGATATTTTTCTGGGCCGCCTGTTTGCGGTGATTCTGTATGTAGCCATGATTTTTGCCGGGGTCAGCTCCCTGCAGAACATGTTCGAGGCTGTGGCGGAGTCGCTGCTGCACCGGTTCCCCAAGCTCAACCGCTGGGCGGTGCTGGGCATTCTGGCGGCGGCCTGCCTGGGCTTTGGCCTGCCTATGGAGCCTATTTCCAAGTGGGGCCCCTGGATGGACCTGGTTTCCATCTATATTATCCCCCTGGGGGCAACCCTGGGCGCGGTGAGCTGGTTTTATGTGCTGCCACAGAAGGAACTGATGGAAAGCGTCAATCTGGGCGCGAAAAAGCCCTATGGCCGCATTTGGTACAGCCTGGGGCGGTATGTGTATGTTCCCTTGGCGGTTTTGCTGTGCGCCATCGCCCTGATTTTCCGGGTGGCGTTCTGAGCAGGGGCGGCTGGTATGCTGCCCGCAATGGGATAGAGCGTTTGGTTGATCGTATACCCTGACGGGCAAACCCCTAGCCTTCTCCTGCTGGAGAAGGTGGCCCGCAGGCCGGATGTGGAGGGGACCCCTTGCGGGACTGCTGTGCCGAAATAAACGTTTAAGCTGTAAATTCGGTGTTTTTAGCTATATATTCTAATCAACTCCGGCACTTGCTACAGGTGTCCCCTCCACATTCCCCCGCTGCGGCGGGGACCTTCTCCAGCAGGAGAAGGCTTTTTGGTTTCCAACCGGGGGGATACGTGCAACGGGGTACTCACTTGCGATAGTTTTCGGGCAGCTGGTAGCTGCCCCTACAGGGAAATACGTAACAAAAGTAGGGGCGGCTGGTATCAGCCGCCCCTATGGGTATTCCTTTTACGCTTCCTCCGAGTTCAGGTCCATCACCTGGTAGGCAAAGGGGGCGAGGTCCGCGGGCAGGTCCCGGGTGTAGCAGGTGAGGATGCGGTTGGCGACCATTTCGCCGTTTTCCCGGTTGGCACCGGGCAGCAGCAGCAGGAACAGCTCGTTTCCGCCCCGGGTGAAGGGGTCGCCGCCCCGGAGGGACTGGCGCAGGGTATTCTCCATGCGGTCCATGGCCTGGGCACGCTTTAAGGGGTCCGTTTCGTCCAGGCGGAAGGAGAGCATCTGGGCCTCGCCGCCCCGGCGCAGGTCCCGGAGCTGCCGACGGACGAATTCCCGGAACACCGTATTGTCGCAGAGCATCGCGCCGCTTTCCGTCTGCTCTCCGCCAACCAGCGCTTTCAGCAGGCGGCCGTTGCCGTCGGTTTCCGACTGGGCTCGTTGCGCCTCCTCCTGTTCCAGGGCCAGCTCGGCGCTGGGGGCCCGGTCCTCCAGTTGGAGGGACTGGTAGATCGCCATTGCCTCCTCGGGCTTGCCGGAAAGCCGCAGGGCCCGCATCTGGCAGGCGGCCCAGCTCTGGTTTTCGGGCTCGATGGTCCGGGCCTGGGCACACATAGCGGCGGCCTCTTCATATCGGGCGGAGTCCACAAGCCAGGGGAGCTCTTTGTTAAGAAGCTTCCGGTACAGCTCCCGGAAGTGGGCCCAGCGGGTGTCCCGCCAGCTTTCCCCGGCGCACTCCGGCAGGAATTCTCCCGTATAGGCATTGGCGGCGGAGATGCCCTGCTCCATGGCCAGGGGCCAGCTCTTGCCGTCCAGGGCGTTTCTGCACAGGGCTTCAAAAATCTCGCTGTCCAGAATGGTCTTCCGGTCCGGTGCCCAGAAGTAGGTGCCGGAGTTGTTGTAAATCAGCCGCTTGCCGTCTTCCAGCCCCAGCTCCTCCAGGGCGTTCCGTGCCCGGCTGATGTTGTTTTGCAGGGTGCTCATGGGGGTGATGCCCTCCGACTCCGGCCACAGCCAGTCAATCAGCTCCTGGGCGGGAACCCCCCGCTCCCGGTTGAGAATCAGGTAGGCCACCAGAATCCACAGCCGCCGGGATCGCCCGCTAAGGCTCACCACTCGGGGCTGGGGAAGACCGGGTCCAAATATTGTAAATTTGCCAAGCATGTTCACATGAATGGACTTATCCAAGGCAAACACCTCTTTCCTATTTCTAAGCCAAACCATTATACTTCAATAACTGACAAATTACAACCCATTTTTAATCTATGAGAAAACTATGATTTTATGACGGAAAACGGGAAAGCCACGACTTTTGCCTGACGGAAAGTTGAGAAAACGGCATGTAAAAATGAACGAAACGCAGCGGCTTTTTGCCCCAACCTTCCCCACCGGGGAAGGTGCCGCCCGCAGGCGGCGAATGAGGGGTGGTACAGACCGGCGGAACAAGAAACACCGGGCGAATTCGTACACCCCCGGACGCAAACCAATAACCTTCCCCATCGGGGAAGGGGGACCGCCGCAGCGGTGGATGAGGGCGGTACGCAGAACCGATGCGGAGAAAACCCGGGCGAATACGTTCAAGTCAATGGCTCCCCTGAAAGGTATAGAGGCCGTTGCCGCTTGCGGCTTACGGACTCTTAA
>OIZI01000852.1_pt1 | contig 14362 bp, 14 predicted proteins | sample 1588441 | NCBI WGS metagenome assembly OIZI01 (sample SAMN03283284) | human gut metagenome | biome: human-associated habitat; material: feces | host: Homo sapiens | place: Peru | collected 2012
CAGCTCGAGATTATTCAAGCCTTGCAGCTCGAGATTATTCAAGCCTTGCAGCTCATAATAATTCAAGCCTTGCAGCTCGAGATTATTCAAGCCTTGCAGCTCGAGATTTGTCAAGCCTTGCAGCTCAAGATAGGTCAAGCCTTGCGGCTCAAGATTTGTCAAGCCTTGCGGCTCAAAACGGGTCAAGCCTTGCAGCTCGAGATTATTCAAGCCTTGCAGCTCGAGATTATTCAAGCCTTGCAGCTCAAGATAGGTCAAGCCTTGCGGCTGGTAAAAACAGCGTTTTGGCTTGTTTCAATGGCAGATGCCGTGCAGGACGTAATAGTTTAATTGCAATTGTCAACCGCGAATGGAATGGCAATGATTACGTTGTCACTGACTTTAAAGCCGGAATTGTCGACGGCGAAAAAATTAAGCCTGACACATGGTATAAATTAGTTAACGGCGAATTTGTTGAGGTGGACGATTAGGAGGTAAATATAATGATTAATAATGATATTAATAACAATATTTTTGATTGTTTATATAATGACTACAAAAATGGGGGGTATATAGTTGGTGAAGAGCCCAACGAGCAAGAAAAAGATGCACTTTGCAAATGTTTTTATATTTTGCTCCCCTTAATTTTAAGGGATATGAGCATTAGACAACGTGAAGTGATTACGCTTATTTATGGCTATAATAAGACTCAGAATCAAGTTGCGAAAGAACTCAATATAAGCCAGAGCAATGTATCAACGCATTTAAAAATTGCATATCAGATTGCTAATAATTATTTCAACATTATATTTAAGGCTACCTTGTTAGGTTTGAGATATGAAAAAAGAAAAAGTTAAATATTCTGATATTATTTATGCATTCGATATTGAGACAACTACAACGAATGAGATAACAAGTCTTTATCTATCAAGTTTTGTTTCAGTTGATTTTAATTTTAATCATGAGAGTAACGAGGATATATTACAATCAATGTCTCCGGCTCACTTTTGCCGGAGCGCTGTCGAGATAAACTCTTATCTCAGGGCTTTAAATGATAAAGGCAAAAAAGAAAAAAAGCGCTATATCATATATTGCCACAACTTAGCATATGAATTTGATTACCTAATTAAAAATGTGCCTTTTGTTATCGAGAATTTTATTAATAAAGATGCACTATTCATCAAGCCTAGAATACCATTATTTATTCGATTAAAATATATTGAGTTTCGATGTTCTTTTAGGCTTTTAAACGCACCGCTTAAGAGTATAGGAGATAATCTCGGATATAATAAGCTTGAAATAGATTACAGAGCTCAATATTATAGTTTTTCAAAATTGCCAAATGTAGAATATGAATACAATGAGCGTGATGTTAGATTGACATTACTCGGTGTGTTAAAAGAGTGCTCTAAATGGAGTTATATTCATTCTGTTAAGGATATCCCATTAACAAGCACAGGGTTTACGCGTAGGAATAATCAAAGTATCAATACATCATCAGATCGTAAAGATTATGCAGGGTATTGTGCATATCAAAAAAAATTTACTAAATCATATATTGATTTTTTGGAGCACACATTCTCCGGCGGTTATACTCATGCTAATGCTCTTTATGTTAATAGAGTATTGCATAATGTAGCAAGTTTTGATATTGTGTCAAGCTACATTGATACAATTTTGCATCGAGAATATCCACGCTTTTTTAAAAAATATAATGGATCATATGGGTTGCAATTCTTCAAGCACTTGGAGAGTTTAAATAATTCAACTGACTATATCGAGGTACTCAAGCATTACGCAAGACCCTTTGAGTTTGCTTTTATGGCGCACTTGACACTTAAGAATATAACCCCTATAATAAGGAAAAATAATCTTATATTACCAATAAGTGCAAGTAAGTGTGATTTTTTAGCCGGAGTTACTCTCGATAATGGGCGGATATACAAGGCAAAGGTTGCACGCTTAAATGTAACTGAGATTGATTATTTTATCCTTAGACAGTTTTATAATTTTGATGTCGTTGAGTGTGACGAAATATACTATTCACATACATATAGAACATTGATGCCATATGTAACTAATTCGACGCGAGAATATTTACACGAGAAAAGCACCCTTAAATATGTGCTTGCGCGCGGTGAGCATCTTAATAAGAAAGATTTTTATTGCGAGAAAAAAGGCGAATATATATACTCAGAGTCTCAAATTGAGCATATATTATCATTACCTCAAGAGGAGCGAGAGAAATTACTTTCTGACAATTACGCACGCAGTAAAGGTAAACTTAATGCTCAATATGGTATTAATGTTCAAAAGCTACTAAACCCTCAAATAACATATGATCGGGTAAATGATTTTTATATTAATGAGCTTGATGACGGAGTAACCGCGAAAGTGTTATATCGAGATTTTACTAACGGATTATATATAACAGCCTATTCGAGACTTAATTTATTTTGTTATGCGCTTTATCTTATAGACCGCACGGATGCGCGACTCATTTATAGCGATACGGACTCGTGGAAAGTGTATGGAGATATTCATAACGCTGTGAGAGTCAACGAGGAGTATAATCATTTTATTGAGAGCATTGTTCATAATTCAAACGATTACAATATCGGATATTTTGAGTATGAGGAGCTTTACACATATTTTGCAACTTTAGGATGCAAAAAATATATTACCTCAGACGGAGAAAAAATAAGATGCACTATTGCAGGAGTAAATAAGAGGGCTACAAGTAAGGCATTTACTGAACTTTTTCAAGCACTCAATTATGATATTGATATATTTGTTAAAGTGGCATTTAGCCCTTGCACTATTCTTTCGCATAGCATCACCAATAAATTAATTACACTCTATCATAACGAGCAATATAACATAACAGTTACTGACGAGAACGGACAGAGCGGAGTTATAACCGGGACTAATATGGTAGAGCTTGCCGATTCTGATCATGTCCTTATGGATTATGACAAAAAGGCAATTAATGAGTATATTCAATATTTTTCGGGCTTGCAAAATACTGTTGTAGATTACATTCCTACATATATATATCGAGACTCTGACGGCAAAATCAAATATAAATATATAACAAATTGGGGTGATACACTTAAAGTGTTACGCGGTCAAAATGTTGAATTCATCAATATTAATATTTAGGAGATTAATTACATGATCAAAGTAAACTTAACAAACGCTCAAATTGCCGTTCAGAGAGTTATTAACTCTCTGGAGCGCGGTGAGGAGTTATTAGCACGCGCGCAGCTTAACGAACTTAAAAGAAAAGCATATAATAAACTATATCGTGCTGAGAAAAAATACGAGGAGACAATGCCCACGGGCACAGAATATCAAGTCCAACAAGCTCAAATTAAACAGGCTCAAATTGAGAAACAGCAAATATATAATGCTGTTGCGGAAATCCGTAACTACATTAATAACCCGGATGAGTATAAATTCAGCAATGAACGAGCTAATTATTATAGCCTCCGGCGAGCTTTTCAGCGGATTAATTTCATTGAGGAGAGAAAACAGGCAGAACGCGAGACAGTTCGACAAGCTCAGAGAGAGGCGGGGACAGTTATAGGGATAACGATAACGAGTATCCGCCGAACGGCAAAAATAAATGCACTTTTTGAAAATGTTGTTTTTAACAATCAACTGTATAATTTTAATTCTCAGGAGCTTGAAGAGCTCGCTACAAAAATTAAGGATATAACCGGTTATAATGTCTTAGAGGACTTTTATAGTCATTTTGATACTCGCTCCCATTATGAAAGCGGTGACGATGGACAAGGTGGAGCATTTTTCGATTTCGTTCAAGATACAACTGCAAAATTAAAAAATATGCTCACAGCTTACAAGGATAGCGAGGAGCTCGCGGAGCTTGAAGAGCAAGTTAATAAATTCTTAGCTATGGCTCGGATGTAAGGAGGAAATAATGAGTTATTTAACACCACAAAAACAAGAGGAGATATTATCGCGTGGTTATGATATTAATGTCTGGATAAGTGACCGAAAAGGCAGAAAGAGCTCAACAACACAAGAGACTTTACTCTCCGATGCCTTAAATGGCTTGCCCTTTATTCTATTAAGAAATAAAAAAGATGAGCTTATTAATGAGAATTGGCTATCTGAATATATAGTTAATAAGTATAGTGATTATACTTTTTATACTGAAAAAATTAATTCTAACATTGTTGCATTAAAAGTTAAAACTCCTGATGATAAGGTATTTATATATTGCTATGGCTTATATATATCCTTAGCGCAAAAATATAAAAGCTCATATTACAAAGGGTTTGAATCAGTCAAATATGTTGTATGGGAGGAATGTATTCCTAATACTCCACTTATTCAGAATATTAAATATATCCGCTCGCGCTGCATGAGTGAGATCTATAATGTGCTCAGTATTACAAGCACAATCGCAAGAGATAACAGAGTCCAGCTTATATGGCTCGGTAATGATATATCAGATAATATACTCAACCCGGTTACATTAGCGTTTAATCTGCTGGAGCGACTTTCTCCAAATATGGAGATTGAGGATAGCGTAATTCTGAATGATCGAGAGTATACTTTCTATTTTAATTATTTTGATTTTGAGGGTGCTGTTAATCACTGGCTATATAATAAGAATCTACATATCGCAAATAACATTGAAAATGAGAATCTTATTAAATATAATATTCAACTTAAATCAGAATTTAAAACCTACTATATTTATAACGCCGGTAATTTTATTCATATATCTGATAAAGACTATGCAGTATCTGAGAATTTGAATTCGGGTATTTATTCAACTGTTGATTTCTTTGCGAAATATAACGCTCTGACTCTTTTAAGAGCATTTAAATTACACGATGCGTTAAATATGCTTTGCACTTTCTACGGAGTTAGTCGGAGAGAGATAGCTCACTATTTCGGCAGTGAATGGTATCGCGGTAATATTGATTTTACACCGGATAGTGTAACCGATAATGCTGTAATTATTGATCTCGAAAAAATAGTTAATATGTCTTTGGCTGATATTATGAGGCTTAATAATTATTATGACATTAAGAATCTAAATGAATTAAGAAAAACGCGCTCCGTTACTTATAGTAACATTAAGATTATGTTATTAATGGAGGAGCTCGGTAATATATTATTATTTACTTAATATGCCTTGCATATTGTAGTATATGTGCTATTCTTTTTATTAAAAGAATAAATAAAAATAAAGGAGGAAAAAGAAATGGCACAGACAAAAAAAACAAAGAGAAATGGAAAAGGTAAAGGCAAAGATTATGAGGTAGTTCCCGATTTCTCAGCCGATTTTATGACGGAGAACGGGGCGACTGTTGAGCTTGCACTCTATGACAATGGAGACGGTAAGCAAGACCGAGTTAAACTCGTTATCGGTGGAGCATTTATTATTTACGGCTCTGCTGTCGTTGTTGATAAGAGTAAAAAGGAGAAATATGCTTTTCTCTCTTATCCGAGTTTTTACAGTAAAAAATCGGATAAGTATTTTAATCAAGCATATTGTTTTGAGAAATCTCTTATTGAAGAGATTAACGAGGCTTTGACAGGTTATTATTTTGAATAAAAAATATTAATCTAAATCAGGGAGTCCACTTGACAGTGGACTCTTTTTTGTTCTATAATATAGATAAATATAGTACAATTTTTTGAACACTCAATAATTTTAATTTGGAGTTGTTTAACTCAAAAAGATTGTAAGATATATTTAATTTAAAAGGAGGTAAAATTATCTTGGATAAGATTATTGAACTACTCAATGGTATCACTGAGGACACCTCTATTGAAGAGGCTCGTCGAATTACACTCGATGTTGTTGAGCTATGTAAATCAGTGGCTGACGATATGCAAGGCTTAAAAGATATTATTGAGGAACAGCGAGAGAGTCTCGCAAATAAAGATTACGAAATTGCGAGACTCAAAGAAGAGAATGGGCGAATATATCGAGATCGTGCCGAGCGTTTAATGGCGAACACCGAAAAGAAAATTAACGAGGTTGTTGAAAAAACGCAAGCCGAAACCGAGTCCGAGCTCATCGCTAACATTGACATTTAAAACATATAAAATATAAGGAGGTAATAAATTATGGCTTTAAATTCCGCACAAAGTATTTTTAACTTAATCAGAGTAAGAGCATCTAAAGAATATCAAGATTTTGTACCGGCCCTTACAGACAAATCGCCTATTGGCGATGTTGCCACCCCGATTTTGACAAATCCACTTATTTTTAAAGAGTTCTCTATTCTTTTGGGTGCTCTTCTCGAGGTTGAGGTCGATAAAAGAGTTTGGCAAAATCCGCTTGCTGAACTTATCAGGAGTAACGGGCGACCACTCGGCGAGTATAGCGCAGAGGTTACTAACAACCCGGTAACCCCCCGACAGTATGATCCTCTCAATCCCGAAAAGGTTCTTGAATATGCAATGCTTGATGATAAGGTTGCATACTATGTTCGTAATGTAAAAGAACTTTTTAAGGTTTCTATTGCTCGTGAGGATATGATGGGAGCTTTTCAATCTTATGATAATTTTAATGACTATGTTTCGATGAAACTCGCAAGCCTTGAGTCTGGTAGACAAATCTCAATGTTTAATCATGTCTTCGAGTCCATTGTTGCGAACTACAACGCTGGCGCGCTCGTTGTCTCGGATGTTCACACCGGCAACAATAATTACGCAGATTGGACAGTGGCAGCCAAAAACGCTATTGACGGATTCCAATATCCGAGCTCGTTATATAATAAATATGGCTCACTTGCCGGCGCAAATGGTGACTTCAAAGGCTGGACAAAGACCGATGATATTTACATCATGGCGACAGCTAATTGGATTAACTCGGCAGATGTTAATTTCTTGGCAACACTTTTTAATATTGACAGAGCCGACTTGCAAAAGCGTATCATCAAAGTTATTGACTTCGGTTATGATACTTATAAAGAAGTTGCCGGTGAGACAGTATTCGATAAGCATGTAACAACAGATATTGATGCGATTATCTTTGACCGCCGTATGCTCCATTTCACAAGCGACCTCGATATTGACGATACTTTCTATAATCCCGAAACCCTTGTCACAAACTACTATAAGCATTGGTGGGCAACTTATCAACTTTCACCTTTTGCTAACTGTATTGTATTCACAAGAGCAGAGGGAACTGCTCCGAACGGCGCAACTCCGGCAGTGGTTAAAATGAGCGCAAATGCAAAAACCGCAACTATTACTTTGTCACCGGAGACCGCAAAAGTTACTGCTGATGACATTACTTGTCTTTCGTTTACAAATCTCTCCGGCTCGAGTTTTGCAGCAATTACCACATCCGATTGGAAAGATGCTTTTGTGTCAACAATTTCAAATAATGTTGTTACCCTTGCACTCAATTCCGAACTTTCGGGTATGGTTGCCGACACTGATACTTGCGCAGCCGTTATTAAGATTGGCGGAGTAATTGTTCAGGTTATCTATGACGGAAAAGCATAATTTAAACTGACAAAAATAATCTTAAATGGGATGTGGGTTTATCCCATATCTCATTTTTTATATCAAAGGAGGAAATACATGGCTTTTAATCCGTATTTTTTTTGTGACTCTCCATTGCCAATGGAATTGATTCAGAAAGCTTTGTTCGAATTGAATACACTCTCTCCTACGGTTGTAGAGGTAAAAGAAAAAGTTGATAAGCTCACCGCAGAGCTTGATGCCACTGTTAAAGAGGAAGTTACAAGAATAATCAACGAAATGTATGAAAATGGCGAATTTAGCGAAATTCTCGAAAAAATTTCTTTAAGTTATTTTAATTCATTAACTCCCCCGAGAGTTAGTGAGGTAAATGCAACGAGATTATTTCGCATTGAATTAAATGCAATGCCATTTAGCACGCAAGACTTTTCAACCCCAGAAATGGAAAAATACTCATTCGTTCAGGGTGGTACGATGTTTGAGCGGCAAGGTGTAAGATATTACATAGCATGCGCTGTATGCTCTAACCCCTCACCCTATAAATATAATGATAATGTCGATGTCAGACGCTATATGTATTTAGGAGGAAAATGGCAATTTGAAACACACTCAATCCAATCATTGGGACATGCGGACTGCATCACATACGATGATGTGAACGATTGTTTTTATGTCTCATATTCACAAGAATTTAACGGAGGCAGAACTGCACAAGCAGTTAAAAAGGTTGATAAACTTGATTGGAATTTGTCCGTTGTTGCAAGATATAACTTTACCAATTTTGGCGGACAAGAATTTAATCGAATTTCGTCTTGTTATGCATATAAAGGTGAGTTGTATCTCGGGGTCGGCTCGTCGAGGTGGACTAATATCCACATCGAAAAGGTAACAAGTTTTGAAAACTTAACAACTGAACTTGTAGTTAATTATCGAGATTATAACTCTGTTGGGAATACAACCGAAAATGTTGTTATGTGTGGCTTTACAATGAATGATAACTATATATTTGTAGCAGTAAATCAGCCGAATGGTGTTATAAGATATAATCGAACTACCAACGAGATAGATAACTTCTATCATATCGGTGATTTCATTAATGATCATATGTTTACAACCGGCGAGGTTGAAAACATATCTCTCATCGGTGAAGAAATTTTTATCGGCTCATCATTTACGATGAATCCGACTAATTTCAATTATTATTGTTACATGAATTTATCAAAATTCAATTATGTTAACAATATGAATTTTTCGCAAGGTCTATACATTCCTTATCAACAAATGTATGAAACAGCTTTTAAGCAAATCTGCTGCGGTGATGAAAATAATATTGAAAATATTGGCGGTGATAGAGAGATCTGCAACCCGAATGGTATGTTAGTTAATAGTTGGCATTACAACACAACATCAAGCGGTAAAAAACAATATATCAACGGACACGGCGAGGGTAACATGCCGTTCCCCTCATTGGGTGAGGCTGTAATGTATGCACAACTGCAAAATCAATATCAACATATAACTATTATTCCGTTAACTCTTAATGATGTTTACCCGATTGTATTCAGTGGCGATGTAAGCCTCAGCATTGACGGCTCATTTTTCAAGCAAAAACGCATATTGTCAGGTGTAACAAAATTCAGAGATCAAAAGCCTCACATTGGGGGTGTATATGTTACCGGAGGGGTTGTCAAATTACGCGATCTATGCATCGAAAATCGAACAAATGATAATGCAAGCTGCGATACTTTCTCATACGCAAATGGTGAATGTAATGGCGCAGTATTAAATATGTTCGATTGCATATTATCTTCTTATGGTATTCATACCGATAAGCCGGAGAATAAATATCGTAAATTCAGATTTAATGCTTGCTTCGCCAACATTGATAATATATATAATGATGACGGAAGTGTGCTTAATTTTGATGCAAACAACTTGCTGTTATACCATTGCATATTGGCAACACATGGGTATTGGACAGGCTCAGCAACAACAAGTGTTATTAACTAAAGAGTATAAAAAAACGAGCTCTCACTCAAGAGAGTGGGAGCTCAGAGTTTTGGAGGTATAGACTATGCTTGAAAATATTTATCAATTATTAATTGAGCAACGAACTATATTAATTATAGTTTTAGTTGCTGTTATTCTGGATTTCATCACAGGAATAACAAAAGCAATTTTTCAAAAAAACATACAGAGTGAAAAGCTCAGAAACACGATCCCGAAAATAATGGGATATTTTGCGATTATTATTATTGGGGTATGCTTGCAAATTGTTTTTAATATTAATTTTATCACTAAAATAATTTGCCTATTCATTATTGTTATTGAATTTATATCCGTTATTGAGAATGTTAACAATTATGTAACTATTCCCAAATTTTTAACAAAATTACTTGACGATAAAAAGAACGAGCTCGACAAAGGAGGTAACGATAATGAGTAAATCATTAACCCCAAAAGAGCGAAATATCGCGCTTTGCTCGCAATTCCTCACAATGAGTAAAAATCAATCTCTCCATTGGGAAGATCTTATAACTTCCCTCGGTAACTTCGTCCCGTATTATGCTCAATATACCAACTTATGTCTTAACTTCTTTGAGTGGGAATTGCCGGTTGATAATGAGCAGCTAAATGGTGATTTTATCGAGCGCTTGCTTTTTTACAAAGGTCGTTGTGCTGTTGTTAACGATAAGAGTAAGGGGATCATTGTTTGCGATTTTCGGACTGTTGACGGACAGAGTAATATTTTTGGCTATCCGACAAAAATACAAGCTCTTGATATATTCGATTATAACAAGGTTATCGGAGAGTATGAGAGTGATGATTTTGTTATCATTCCAAATAATAAACTCTGGTATCCTACCAATATAACAGTATTGAAGTATGCAATTGATATATCTAATATTGTGGATGCGATGAATCTCAATGTTGAATCGCAAAAACTGCCTATTATCCTACAATCGCCGGATGATAAAGCAAAGCTTTCAATGGAGCAAATAGCCGATAAAATTGAAACAGGAGAGCGTTATATTTTCGCAAAATCAGACTTTAACATCCAAAACGCGGTGCAATCTCTTAATATTAATGCTCCATTTATTGCTGATAGATTACAAGATCTACAGCAGAGAAAAATTGCGGAGCTATTAACGGCAATCGGCATCAATAATCAAAATATTAACAAAGAGAGTGGAGTTACCACCGATGAGGTTAACTCAAATAACACACTCGTTAAGCTTAATTTTGATTCAATGCTTATACCACGACAAGAGGCATGCGGCGAAATTAAGAAAAAATTTAACTTAAATACTTGGTGCGATGTTAAGGATTACAACACTAACGATTTATATAATGCGGAGGGAGGTAATAACAATGTCACAATATAGTATTTCACTTAAATCAATAATTAATATTAACTCGCATGGTGAGCCCTATAATGATGATGTCTTTGCAAATTCGCAGAAAAAAATTGAGCGCGGTCGCGAAATTTTCTTTAATTTCGATTATGACGGAGACGAGAAATTCAAAGAGCTATTCGAGAATAAATTTATTATTAATTATCTGACAGAAAATATTTTTTGCTTGGATATTGATTTATTTTTGCTAACTTTGCAAAACGATGTTAAAATTAAAGCCCCTATTTTTTACAATAAATATAAAGCTATTGAGGATCTAAAAGATGTTAACCTCACACTCGGAGACAAAATAAGCGTTACCAGACAACTTGACGAGGAGCACGCGGACAAAGTAAATGCAACAACAACAGGCTCGGGCTCTACAAGTGGCAAAAGTAAATCGTCTCAATTCCCTCAAGATATTGTTAATGCAAGCTCATTTAACAGTATTAATTATATGGACGGAGGCAATGCATCTGAAACGAGTAACAGCTCAAAATCAAGTAACACATCGGACGGCAGCGGAACATCAAAGCATGTAGAGAGCTCGGAGACTGTACGGACAGTTAACGCATTTGATCGAATTGAGAAATATCTCGAGCTCCAGCTTGATGTAATTACAGATTTTGTGATGTCTTTTAGCAATTTATTCATGCGGATATGTTAGGAGGTAACTATATATGTCCTATAAATCTGGAACACCTAACGGAACACTCTATGCAGGTAATGTCAAGTGGAGTAATGATTATAAACATGTTATGCTTTTTGATTCCAAGAGTGCCCGAAATGATTTTATGACGAGTAATCTATCAAAATTAAAAAACAATGTTATATATTACAACCCCAATAGATATATTGATGTTGCCGGCAAGCTCCAAAATGCCGAGAGTTATAACTATGTTTTTTATACTAATGATAGCGATATTTCAAATACAAAATATTGTTGTTTTGTTACCAATTATGAATATATAGCACCTGATGTAACTCGTCTTTATATCGAGCTTGATGTTTTTCAAATGCTTATTTATTCGACAAGCTTTTATCAATCGTACATCGAGCGCGCTATCATCTCAAAGAGTGCGGACAATGCAAATACCAATTATTTACCGGAGCCAATTAATGCCTCTCTTGAATATGAAAAAAAATTAACGGATATACTCAAGTCCGCTAAATGGGAGCCGGCATGGGTTCTTCACATGGCGAGTTATTATAACAGCGCTACCGGTAAATATGATTATAAAGGAATTGGTACTAATAACACCTATGGCGAATATGGGCGCTTTATTGAATCACAAGTTGAAATGGATAAAGTGTTAACGATGTACGGACGAAAAGGTATTAATGAAGTCTTAGAGGACTTTAACAAAATGCTTGATGATACAGTTGATAACTTTACACAAAATGGTAAAGAAGTGTTAAAATCAGTTATTCAAGGCATATTTAGTGGCGGTATCTCAACGACAGAAAATTGGAATAACATGACCGGATTAACAGCCATATCTAATATAGGCTCACTTGCTGATTTTCAAGATCATAGAGATGAACTGCTCGGACTTTATGCTATTCCGCAATGGCTAAAAGAGGCATATATCGCAGATGGTGGTAACTCTAACTTTGCCGACAACCGCCGGAGCTATAAGGATATTGATTTGTCAATCAATCGAAATTCTCTTGCAAATGGGTATACTCCACGCAATAAAAAGCTATTAACGAGTGTATGTCGTGGATATGTTCTCGCCAATAAGACCGGCATGCGCAAAGCCTTTAAACCGGAGTTATTCGATGATAACCCAACAATCAGAATTACCGGTATAACAATGGCAACATCGGGCTATCAATGGCATATTAATAATTATCATGAGATTACAGATTCCTACGGTGAAGTACCCTACAACTCAGAGCGCAGAGTCGGTTACGACTCGAATACCGGATTGAATAAGGCTATTAATACCATGGGTGCTATATCATCAGTTGCCGGAGGAGTTGGAGCACTTGCTGGAGGAATCGCAAGTAAAAACCCGGTTAGTGTTATTGAGGGGGTTAATAGTGGAGTTAATTCACTTGTCAACGCTGTTGACATGATAGGTAATCAAGAGCAGCATATCGGTAACAATGGTGACCTCCTAAGAGTCACAGGAGGACGCGCGCAACTAAGTTGGTATGAAATAAGCCCAACGCGCTCCGAATGTGAGAGCATTGACAACTTTTTTGATATGTACGGATATACCATTAATAAACATGCAAATCCGCGCTCATACTTTAACACTCGCTCGGTGTGGAATTATATCAAATGCGCCAATGTTAATCTATCATGTGACGCACCGGCTGACTATGAGAACAAATTAAAAAATATCTTTTCATCGGGGGTAACACTGTGGCATAGTTACTCTGATTTTGGCAACTATGCAAAAATCAACTCATAACAAGGAGGTATATACTATGAGTAAAACAAATAAAGGGCTTGTAGAATATTGCAAAACTCAAATCGGCAATCCATATTGGTATGGATGCTTTGGACAGATAAGCTCAAAATCACTTTATAACAATAAAAAGAAACAATACCCGAGCCAATATCAATGGGAGTGCACTAAAAATCAAATCGGAAAGAAAGTACACGATTGTGTAGGACTCATCAAGGGTTATCTGTGGAGCGAATCTCCAACAAGCAAGCCGAAATATAAAGGCTCTCAGGATGTAAGCGCCAACGGCATGTATGACAAATGCAAAACTAAAGGTAAAATTAACACTATGCCGAATGAGCCCGGAGTCCTCGTTTTCATGGATAATCATGTCGGAGTATATATTGGCAATGGTTATGTTGTCGAGGCTCGTGGGCATGTATACGGAGTTGTAAAAACGAAACTCTCGGAGCGCAAATGGACAAAGTGGGGTAAATGCCCATGGATAGAATACTCCGCAAACAAAGTGAGTGCAAATAAAAGCCACTCATACTATCCAAAATATAAAGGATTATCTATCTCAATTGTTGATGCACTTCAGGCTATCGGTGTTGAGGATGTGACATTATCGCACCGAAAAAAAATTGCAAAGGCAAACGGCATTGCAAACTATAAAGGCACGGCAAGCCAAAATTTAAAAATGTTAAAACTACTTAAAAAAGGTAAATTAATTAAAGAGTAAAAAAAATAAAAAATCGCGTTACATTCAAAAAAATGTAGCGCGATTATTATTTATAAAATCTCAATAATTTCACTTATAACTGCGGAGCTTATTGCACTACCTCTAAAGTTATAACCTTGCTTAATTGTTTGTAATTTTTCAATTATTGTAAAATTGCTTTTCTTGATATTCCCGTTTTTAAAATATTCGGGCTTAATAATCGCAATAAATTCATCTGGGCGACCATATTTACCGCCATTATATACCGTAATTCTCGCCTTAATCAATTCAGGTTTTTTAATTTTATAAATTAAATTAAATTCATAAACGTTCATAATAAACCCTCCTGCACTTTAAAGAGTCGCCTCTGTTAATTTTCATATATA
>OIZI01000858.1_pt1 | contig 14273 bp, 12 predicted proteins | sample 1588441 | NCBI WGS metagenome assembly OIZI01 (sample SAMN03283284) | human gut metagenome | biome: human-associated habitat; material: feces | host: Homo sapiens | place: Peru | collected 2012
GGTTTTTCGCCAATCTTGGCAAAGCCGGCGTTCTTGGCAAGATATGGGATGTAGCGATGCATCTCGCCATATACCTCGATGTTCTTGACTACTTCGCGGCGATAAGCCTTCAGTCCGCAGTTGAAGTCATGGAGATTATGGATTCCGCTTACCTTTCGGGCTGTAGCATTGAACAGCTTGGTTGGGATGGTCTTGCTGAGAGGGTCGCCCTGCTTGCGGTTCTGCTTGTAACCGGAAACGAGGTCGTAGCCTTCCTTGGTAATCATCTGGTAGAGTCCCGGAATCTCATCAGGAGAATCCTGCAGGTCTGCATCCATGGTGATGACAACATCGCCCTGCGCTTCTTTGAAACCACAGAAGAGTGCTGGGCTCTTTCCATAGTTTCTGCGGAATTTGATACCCTTCACTTGCTCGTTCTTCTCGGCAAGTTCTTCTATGACGTTCCATGAACGGTCGGTAGAACCATCGTTCACAAAGATGACTTCATAAGTAAAATCGTTTGAGTCCATTACTCGCTTTATCCAGGCGAAGAGCTCTGGTAACGACTCTTCCTCATTGAAAAGAGGAATTATTACTGAAATATCCATTATCTTGTATTTATCTGTTTGTTTCTTATTTATTGTTATTTTGTATGCTGTTGTTTATCCTTCTTTGCCATTAAAGCAGCAATAATCGGGCTGAGTACAGCACCTGCTACCAGGTCGGTAATCATAAACATGGAAGCCCAGGCTATCGGTTTCATCATACTGACAGCATCAAGAAGGGCTTTAGATTCCCCTGCAGTTAACTGATACGCTTGTGCTACAATCTGATAGTTGGTTTGCAGTTGGTTCATGAATAGACCCGTATCCATAAAACGGAACCAAAGATATTGCACAAGGGTAAGCAGAAGGGTTGCATTGAAGAATGTCTGGATGCAATAGTAGAATGCATGACGGAAAGAGATATGTCCGTCTCTTGCATAGTCACGGAATGCCTTCAGTCGCTTGGCCACAACAAATGGGGTTGCTATGATGAGAATGTTGGAAATGAATCCCAGCATTCGGTATTGCGGGTCTACTGCCAGCATGGTACATACGAAACTGACAATCCAGACAGCTCCGAGGATGGCACCATCTTGCCGGGCGAATGCTTTGGTTTGTCTTATCTTGCCTGTGTCGATGATAATCGTTTTAACCTTATGCATTTGCTGGCTTGTTTTCTTTTCTTCTTGATTCTCGTTATTTTCTGTATTCATTTTTTAATTGTATTTCTACGGATGTGACATATCAATTTGCAAAAATACAACTTTTTTATTATATAAGGTGTAAAGGGTGATAATATTTATATATAATTAAAGATAGAACCTCGTAAAACTGGAGTTTCAGGTGTAAAGTTATGATATATATTATGTAAAAGGGTATGCAAACAAAAAAGGAACCTTCTAAAAGAAGATTCCTTTTTGAGCCTCTTGTCGGATTCGAACCAACGACCCCGAGATTACAAATCACGTGCTCTGGCCAACTGAGCTAAAGAGGCGTTTGCTTGTCGAAGCAGCAGTTGCTTGTTTCAAGCGAGTGCAAAGGTACGAACTTTTTTTAAAACACCAAATATTTTCCAGCTTTTTTGCCGTTTTTTTTCAAAAAAAATTCATTTCACGCCCCATTCACCCCATTCCCCACCAAAAAACATCCTTTCCAGAAGTTAAAGACCTCCGAATGCCCCCTCAGAAAAAACACACCCATTAAATCCATTAAAACCCGACTTTCACCTAATTTTTATTTTTCACAGAACTTCCAAGTGGTGTCTATTTTCGGCTCAGAGGAAAATCTATGGCAAAAAACCGAAACAAAAACAGGGGGGGGGCAGGCATCGGAGATGCCAAATGATGCGAAACACCATGCAAGTGTCCTTGCTTGCAAGGACGCGCAGCTTGGTGATAGGCAATATTCACACAATATGAGCCTCGGAGAGGGTCAGTCGTGATGTCAACCTCTCCTTCTTCACAATCACAACCGACCCTCTCCGAGGCTCGCCCCCCACCTCTTGTGCCTGTCACCAAGCTGCGCTCAATCGCTTTGCGATTTTCGCTTGCATGGTGTTTCGCACGATGCGGCATCTCCGATGCCTGTGGCTTCAATTCTTTGCTTGGTTGGAATTTGTGGTGGTTTCCCACACACACTTGCTAAAATACATGCCTAATCCCTTGCTAACTGGCCTCTGAACTGCCAGGTGCGAGAAATCAGAATCAAAAACACGAAGTTATAGCCATCCAAGCCGCTCCGAGCCGCTCCGAGTGCTCCTTCATTCAGATTTGCCACCGCCCAAAAGCCCCACACGGCGCAAAAAAAAGCCGCCGGCTCGGCACGTTACGGCTGAACCAGCGGCAGTTTTATCACTTATTGTGGGTGAAATCGTAAAATTTATTTCCCCTTATCAAGTTTTTCGAGTTGCTTTTTCAGGGCATCAACCACGAGATCGACTGCTTCTTCAAAAGTGTCGGCCACTTTGCTTGCAAACAAATCGCCACGCTGTGGCACTACAAGCTTGATACCTGCTTCCTTATTCATAGCTGTTTCGGGCTTCACAACTTTCAAAGTCACCTCTACGAGTGCAATTTCTTCGTAGTGCTTTACGAGCTTTTCCACTTTCTTAGTGATGAATTGTTCGAGTTTTTCAGTTGCATCGAAATGGATGGAATTAATTTTGATTTCCATATTACCCTCCTTTTTTTAGGGCCCTTGGATGGGCGAGTTTATAATTAGTTTTCAGTTCACTGAATGTGATATGCGTATATATTTGCGTGGCGGCGAGCGATTCGTGACCGAGTATCTCTTTCACGCTGTTGATCTCTGCGCCATGGTTGAGCATCGCACTCGCAAAACTGTGGCGAAGCACATGGGGGCTTTTCTTCCCCTTCACGCCGGCTTCGTCGAGACTGTCGTGCACCACCTTGTAAACCAGCGAGGGATACATCGGCTTGCCTTTCTCGGTGAGGAGCAACTCTCCCACCCCAGCCTTCTGCACTTCGGCGCGGTGCCCACGGTATCGCTCAATGAGCCGCTTCAGTTCGCCACCGAACGGCACGATACGGTCTTTGTCGCGCTTACCGTGCACCTTCATCTGGCACTGCACCGTGTCAACATTGCGGTCGAGAAGCCCGATGAGCTCTGCCCTGCGAATGCCTGTGCCGTAGAGAATCGCCACTATCAGCCGGTTTCGCACCTCCACAAAGCCGGCATCGTCGGGGAGCGGAGCGTCGAGCAAGCGGTCGAGCCCTTCCTCTCGCACAAACTGGGGCAACCGGTGCGGCAGTTTCGCCAGTTCGATGTCGGCGGCGGGGTTCTGCGCCACCTCCCCTATTTTCAGCAGCCATTTGTAGAAGGCTCTTGCGGCTTGCATCTTTCGCCTCACCGTGCAAGCACCGTCGCCTTGCCCCGAAAGGCTCACCATCCAGGCACGAAGGTCGGAGGGGGTGACGCTGCTGTGGTGAAACTCAGCCTTGCCGTGCGTCAGAAAATCCGCAAGCTGATGCAAATCGTCGCCGTAGGCTTTCACCGTGAGTGGCGAAAGGTTTCGCTCGTAGCGAAGATATTGCAAAAACTGGTTGATTTTCATAGCTCTAAATTTTTTGACAGCAGCACCATGCTGCTCTCGGCTACTAATTTAGTAAACATTCCCGAAAAACGCAAAGTTTTTAACCAAAAAATCATTCTTTTTAGCATCCTTTTTCACTCCAAATTTTTCACCCTTTATATTATATATGTGTGGTGCAAAAAAATGAGTGAGGCGGAAGCCGTGCTTCCACCCCACCCTGAACTATATTAAACCCAAATCGGTCATTAGGCCGTGTAAGGATTTTTTATATTACTTCTTGCGGTCTTTCGGCTTTTATAAGATGCCTTTTGCTTGTTTTTAATTCGTAATAGCTCGCTATCACTCATTAAAAGACAAACAAAATTCATTCTTCTAAAACTCCGAAATACCACAAGACCTAATGACCGATTCGGGTTAAATCAACTGATTTTCGGGAACGATTATTTCACAAACATCTTGGAGGCTTTGCGCGCGCCATTCTTTTGCTCCACCTTGATAACGAACGAGCCGCTTTCTGGATTTTTCACTTCCATGCCTTGGAGGTTGAAGTAGCGAACGGAAGTGGCAGGAGCATCAATGTCGGTAACGCCTGTGGCGGCTTGCGACTTGATTTCCACATTATCCACATATATGAAGTTGTAACTCTTCACACATTCGCCAAGCAGACCCAAGCGCACATTCTTTGCGGCGTAGCCTGTGAGTGGAATTTCGACGCGAGTCCATTCTGCGGCTTCTTCCACGGTGGCCAAGTCGGTCCATTCACCATAGCCAGTCTGCACCTGAGCGGTGAACTTCATATTGCCAGTTGGCATCAGCACATACATTGAGAGCACAGGGTTGCTCACATTGCTCAAGTCGATTTTTGGACTTTCCCAACGCGCCATTGCACCATTGGCGTAAGCACCCATATCTGCGCTGCCGCCATCTTCGTCGCTGCTTTGGTCGGCACGAGCTGACCATGACACATCGCTGTTTTTGCCCACAAGCACGGTCTTGGTCCATGGGTTGGTGGTGGTTGCGGCACCTGCGAACGATTCCTGATAAGGCACTGCGTAAGGCTTGCCCACGAGTTGCATATTACTTTCGGTGGCTGTGCCATACTTGCCACCTGCCAAAGCAGCCTTCACCTTGTAAGTGGTGGCTTTCTGCTCTGCATTGGCATCGAGTTGCACTTCACAACTGGTGGCTTTCACATCGGTTGCCACCACGGTGCCATCGGAAGCGAGCACCTGATACACAACATTCGCCTCATTCACATAGCCTCCGTTCAAGCCTACTGGATTCAGGTTCCATGTGAGGGTGCCTGTGCCGTCTTCACGGTCGGTAAATGCCACATTGAGTGGTGTGGCAGGAGCATCTTCGCCCACATACACAGCCACTTTCGCCATGTCGCTTTCGCCCTCGGCGTTGTATGCCTTCACACCGTATTCATATTTTCCAGCGGTCTCAAGGACATCGTTATACACGATAGGCGATGCGCTCAGCGCTTCTGCATCGGTGAGGGTGGCAATCAAGGCATCGTTGCGATACACTTCCACCTTGCTAATAGCGCTCGACAACGGTTGGCCGTTTGATGCCTTGACGGGCTTGCAGAACGACAGTTGTGCGGAGAGTGCTCCCTTCGCGCCGGCAGTAGCCTTGAGGTCGGTCACGGTGTCGGGAGCCAAAGCGCTCACACCTGCGGCAAGCGAAATATTATCGATAGTGGCAGTACCTTGCGATTTGGCACTAATGATATGAATACCGATATACTTCACGCCATCAGCCTTAGGCATCACATTGAGTTTAGCCTTGGTAGGAGCGGCAGAGGTTGCGGAGCTGGAAATGGATTCGCCAATAGCGGTGGTCATCGCCTCGGCTGTTGGTGCGTCGCCCATCTTCACTTCCACAATGTTGGTGTAGCGCGCGTTGGTACCGTAGAGGTCGAAACCGAGTTCGTAGGAATAGCCGCCCTTGAGCTGCATAGCTGGCAAAATCAACCAGTCGTCGGCAGCCTTTGAATAGCTGGCACGGTATTTCATCGACTTCACAGAGTAGTACCAAGTGTTTTTGTCGGCGTTGGCGTCAACTATCGTGTAGAGCGATGATGAAGTGGCATCGGTGAAGTCCTCGCTATATGGTGGCTGGAGATATGAGCCGAGCACGATCACATTGCTCTTTGCCTCCTCGCCCACATGCCCTGCATTTACAGGAGCCACGGTGTAATATACGGATTGGAGCAAGTCGTCGGTGTAGTCCTCTTGGAAAGTGGTGGCTTTCAGACCAGTTGCCACGCTCACTGCGCCAGGGTATCTGGTCACGTTGTAGGTGAGGTTTTCGTCAGCCATGTAACCACCGTTCACAGTGCCGCTTGGCTTGGTCCAAGTGAGGGTGTTTTTCTTTTCAGCGTTGGCAAATGTCAAGTCGGTGACTGCGAGTGGAGTGTCGTTGCCCACAAATGCCTTAACAGAAGCCTCTGGGCTAACGCCTGCCCCGTTGGTGAGTGTCACCACAAACTCATAATTGCCGTCTTTCGCCACTGTGGCAGGAACCGAAACGGTGGCACCTGCCTGTGCGATGCCCGAAGCCACCACGGCATCGTTTGCCTTCACAGTGTAATTCACTTTACCGCTCAACGCCTCGCCTGAATACGAAAGCGATGGCACGCCAAAGCCCACGGTGCCTGTGAGTGCGCCGTTAGCAAATGTCACGGCAAGGTCAGAAGCGGCAGATGGTGCGCCATCGGCTGTGGCTTGGTCCACAAGCCATGCTGCCACCACCTCGTCGCCGTTTGGAGTGGCACCGATGAGAGTTGCCTCTGCGGTTTCGAGGTTCACGGCATATACATTAGAGTTCTCTTTCTGGTCGTTGGCAAACCAATACATGGTTTTGCCGGTGGCATCAATCACTGCCGACTGGTCGTAGTATGGACGCACACCGGTGTCGCCCACTTTTGTCAATGTGCCGTCGGCTTTGTTGATTTTCATCAGGTAGCCGCCATCAACCGATGTGGTAGATGAACTGGCGGTAATGCCATAGAGGTTGCCCTGACGGTCGGCAGCCATCACAATGAGCGAACCTGCCATACGTGCCACCGTGGTCTTGGTGTTGCTGGTCAAATCCCAAGTTTTCAATGTGGGATAGAGCAATTTCTGGTCGGCATCGTATTCAAAACTGCTACAGTAAACCACGCCGCTCACGGGGTCGATGGTGCTGGAGGTGGCTCGGTGGTTATACACCGTGGCAAGGTCGTAGCCCATGCTGGTTTGGCTCAACTTTGCGCCACTTGCAGCGTCGTACACATAATAGTTGGCGGAATTCACCATTCCATATTCAATACTCGACACGAAGGTGTAGATCTTGCCTCCGGTCATCACGGCATCGCCAGTGATGTTTACGCGTGGCATGGGTGCCACTTGCTTGCGAGCCACGGGGGCGGTGAGGGTGTAGGCGTACACACCTGTGGTGGTCACATCCTTGTCGTTGTCGTACATCATCACGCCATTCACTCGCGCGTTGGCAAGCGATGCCACTTTCTGGACTGGCGCAGATGCCACCTTTTTAGTGTGTGGGTTTCTGCCCATTGTGCCGAAAGCTACTTCTGGGGTAAGCCCTGCGCTCTGCGAAGCGAGCACATCGGCGCCAGCCATCACCGAAGTGAATGGTAGCAGCGATGCGGCCAAAATTAATGATTTGAAATTCATAAAAAATTATAGAGTTTTGATTATCAATTGAAATCTTTTATCCGAATTTTGTGAAGTTATGGCTAAGAACGTGCAAAGATAGTGTTTTTTTGTAATTTCCATTCACAAATCCACCAATTATCCCAAGCGGGTCTAACCATCGGAAATGAAAGGATAGTAAGGTGATGTAATATCACTGATTTACAGTCTATTAGGAATGAAAGCCAATTTTGGATTGGTTCGTTATTCTTTCCTAAATTAGCGGATTGTTTACCCACTTTTGTCTCGTTTTTGTCCCTTGCTGTATTATCTTTGTATCGCAAGTTAAATGCTTGATAATCAGTGATAAAAGAATATATTAACATTAGAAAGGAAAGGAAATAAAATGGGACGAAAGAAGAAAGAAATCCGTTTGAAAGAGCCTGTTCGTATTCGTGAGAAGAAAATCTCTGGCGGAAACATCAGCCTCTATCTCGACATTTATCAGAATGGATTGCGCAAGAAAGAGACTCTGAAACTCTATCTTGTGCCAGAAATCAACGCTGCTACCAAGTTGCAAAACGCCAATACAAGAAAGTTGGCAGAGCAAATCAAGGCGCAGCGCATTCTTGACATCCAGAGAGAGGGTCTTGTGGATTGGGACAAGGTGAAGAAGTCACGCATGACACTTACCAAGTGGATGGATGACTTTGTGAAGTACAATGCCGAGTTGTCTGAGTCTTCCATGAAGACCAAGCGCAACACTCATGCTCGCATTGACCAATACCTATTATATATAGGCAAGCCAGAGTTTCTGTTGAAAGACGTGGACAAGGAGTTTTGCAAAGGCTTCATTACTTTTTTGAAGACTTGCACCTACAATGATGGAAAGAAACAACTCAGCACCACCACTTGCCGTATGTTCGTCAACTATTTCGGTTCGTCATTGGCAAAGGCAGTAAGGGACGGACTGATTGAGCAAAATCCATTCTTGCTGTTGGAGGCAAAGGAGAAGCCACAGAAGCGAGTGGCTGAGCGTGAGTTTCTGACGATAGAGGAAATAAAGAAGGTGATGAACACACCATGCCGTTATGAACTGGTGAAGAAAGCCTTTCTGTTCTCTTGTTTCACTGGTCTGCGATATAGCGACATGAAAGCCTTGAACTGGAGTGAAATCCACAAGGCTGCTGACGGCAAGACGGAATACATTGACCATATCCAAGTCAAGACCAAGGACAGAGTAACCATCCCATTGTCGGAAGAAACAAAGAAGTGGATGCCTAAAAGAGAAAAAGGCATAGACAACATCTTCCACAACTTGACAATCACATCTACAACTGTAGAAGTGGTTCTGAAAGAATGGATGGAGGCAGCAGGTATAACCAAGCATATAACCTACCATTGCTCACGACATACGGCGGCTACGATGCTCCTGACCCTTGGTGCAAGTATCTATGTTGTAAGCAAGATACTCGGACACAAGAGCATCAAGATGACGGAGATTTACGCCAAGATTGTTGACAAGAAGAAGTTGGAAACCGTGAACCTCGTGAACGGAATGTTTGACCAAATACCAGTAATACAATGAAGATAGAAATCAAGGAACGTAAGCTGACGGAAGGCAAAAGAGCCTTATATCTGGAATACTACGAGACTGGCTTCCGCAAGAGAGAAAACTTGCACCTCTATCTCTTGCCCGATGATGCCGTTGGTGCTGCAAAGCACAATCGGCTTACATACAACAAGGCTATGGAGATACGAGCAGAGCGCATCCTCACCCCTCCTGTATTGGAGAAAGAGAATGCCAAAAGCGAAGAACAAGACAACGGCTTGACTTGGCTACAATGGTGCGATGACTATATCAAATGGTCTGTTGATTGTGGCAACTGCAAGAAGATGATAGGTCATAAGAATGTTGTCCGCAAGCGTATCGCCACTTATTTACGGAGAGTAGATAAGAAAGACATCCTGCTGAAAGATGTCAGTAAAAATGAAATTTGCGGTCTTTTTGACTATATGCGCAACAAGTATCGCAACAAACGCCAAATCAAGACCAACGGAGGACGGTTGGCTGATTACTCATTACTGTTGTTTGAGGAAACAGTCAAAGCGATATTTAACAAGGCTATGCGTGAAGGACTTGTAAAATTCAATCCTGTACACAGTCTAAACAAGTTGGAACGCTTCCATGCTCCTGACAAACACAGAGAGTATCTTACGCCCGAAGAACTCACACGTTTCCTGGCGGTGGAAGCTGAATGTGAGAATGAACGAACCGTACAACTGGCATTTGGCTTATCATCCATGACAGCCCTTCGCCTTGGCGATATGCAGCATCTAAGGTGGTGTGATATTAAAATGATAGATGGCGTGCCGACAATCAGCATCATACAGCGAAAGACAAAGCGTCCTGCCATTATTCCGCTCAATGAAATGGCACAATCGTTGTTGCCACCTCGGACGGATGACAATCCGGAAAGTCTTGTGTTTCACCTTGTCAAGAAGTCAGACAACGTATCGAAATACGTAAGAAGACTTAAAGAAAAGGCAGGCATAGAAAAGGATTTGACCTACCATTGCTCACGGCATACGACAGCATCGTTGGCTATCTCAGCAGGAGCAGACATATCAGCAGTGAAGGATGTTTTGGGACATGGAAGCATCACTTCAACCGAAGTTTATGCAAAAGTGGCTCTTGAAAAGAAGATAGAGGCGGTCAATCTGTTTAATGGCGTGTTTGATTGAGACATATAGCAGAGTGCGAACAACGGTGAAGTCTTACTTCTTCCCTTTTGTTGGTAATTTGTCGCCAGGCTGTATTCAAAAAACGCTTGTGTTCAAATAAATCTACAAGACTTATCTGGACACAGGCTTTTTCATGTTCAATTTAATCTTTGATATAGATGACAACAGGGGTATTATACGCTCGTGTCTCCAGTATTGGTGACAGACAGAGCACGGAAAGACAGGTTAAGGATTTGTCGGAGTATGCAAAATATAAGGGTATCGAAATCCGCAAGATCTTTGAGGAACACATTTCTGGCGCAAAGAAGAATGATGAGCGTCCAGTGTTGTGTGAGGCAATGGAATACTGCAAGGCAAACCGCATTGGAATCCTACTTGTCAGCGAACTGTCAAGATTGGGGCGTAATGCGTTTGAGGTGCTTGCCTCTGTCAAGGAACTCATTGACTGTGGCATTAACCTCTACATACAAAAGGAACAGCTTACATTATTGGATGAAGAAGGACATCCGTCCCTCTTTGCCCCGATAATGATAGCCACGCTTTCGACCTGTGCGCAATTGGAACGTGATAATATCTCATTCCGATTGCAGTCAGGAAGGAAGCGGTATATAGAGAAAGGTGGAAAACTCGGACGCAAGGTAGGCTCTCTAAAAACGGCAGAACAGATGAAATCCGAATATAGGGAAGTGATAAGTCTGCTTCGCAAGGGATATTCAATTCGGGATGTGGCGAAGTTGTGTGGTAAAGGGGTAAGTACCGTACAACGAGTTAAGCGATTAATAAAAGTACAATCACCGCAATAATACTATTGATTTTACGTTCTTTTCAAAGAAAGGGTTTGTGCAATAGCGGCTTATAGGCTAAAAGCACTACCTTTGCATTACAATAATAAGTAACAATACGTTTAAGGTCACAATTTGTGATCTCAAAAAAATAGAAAAATGGCAAACAACATAGATAAAAAAGAACCAGTCACAAATTGTGAGCATTTTCTTGCGTCAGCTCCTTTATCGCTCTGAGGATAGTGTCAGAGCTACAAGTGCGAAATGTCGGGTGAAGCGAAAGATGGTTCATCAAATGAGTAGTGACGTCCTCAATACATGAGCCACCACAGACGTAGTTACTCATGAGAGAACGGATGATTTCGCTGTACTGATAACCGAAAGATCTACACCTTAGACTGAGGGTCGAGTCGATTACATATGACAATGTGGAGTCAAATTGCTCCATGACTCAAAAATATTCCTCCCAAAGGAGTGAGTTTCTCAGATTTAATATGTATTTTTGCCATGTCTATCGTTGAATTCTCTTGTTTGTTTTGCAACACTAAGAGAAGTGAATTCTTCGACATGGCAAAATTCTGGGCCACTCGGCTCTGCCGCTTGCCAGAGCAAGTAATCGGCTTTGCCGCTTGGCTTGTCCAAGAGCTTTTTGTTGCTCAGGTACTTAAAAAGTTTAAGTTATAATAGTGTTGCGGAATTAAGGATTAATAGTAATTATGGCCAAAATAACAGTTCAAAGTACAGAAGTAACCGTCATCACCTATAATGATGCGGATTATATCTCCTTGACGGATATGGTTAGGAATATTGAGAATGGATTGGCTCTTATCGAGAAATGGTTACGTAATAAAAACACTATTGAGTTCCTGGGAATTTGGGAAGAAATGTATAATCCTGATTTTAATTCCCCCGAATTCGAGGGAATTAAAAATGAAGCAGGGCTTAATCGTTTTATTCTTTCAGTGAAACAATGGACAGAGAAAACGAACTCCAAGGGTTTGATCGCTAAAGCTGGCAGATATGGAGGAACTTATGCACATAAAGATATTGCCTTTGAGTTCGCTTCTTGGGTGTCACCTCAATTTAAACTCTATCTCCTGAAAGAGTTTCAACGCTTGAAGGACCAAGAACAGGCACAGCTCGGTTGGACCGCTAAACGTGAACTGTCAAAAATAAACTACCGCATTCATACAGATGCAATCAAGAACAACTTGATACCTGCCGAAGTAACTGCAAAGCAGGCAAGCATCATCTATGCCGATGAAGCCGATGTCCTGAACGTGGCCATGTTTGGCATGACTGCCAAGATGTGGCGTGAACAGAATCCTGAGCAGAAAGGCAACATTCGCGATTACGCTTCTATCAACGAACTGATTTGCCTGTCCAACATGGAGAGTCTGAATGCCGTATTTATTGAACATGGTCTTCCACAGGGAGAACGACTTCTGAAGCTCAATCAGATAGCCATTCAGCAGATGAAAGTGCTTGAGGATGACAATGACAGGAAACTGTTAAAATAGAATAACAACCCTGTTCTCATGCAATAAATCTCACAAAAGAGCATTTCTTTAGTAGAACAACATAAATATTATTGATATGAAGAAGCTAAAAACATTTATCGGACTTGTATTAGTCCTATTTGCGTCAATCTCAGTTGCATCATGCAATGAAGATGACGAAGAAACATTGGAACAACAATGGGCCTCAGTATTGGATAATCATGGAGACGTGTACGACTTTAGTGACAATGGGTTCTGTTTCGGTGATGGAGGAGGCATTGGCAAAGTGAACTTTGACAAAGTGTTTATTGGTCATGGATGGAAACACTATGCCACTTGGGAAATTGATAAGAATGGCAAAAGACTGCCTAATGAGTATTATAGCAATATGTTAGGTATCACTCCTCAGAATTACTATTTTGAAAGTGATACCAAATTGATTACTTACTGGCATTCCGATGCTGAAGCAGGCGCTATGAAGAAGCAAGAGGTAGCATATACTTTTAATAATAAATATAATGGTACGTCACGTACTGTCCTGTTGTTAGGCTCGGATGATTACATTCAGATAACAGGATGGACACGCGGTGCTCAGCCTAGTTTCTGTGCGGTTCGTCCTTTGACTAAAGATAAATATGGCGTTTCTATCTATGTGCAGATGACCGATAAAGAACTGAAGACTATGCAAGATGGTGCTCAATAGACCTATTGAAAAGCATTATTGATAGTAACTTTGCATCAAAATAAAATGTTTTCGTTAAGCCAGATGAGCAGAACCGAGCTTGCTCGAGTTATGCCATGGCGAGAAAACGTGCCATGAAATGGAACGATCTACACCTTAGACTGAGGGTCGAGTCGATTACAGATGACAATGTGGAGTCAAATTGCTCCATGATTAAAAATAGTCCACCAAAAGGAGTGAGTTTCTCAGATTTAATATGTATTTTTGCCATGTCTATCGATGAATTCTCTTGCTTATTTTGCAACACTAAGATAAGTGAATTCTTCGATATGGCAAAATCCTGGGCCGCTCGGTTCTGCCGCTTGCCAAAGCAAGAGCTTTTTGTTGCTCAGGTACTTAAAAAGTTTAATTTATAATAGTATTGCGGAATTAAGGTATTATAAAATTATGAAAAAATTTAGTGTATTAGGTTTAATCTTAGTTGCGTTATGCTTCTTTGCATGTAATAGCAATAACGAAAATGAAGAACAAGAGTATCAGCCTCTGACTATAAAAAATTACGCAGAGGTATCCTTGGGTGATACGACAAGTCTCATAATAACTGGCGGAAGCGGAAACATTGTTGTTGAAGGAAACGACAAGGTGGACATTTCTACAACTCAGAATGAGAAACAACAGAAAATCACTCTTATCGGCAAGGAATTAGGCACTACTAACATCTTCGTACGAGATAAAATCACGAACGAGTCATGTAGCATTGAGATAAATGTGATTCACCCATTTCTTACGTTGAACATTGAAGGGGAGGAAGGAAACCACCTCAATATATGGCGAAATAGCGTATTCGTATTGGTTGCAAGTAAGGATAGTATATGTTACGTTTTTAGCTATAATAACATGCAGTTTAAGTATAATGACATACCAATAATGAAAGGAACATACCATATATCTCAAAATGGGACCATGTTGTCTTTCGACTTAAAAGGAGAAAACAGTACCTTCGAACATACCTTTAAGGTAAGAAACGATAATGTTGCATACCTTTTGTCAAACATGTCAAGCATAAACACGCTACCGAAAACCTATTTAACGGCAAGTTTTACAGACGTAGAAACTGATACAGACTTTCATGTGTGCATAGGAAATAAAGTTCAGAAGACTTTACCAAAAAGAGAGTAGAAGCTCGTATGATAGACCTTCCTTCTCGATAGCATCGTTTATGCTTGAATATAATAGTTCAATATAATGCCGTGATACTCTTTTTATTTGTCTATATATGATGCTACAAAATAGACAATCGAAATGACCGTATAAAGGAAACACGGCAAGAATATCCAAAGCAAAGTCT
>OIZI01000859.1_pt1 | contig 14243 bp, 6 predicted proteins | sample 1588441 | NCBI WGS metagenome assembly OIZI01 (sample SAMN03283284) | human gut metagenome | biome: human-associated habitat; material: feces | host: Homo sapiens | place: Peru | collected 2012
GCCAAGTGTTCAAAATCCTGAAAAAGTAAGTGCCATTTTGCCCGATTTTTAGCAAATTTCCGTAAATTTGTAATTTATACGAAAACGCAAAAATTATGTACGATTATATCAAAGGAAATGTGGCAGAACTGACCCCAACTTATGTGGTGCTCGACAACCATGGAGTGGGGTATATGATAAATATTTCTTTGAATTCCTTCAATGCGCTCCAGCATCAGGAAGATGTGGTTAAAGTATATGTGTATGAGGCGATAAGGGAAGATGCGCATTTGCTCTACGGCTTCACCGAACGCCGTGAGCGCGAGTTGTTTCTTTTGCTGATTTCGGTGTCGGGCGTGGGTGCCAACACGGCGCGCATGATACTGTCGTCGCTCACACCTTCCGACCTTGAGCAGACCATCGCTTCCGAGAATGTGGGCATCTTGAAATCAGTGAAGGGAATTGGCGCAAAAACAGCCGAACGAATAATTGTTGACCTCAAGGATAAAATAAAACTATCTACTGATACGTTATTAGATAAGAGCCAAGTTACGAGTGAAGTGTTCGACGAGGCAATGTCGGCGCTCGTGATGCTTGGTTTCACAAAGCAAATGTCGCAAAAGGCATTGAAAAAGCTCTTTACCGCCGAGCCTACAATCACTGTGGAACAGGCTATTAAGAAAGCCTTGAAAATGATGTAGGGTAGGGCGAAGTTGAATGATAACTCTAAGTAGTTGGAAAGATTGTTTAAAAAAATATCATTTTTCGTAGTTGCGTGCGTGCTGAGCATCTCGTTCGCAATTAGTTGCTATGTGGTTGCGCAAACCCAAACCACTGCTCCAGAAAAGAAGTTTACACCACCGCCCACAGTGGCTCCCGATAAGAGTGTGAACAAGGCGGCGAAGGATTCGTTTGACCTCCCTTACGGTGTGCAGGATAAATTGTCGGATTCTTACAATAATCTCCAATTTGTGCAGCCTCCCACCGATTTGAAGACACCGTCAAACATCACCACCACCGCAGAGTTCGACCCCGAAACCGGGCATTATGTGGTGCGCACAAAGGTTGGTGACAACGACATCGTTACGCCATTCCTTCTTTCGCCCGACGAATACAACGACATCGCTCTCCGTCAGTCGATGCAGGAGTATTATCGCCAGAAAAATACCGAAACCATTGAAAAGAAGAAAAACCAACCGTTCAACTTCTTGGATATGCAATTTGGTCTTGGTCCACTGGAATCGGTGTTCGGTCCTGGTGGCGTGCAACTGAAAACCACTGGTTCGCTCAACATCAATATGGGTGTGAAGAGCAACAAGACCGATAACCCTGCACTTTCGGTTGCGGCTCGTCGCAAAACCTACTTCGATTTCGACCAAAAGATTCAAGCCACCATCGCAGCATCGGTGGGTGATAAGATGAAGTTCAATATGTCGTATAACACAGATGCAACATTTGATTTCGACAATAAGAACCTGAAACTTGCTTACGAAGGCAAGGAAGACGAAATTATCAAGAATTTGGAAGCTGGTAATGTGAGCATGACCACTGGGTCATCGCTGATTCGTGGTAGTGCCGCATTGTTCGGTATCAAAACCAAACTCCAGTTTGGCAAACTTACTGCCACAGCGCTTATTTCGCAACAAAATTCACAAACTCAGACGGTGAACACCAAAGGTGGCGCACAAACCACCTCGTTCTATATCACCGCCGATAATTACGACCAAAACCGCAACTTCTTCCTGTCGCACTTCTTCCGCGACAATTATGATGAGTGGTGCTCGAAATTGCCATTGGTGTCGTCGGGTATCAATATCACCCGTGTGGAAGTGTGGGTGACCAATAAGCGTGGCAACTTTAATGAGTCGCGCAATATTGTGGCGTTTGCCGACTTGGGCGAAAACAGCCGTTTGTGCAACAGTCACTGGAGCACTGGCGGTGGCGATGTGAATCCGTCAAACAACTCCAACAACGAGATAGCGGAAATCAAGAACAACTATCCCGATGCCCGCGACATTAGTCAAACTTCTTCTGTCCTCAAACCTTTGGAGGCTTACGGCATTGAAGGCGGTAAGGACTATGAAAAGATTGAGCAAGCCCGTTTGCTTTCTTCATCAGAATATTCTGTCAACAGCTCATTGGGCTATATCACATTGAGCTCGGCACTGAATCCCGATGAAGTGCTGGCTGTGGCATTCCAATACACTTACAGAGGTAAGACCTATCAAGTGGGTGAATTTTCTGCCGACATCGACAACACCTCAAATTCGCTTTATGTGAAGATGCTGAAGGGTACCACCACATCACCTCAGTTGCCAATCTGGCACTTGATGATGAAAAACGTGTATTCTTTAGGCGCATACCAAATTCAGTCCACCAACTTCAAGTTCGACGTGAAGTATTTGTCAGACACCACTGGCACTGAATTGAACTATATTCCAGAAGGCAACATCAATGGTAAACCTTTGCTTCAAGTGATGAACCTTGACCGCTTGGATGCCAACAAGGAACCTAATGTGGATGGACGTTTCGACTTCCTTGAAGGCTACACTGTGGTGGCTTCAAAGGGTAGGGTGATTTTCCCAGTTGTTGAGCCGTTTGGTAGCCACTTGAAAAAGGCGATGGGCGGTGGTGCTATTGCTGACAAATATGTGTATCAAGAACTTTACGATTGCACATTGCCTGTGGCTCGTCAGTATTCCGACAAGAATAAGTATGTGATGACTGGTGAATATCAGGCATCGGCAGGTAATGTGATCAGGCTCAACGCCATGAATGTGCCTCGCGGCTCGGTGGTGGTGACTGCCGGTGGCGTGACCTTGACAGAAAACAGCGACTATACGGTGGACTACAATATGGGTACGGTGACCATCACCAACCAGAGCATCATCGATGCCGGCACAAATATTAGCGTGTCGATGGAAAACCAGTCCACTTTCAGTATGCAGCGCAAAACCCTTATGGGACTTGACTTGGATTACGCATTCAACAAGGATTTCCATGTGGGTGCCACTTTGATGCACTATGGCGAAAAGGCTTTGACCGAAAAGGTGTCGATTGGCGATGAACTGGTGAACAACACCATTTGGGGTGCGAATGTGTCGTACAAGACCAACTTCATGTGGCTCACCAATTTGCTCAACAAGATTCCTACGGTGAATGCCACAGCACCGTCTTCGTTTAATTTCAAAGGTGAGTTTGCGCAACTCATTCCACATCAGGCAAAAACTGGTTCAAACGCCGGTAGTTCGTATATCGACGACTTTGAATCTACCCAATCGGGCATTGATTTGCGCTCACCTTACTCTTGGTTCTTGGCTTCAACGCCTTACGACCCAAGTTCGAGTGCACTTTTCCCAGAGGCTGGCTTGTCGAACAATATCGACTATGGTAAAAACCGTGCGTTGCTGTCATGGTATCATATCGACCGCCTTTTCACACAGCGCAATTCTTCGTTGGTGCCAGGCTATATTAAAAACGATGTGGCTCAACTCTCGAACCCCTACGTTCGTGAAATTCCTTACAGCGAGGTGTTCCCTGGTCGTGAGTTGAATTATGGCGAATCGTCGATTATTCAAACGCTCAACCTCTCGTTCTATCCTCAAGAGCGTGGTCCATACAACTTGGATGCGCTGAATCTCGACCCAAGCGGTAATCTGCTCTATCCCGAAAAGCGATGGGGTGGTATTATGAGAAAACTCGACAACACCAACTTCGAGCAATCAAACATCGAATATATCCAATTCTGGATGCTCGATCCATTCCTCGACCAGAATGCCGACAATCGCGAAGGCGGTGACCTCTATTTCAACCTTGGTGAAGTGAGTGAAGACATTTTGAAAGACGGTTTGAAGTCGTATGAAAACGGTTTGCCAGTAGATGGCGATACCACATATATTAAAAAGACGGTTTGGGGTAAGGTTTCCACCCAATCGTCGATGACCTATGCTTTTGACACCAGTTCAGGCTCACGTATTCACCAAGATGTGGGTTTGAATGGCTTGAGCACTTCAGAAGAAAAGGAATATCCCACTTATCGCGACTATGTGCAGTCGCTCCGCAAACTTTTGCCCGACAGCACCATCGTGAAAATGGAAGAAGACCAGTTCTCGCCAATCAACGACCCTGGTGGCGATAATTACCACTTCTATCGAGGCTACGACTACGACCAGGCAAAAATGGGTATTCTCGACCGATATAAGCGATATAACGGAACTGAAGGCAATTCATTGTCGCCAAGCGATGCTTCCGACCCGCTGTATCAGTCGGCAAGAAGTGTTCCCGATGTGGAAGACATCAACCAAGACAACACCCTCAACGAATACGAGCGCTATTTCCAATACAAGATTTCGGTTCGTCCCGAAGACCTTGTGGTGGGAAAGAACTACATCGTGGATAAGCAAGAACTCATGGTTACCACTCGCGACGGCAAGAAAACACCTATCGTTTGGTATCAATTCAGTGTGCCCTTGCGTGAATATGAAAAGAAGGTGGGCTCAATCAACGACTTCTCTACCATTCGTTTCATACGAATGTTTATGACGAATTTCAAGAAGACCACCCACTTGCGTTTCGCTACACTTGAACTCGTGAGAGGCGAATGGCGCAACTACGATTATAACCCAGATGTACGCACCAATCAACCAGCAGAAGGGGCGATTACAGTCAACGCGGTGAATATTGAAGAGAATGCCACTCGCCAGCCGGTGAACTATGTTCTCCCTCCTGGCGTAAGCAGAATTGTCGATTCTGGACAATCGCAAATCACCCAGTTGAATGAGCAATCCATGCAGATGAAGGTAGAGCAACTGAAGACCGGTGAGGCTCGTGGTGTGTATCGTAACACCTCGCTCGACCTCCGCACCTACAAGCGTTTGCAAATGTTTGTTCACAACGAAGCGTTCATTGGCGATGCCACAAACCTTCGCGACGGCGATGTTTCGCTGTTCTTGCGCCTCGGTACTGATGCGAAGAACAACTATTATGAATACGAAATTCCGATGGCAGTAACTGCTCCCGGTGTTTACAGCACCAACAGTTCAAGTGACCGTGAGAAAGTGTGGCCAACAAGCAATATGCTCGATTTAGACCTCGACGCCCTCATCAATGTGAAGAAGAATCGCAACGCACAGAAAATGGCAGGCGTGGGCGAGGTGTCGTATTATTCTCGCTATTCAGAGCCTGACCCCAACAACCCCAACGACATGATTACCGTGATGGGTAATCCAGCGTTGAGCGATGTGCGTGTGATTATGGTGGGTGTGCGTAACCGTGCCACTTCCACCAAGGAGTGTACGGTGTGGGTAGATGAATTGCGCGTGACCGACTTCAACCAAGATGGCGGTTGGGCTGCCAAGGTGAATGCCAACCTGAATTTGAGCGACATCGCCACAGTGAACTTCGGCTATCATAAGGAGACCACTGGCTTCGGTTCGGTTGACCAAGGTTTAAAGAGCCGTCGTTTAGACGAGTTTGATAATATTAATGTGGCTGTTCAGGTGGATTTGGGCCGTTTCCTCCCTGAAAAGGCTAAACTGAAAGCCCCTGTATATTACTCTTACACTAATCAAAAGACCACGCCAAAGTACAATCCAATGGATAAGGACGTGCTTTTGAAAGATGCGCTCGAAACCTGCTCCAACAGTCATCAGCGCGACTCTATCAACGATTTCGCTGTCACTCGCAAGGTGACCGAGAGTTTCTCTGTGTCGGGATTGAAGTTTGACGTGAAGAGCAAGAATCCTATGCCTTGGGATCCTGCCAACTTCACATTCAGCTACTCATTCAACAAGCAGCACAACACCGACCCCAACAATTCTTACGAAAACACCAACGACTACCGTGGTAGTTTCCAATATAGCTGGACTCCATATTCCAAGCCATTCAAGCCTTTCCACAAAATGATTAATGCGAAGAACAAGAATTTGAAGTTCTTCCGTGAATGGGAGTTCCACTGGTTGCCGGCATCACTGTCGTTCAACACCAACATTTCTCGCTACTACTACGAGCAGCAGACCCGAAATCAAACTGATGCCGATGTGGTGTTGCCTGTGTCGGTAAGTAAGAATTTCCTTTGGGACCGTCAGTTTGCTTTGAGTTGGAACTTCACCAAGTCGTTCAACGTGTCGATTAACACCAACACCACCGCTCATATCCTTGAGCCTGTTGGACAGGTGAACAAGAAATTGTTCCCCGACCGTTATCGCGACTGGCGCGACTCGGTGTGGACCAGCATCAAGGATTTGGGTACTCCATGGGCGTATAACCAGACATTCACCGCCACTTACAAGGCACCGTTCTCTTCCATTCCGATTTTGAGTTTTATCTCTGCTAATGCAAGTTATAACGCCACCTATCATTGGGATAGGGGAACTACGCTCGATGGCGTGATTTCTGGTAACACGATTGCCAACCAAGCTGCGCTGAATTTCGATACCCGTTGGGATTTGAACCAGTTGTATAATAAGATTCCATATCTAAAAGATGTGAACAAGAGGTTCTCAAGTTCTTCATCCTTTAATTCTTGGGGTAGAAACAACAGCACCACCTCAAGGCGAACTCAAAAAAAGAAACCAAAGAAATTGGAGCGCACTTTGAAGTTGAATCCCGATTCCACGTTGGTGATTAAGCACAGCTTGAATGTGAAGAATGTGACCGTAACGGCGCGCACCACCGACGGCAAACGCTTCCAAGTGAAGTATAAGGTAAAAGACAACAATAATGTGGAAATTCTCAACAAGGGTGACCAGAATATCAAGTTCACCATTGTGGAAGTTCTTGCCGATGCTAAAAAGACGTTCTGGAGCGAGTTCGCCCAGTATAGCACCCGATTCTTGATGAGTGTGCGCTCGTTTAATGTGAAATTCCGCAATACCCGACAATTATCTTTGCCACAGTTCATTCCTGATATTGGCGATATTTTCGGTCAAACCACGCATTACGATGTGATGGCTCCTGGTTTGGATTTCGCATTCGGTTTCACCGATGAGTCGTATATTGAAAAGGCTAAGGACAGAGGTTGGCTGCTTTGCGACCAAAATATGACTTCGCCAGCCATCTACAGCAAGACTCAGGAATTTAGCGCAGAAATTCAGATTGAGCCAGTAAAAGGTTTGAAGATTACGCTCACAGGCAACAGAACCGACAACCGCACCAACCAGTTGCAGTTCATGTACGACGATATGACCACCCTCTATTCGGGTAGTTATACCAAGACGCATGTGGCAATTGCTACAGCCTTGCGTGGCTTCAGTGCCGACAATGGCTATAGAAGTGATGCGTTCGACAAGTTCCTCCAGAATATTCCTGTCATCGCACAGCGATTGGAAGATAAGTACAATGGTTTGAATTATCCTGAAGCAGGCTTCATCAAGGGCACTGTGTATGCAGGTCGTCCGTTCGACCCCAAGAATGGCACAGTGAGCACCACCAGCAGCGACGTGCTGATTCCTGCGTTTATTGCGGCATATTCAGGTAAGGATGCCAAGTCGGTGAACTTGAATCCGTTCCCTGGGCTTAGTTCTATACTTCCTAACTGGCGCATGACTTACGACGGATTGTCGAAGTTGCCATTCTTTATGAAGTATTTCAAGAGTTTCACGCTATCACATGCTTACCAGTGTACCTATTCCGTGGGCTCATTCTCAAGTTATAGCGACTGGGTGGCTGTAGGCGACGGTATCGGCTTCTCGCAAGACGCCCTTTCAGGCAACCCATGCCCATCATCACCATACAACATTTCATCGGTGACCATCACTGAGAAGTTTGCTCCGCTGATTGGTGTGAATGCTACAACGAACAACAACATCACCTTCAATACCGAGTATCGCGATGCCCGCACGCTTTCGCTCAACTCTTCGGCTGGACAGTTGGTGGAAACAAGCACTAAATCGTTTGTGATTGGCGCTGGCTATAAGATTGCCAACTTCAACACGGTGCTGAAGATGAAGAACAAGCAGAAGGGCGTGAGCAACGACTTGACGCTCAATCTTGATTTCCAAATCAACAACAACACAGCCCTCATCCGTAAGATTCTTGATGGCACAGCACAGCCTACAAGCGGCACACGCACATTGGGTATTAATTTCACCGCAAACTATGTGATGAGCAAGCGCGTGACTGTGGGTGCTTACTTCGACTATCAAGTGAACACGCCACTTGTGTCCACCAGTTCGTACCCAACCACCAACAGCAACTACGGTATATCCATCAACATGTCGCTCGCAAAATAACCACGAGCCACACGTCATAGACAAGTAGTAAAGCCGAAATGATTCAGATTATTTCGGCTTTGCTATTGTTTTCTCTGCTATTTTGGGTGAAGATTCCCTAAAAATGATTAAATTTGCAATATGTAATTGTCGCTCAAATGGGTGATAGTTACCAGGAGTATTGAATAAACATCAATTATCTACATTATATGCAAGAAGAATTAAAGAAAAGATTGTCGAAAGACCCTAATAATGGTTTGCTCACCTACGAATACATCGCAAACCACATTGGCTCTGTTGATAAGATTATGCCTGAATTGGTAGAAATCATGATTATGGTTGATAAGACTGGTCAATTTGTGGTCAGCACTGCTCGCTACCTTCATGCTATCGATCCTAAAAAATTTGCAAACAGCATCGACAAACTGATTAAAGCGGCTATTGAAAAGGACCGCGAGCGTGTGTATCTTGGCGATTTGGCTGCGTCAATTTGGGGCACCGACTACAAGGAGCGTGCAGAGGAACTGAAGGCTTCCGATGACAATTTCCGTAGAATTTACAAACGTCTTTATCCTGTGGGAATGTAAATTGATGCGAATTATTTCGATTACTTTTTTATTCATGATATGCGTTCTCTCCCTCAGTGAAGGAGCGAACGCACAAATTAATATGGCAAAACAAATGGCAAACGAAAAAGAAACCAAAGTGGTGTTTGAAACCACTCTTGGCAATATTGTTGTGAAATTATATAATGAAACGCCAAAGCACCGCGACAACTTTTTGAAAGTGGTGAACGATAGCGTGTACAATGGTGTGCTTTTTCACCGTGTGATTAAGGATTTCATGATTCAGACTGGCGACCCAAGTTCAAAGACCGCTGAAGCAGGTCAGCAACTTGGCTCTGGCGACCTCGGCTATACCGTGGAGGCAGAATTTGTGTATCCACAGTATTTCCACAAAAAAGGTGCGCTTGCCGCTGCACGAACTGGCGACGCTGTGAATCCAGAGCGCAGAAGCAGTGCTTCACAGTTCTATATCGTGACTGGTAAGTCGTATTCACCACAGCAGGTGGAAATGATGGAACAACGCATGGGCGACCAAAAGAAGGAAGATATTTTCAGCGGTTTGGTGAGAGAGCGTGTTGACTCTATTCGCAATATGCAGGCAGCAGGCGATTCTCTCGGTTTGGAAGAACTTCAAAACGAACTGATTGCACTCACCGAAGCCGAATATGCAAAGAATCCTTTGAAATTCACCCCAGCACAGGTTGAGGCTTACACCACAGTGGGTGGCACTCCTCACCTCGATGGTCAATACACCGTGTTTGGCGAAGTGGTGGAAGGTATGGACGTGGTGGATAAAATCCAGCAAGCAGCCACCGACCCAGCAGATCGCCCAGTGGACGACATCAAGATTATTTCAGCAAAAGTTGTGGAGTAAAACTATAGCATCACATAGCCATGATTTCATTTAATACCTATCGCCTGAAAAATGGTTTGCGCCTGTTGCACTATTATGACAAAAACACCCAAATGGTGGCGTTGAATTTGTTGTATGATGTAGGCTCGAAAGATGAAAATCCGAAAGCCACTGGTCTTGCGCACCTATTTGAGCACTTAATGTTCACAGGCTCGAAAAATGCACCTAATTTCGATGCTCCGCTTCAAGCGGCAGGGGGCAGCAGTAATGCTTGGACCAGTGTTGACATAACCAATTATTACGAAACGCTTCCTGCGCAAAATGTGGAAACGGCATTTTGGCTTGAGTCTGACCGACTTCGCTACTTGAATTTGACCGACGAAAGCATCGACACGCAAAAGAGCGTGGTGATTGAGGAGTTCAAGCAGCGCTGCCTGAATGTGCCTTACGGCGACTTATATCACTTTTGCAACGATTTGGCTTATAAAGTGCACCCATACCGCTGGCCCACTATTGGACTTTCGGTTGATGACATTAAAAACGCCTCGCATGAGGATATCAAGTCGTTTTTCGCACAACATTATGCCGTCAACAATCTGATACTTTGCGTTTCGGGCCATATTGAATTTGAAAAAGCCGTTGCGCTCACTGAAAAATGGTTTGGCGACTTTGCTCCAGCCAATATACCTGTGCGCAACTTGCCACAAGAGCCTGTGCAAACAGAACAAAGGTTCATGTCGGTGAAGCGCGAGGTGCCTCAGAATGTGTTGACGATGATGTATCACATGTGTGGCCGTTGCGATGCCGATTATCAGGTGTGTGATATGTTGAGCGATGTGCTGTCGAATGGTATGTCGTCGCGTTTCTATAGGAATGTGTTGGTGAAGTCGGGGCTTTTCACAGAACTCGACGCATCGGTTTCTGGCACTTATGATCCAGGGCTGTTTATTGTGCGTGCCCGCTTGGCGGATGGTGTGTCATTCGACAAGGCTAAGGATGCGATTGATGCCGAACTTGCTGATTTCGTCCGTAACGGTTCCTCAGCCTACGAGATAGAGAAATGTGCCAACAAATATGAGTCAACCCGGCTGTTCGACATGATTACTTACGAGAAAAAAGGCGTGAAGTTGTGTCAGTATGAGTTGCTGGGCGACGCTGCCGATATTAATAAGGAAGTGGGTAAGTATCGCTGCATCACTCAAGATAGGCTGATGAATGTGGCTAAAAATTTGCTTAATCCCGACAATTGTTCCATTCTGTATTATGGTCCCGACGCATAGTGTGGTGACTACAAAACAGATGCTCAATTCCTTAAAAGCTGAAAAAATAAGGGTTAATGATAAAAAAACAAGAAAAAACCGCTTGTTTGTGGAATTTTTTTGTAAATTTGAAATTAATTAATAGTTGACCGTAGGTCATTAATAAATATCATTATGGAATCGCGTGAAATGTCCCAATCGAACAACGAACTCGAAAAGGATGTAACCTTGAACTCCGAGTCTGTACAACAAGACCAAGTTACAGAACTTTCAGAGCAGAAACCTGAAGTGGCAGCAGCTGTCACTGAAGAAGTTGTGAATCAAGTTTCAGAAACTCAAAAGGTTTCTGAAGAGTCGTTAACCAACTATGCAGCTATGGATAAGAAGCAACTCGTGGAAGTGCTTCAAAACCTTGCACAGCAACCCGTCAACGAAGTGAAGGAAGATGTTGTTCGTGTCAGGGTGGCTTTTGCCGCTATCCGCAAGGAAGAACTGGCGAAAGAAAAAGAAGCCTTCATTGCCAAGGGTAATGAAGAGGCTGCTTTTGCCCCCGCTGCCGATGAGCTGGAAGAACAGTTCAAGAGCTTGTATGCTGAAATCAAAGAGAAAAGAGCTGCCTACAATGCCGCGCAAGATGCCTTGAAGGCTGAAAATCTTGCCAAAAAGCGCGAAATCATTTCTAAGATTAATGAGATAGCAGAAGATGCCGACAACGTGAATCGTCAGTACAGCACCGTTCAGCAACTTCAACAAGACTTCAAAGCCATTGGCGAAGTGCCTTCTGAAAACGATACAGTGGTTTGGAAAGCCTACCAGGTGGCTGTGGAGCGCTTCTACGACTTGCTGAAGATGAACAAAGAGCTTCGCGACTATGATTTCAAGAAAAACTTGGAACAGAAGCAAGCACTTTGTGCCGAAGCTGAAGCCCTCGACGAGGAAGCCGACATCGTGGATGCTTTCAAGAAATTGCAACAGCTTCACACCTCTTGGCGTGAAATAGGTCCTGTAAGCAAGGAAATTCGCGAAGAATTGTGGACACGTTTCAAAAACGCTTCTGCTGTAATCAATAAAAAATATCAATCATTCTTCGAAGAGCGTAAGGCTAATGAAAAGAAGAATGCCGAAGGTAAGGAAGCACTTTGTGTGAAGATTGAGGCTATCTCTACCGACAATCTGAAAACCTACGCTGCGTGGGACGAAGCCACTAAGGCGATTATCGGCTTGCAGGAAGAGTGGAAGAAGCTCGGTTTTGCTTCTCGTAAGGTGAATACCGAACTGTTTGCCCGTTTCCGCAAGAGTTGCGACGAGTTCTTCGCAAAGAAGGCTGAATTCTTCAAGCGAATGAAAGATGAACTTGCTGCAAACTTGGCTAAGAAAATCGAACTCTGTGAAAAGGCTGAGGCTCTGAAGGATTCCACCGAGTGGAAGAAGACCACCGATGCCCTCATCGCTTTGCAGAAAGAGTGGAAAACCGTTGGTCCTGTGGTGAAGAAGCACAGCGACGCCGTGTGGAAACGCTTTATCGCTGCTTGTGACGCATTCTTCGAAGAAAAGAAGAAGCAGAACGTGAATGTTCACTCTGTTGAGCACGAAAACCTCAAGCAGAAAAAGGATATTATCGCTCAAATCAACTCAATTCTTGAAAACAAGGAAACTGAAGATGCTCCAAACAAGGTTCGTGAATTGATGAAGAAATGGCAGGAAGTGGGTCATGTGCCTTATAAGGAGAAAGACAAGGTGTATGCCGAATACAAGGCAGCCATCGACAAGGCTTTCGAACAACTCGACATGAAGGCTAAGAAGGCACGCATGGCTAACTTTGCCAACTCAATCAATCAAATGAGCGATACTGGCAAGGTTTATCACGAAAGAGAACGCCTTGTTCGTGCCTACGAAATGAAGTCGCAGGAATTGAAGACCTACGAAAACAACCTCGGTTTCTTCAACGCTCAATCTAAGAGCGGTAATTCTCTTGTGAAGGAGATGGAGCGCAAGATTGCAAACATCAAGGAAGAGATTGCAATGCTTGAGCAAAAAATCAAGTTGATTGACGAAAAAATCTAAGGATTATAATCTATAAACCATTCTCCTTACGGCCGCGTATTGCTCGCGTGCCGTAGGGAGTTTGCCTATAACCACTATTTGTTAGGAATGAAGAGTAAGGGAAGATACGGTCAATATATCAGGTGGATATTTTTGGGCATCGACTTTGTCGTGCTCAATTTGTCGTACATGATTGTGTGCTTGCTTTGTAAGCACGATGATATGTTTGTGTCTAAACTTGTTTGGCTCATGATGAATGTGTCGTATATGGCAGTGAGTTATTTCTTCTCCGATATTCACTATCGTCGTGTGGTTTTCGCCGACCGTGTTGCACTACAGGTGATTAAGGCGGTGTCGCTCCATGCTGTGGTGTTTCTTTCGCTCACCTATTTTCTGAGCGACGATCACTTTGATTGGGAGAGTTTTGGTAAGTTTTACGGATTCTTCTGTATAGGGCTTGGCAGCTGGTGGATTATTTCACGCAAGTTGCTGAAGCGATATCGCTCTTTGGGTAAAAACTACAAGCAGATTGTGGTGATTGGTGCTGGACCAGTGGGGCAGAAGCTCATTGGCGTTTTGGAAGGCGACCAAGGCTATGGCTATCGTATAGTTGGCGTATTTGATGATAATAAGAATTTAAGTAAAATCGAATTTTATAAAGGTACGCTGGATAAGGTAGAGCAGTTTGTGCACGATAATCCTATTGATGAAATGTATTGCTGCATACCCGATACTGATAATGAGGACGTTGCAAAACTCCTTTCAATAGCCGAGCGCAACGCAGTGGATTTCTATTATGTGCCACAGTTTGGCCGTCATATTACCCGACAATTTGAACTTTTCTCGGTGGATAATGTGCCAGTGCTTCAAGCGCGCCCCAATCCGCTCAGTTTGCCTGTGAATGCGGCGATGAAGCGTTTGTTCGACTTTGTGGTGTCGTCTATCATGCTTGTGCTCTCGCCTTTGGTGCTGATTCCAGTGGGCATTGCTATCAAGATGTCGTCGCCAGGTCCATTGTTCTTCAAACAGCGCCGCACTGGCTTGCGCGGTAAGGCGTTCACTTGCTATAAATTCCGCACCATGCGCGTGAATAACCAGAGCGACACTGTACAGGCCACTAAAGACGACCCAAGAAAAACGAAAGTGGGTGACTTTTTGCGTAAAACAAGTATCGATGAGCTGCCACAGTTTTTCAATGTGTGGCGTGGTGAAATGTCGATTGTGGGACCACGTCCGCACATGGAGCAGCAAACTCACACCTATAGCGAACTCATCGACAAATATATGCTTCGCCATGTGATTAAGCCAGGTGTGACTGGTTGGGCACAGGTGA
>OIZI01000866.1_pt1 | contig 14159 bp, 9 predicted proteins | sample 1588441 | NCBI WGS metagenome assembly OIZI01 (sample SAMN03283284) | human gut metagenome | biome: human-associated habitat; material: feces | host: Homo sapiens | place: Peru | collected 2012
GCAAGGGCCGCATGGTAGACCTGCTGACCCAGGACTACGATATCGTCGTTCGCTATCAGGGCGGCGGCAACGCGGGACATACGGTTATCAATGAATACGGCAAATTTGCCCTGCATCTGCTGCCCTCCGGCATTTTCCGCAAGGGCGTTGTCAATATTCTGGGCAACGGCGTGGCGGTGGATCCGGAGAACCTGTGGCAGGAAATGGAGCAGGTCCGCTCCCAAGGTGTGGCCATTACGCCGGAAAATCTGAAAATTTCCGACCGCGCATCTCTGCTGATGCCCTGGCACCGGCTCCAGGACGGCCTGGAGGAGGCACGGCTTGCCGACAAGAAGTACGGCTCCACCAAGCAGGGCATTGCCCCCTTCTATGCCGATAAGTTCGCCAAGAAGACCGTCCTTGCAGGAGAGCTGCTGTACCCCGCACACCTGAAAGAGCACCTGCTGGATTTGCTGGAGTGGAAGAACCTGACCCTCACCGGCGTGTACGGTGCCGAGCCTGTGACCATGGATGAACTCGTGGCCTGGGTAGACGACTACTGCGAGAAGATCAAGCCCTATATTGCCGATACCGGCGTGTTCCTGCGGGATGCCCAGGAGAATGGCAAGAAGATTCTGTTTGAGGCCCAGCTGGGCTCTCTGCGGGACCTGGACTACGGCATCCATCCCTACACCACCTCCTCCAACCCCATTGCCGCCTATGCCCCTGTGGGCTCCGGTGCGCCCAATGTGAAGATTGAGCATATTGTGGGTGTTGTCAAGGCCTATTCCAGCTGCGTGGGCGAGGGCCCCTTCACCTGCGAGTTCTTTGGCCAGGAGGCCGACGAGCTGCGCAACGCCGGCTTTGAGTTCGGTGCCAAGACCGGCCGTCCCCGCCGGGTAGGCCCCATCGATATTGTGGCCACCCGCTACGGTATCCGCTGCCAGGGCGCTATCTCCATTGCCCTGACCAAGCTGGACGTGCTGAGCTATATGGACCGGGTTCCTGTCTGCGCCCACTACGAGCTGGACGGCAAGCAGACCGACGAATTCCCCTTCCCCGCGGTGCTGGCCGATGCCAAGCCTGTGATGGAGTATCTCCCCGGCTGGAAGTGTGATATCTCCGGCTGCCGCACCTGGGAAGAGCTGCCCGAGAACGCCCGGAAGTATGTAGAGTATATTGAAAAGAACGTGGGCTGCCACATCGGCTACGTGTCCGTAGGCCCCGAGCGTGACAGCATCATCTACCGCTAAAAGGAGGAAGCCATGACCGACCGTTACGAATCCCCCCTGTCCTCCCGCTATGCCTCCGAATACATGCTGCATCTGTTTTCCCAGGACGTGCGCTACCAGACCTGGCGGAAGCTCTGGGTCAGCCTTGCCAAGGCCGAGCACAAGCTGGGCCTGAACATCACCCAGGAGCAGGTAGACGAGCTGGAGGCCCACATCACCGACATTGACTATGCCGTGGCCGCCGAGCGGGAAAAGCAGGTGCGCCATGATGTCATGGCCCACGTGTACGCCTACGGTCAGGTGGCCCCCTCCGCCGCGGGCATCATCCACCTGGGCGCTACCTCCTGCTATGTCACTGACAACGCCGACATCGTCATCTACCGGGACGGCCTGATTTACCTGAAAGGGGAGCTGAAAAAGGTCCTTGCCAATCTGCGGGACTTTGCTGAAGACTACAAGGCCATGCCCACCCTGGGCTACACCCACTATCAGCCCGCCCAGCTGGTGACCGTTGGCAAGCGGGCTACATTGTGGATGCAGGACCTGGTTTCTGATTTGGAGGAGCTGGACTTCGTCATTGACAACATGCGCTTCCTGGGCTGCCGGGGCACCACCGGCACCGAGGCAAGCTTTCTGGAGCTCTTCGACGGGGACACCGCCAAGATTGACGAGATGAACCAGATGATCTCCGAGGACTTTGGCTTTAACAAGCGCTTCGCCGTCTGCGGCCAGACCTATCCCCGGAAGCTGGACAGCCGCATTCTGAATGTGCTGTCCTCCATCGCCCAGAGCTGCTACCGCATGGCAAACGACATCCGCCTTTTGCAGCATGACCGCCAGGTGGAAGAGCCCTTTGAAAAGAACCAGATTGGCTCCTCCGCCATGCCCTATAAGCGCAATCCCATGCGCTGCGAGCGCATCTGCTCTTTGTCCCGCTACCTGATGGCGGACGCGCTGAACGCCCCCATGACCGCCTCCACCCAGTGGCTGGAGCGGACCCTGGACGACTCCGCCAACCGGCGCATTTCCCTCCCCGAGGGCTTCCTGTGCGCCGACGCGGTGCTGCGGCTTGCCCAGAACGTCACCGACGGGCTCCACGTCAACGAGAAGATTGTGGACCGCACGGTCCGGGAGTACCTACCCTTTATGACCTCTGAGAACCTGATGATGGAGGGGGTCAAGCGGGGCGGCGACCGGCAGGAGCTCCACGAGATTATCCGCTCCTGCTCCATGGAGGCCACCGCCCGGATGAAGAACGGCGAGAGCTGCAATCTTCTGGAGCTGCTGTCCCAGCGAAAGGAATTCGGTATGACCCCGGAGGAGATGCAGGCCCTTCTGGACCCCAAGCTCTACGTGGGCCGCTGCCCGGAGCAGGTGGACGTGTTCCTCAGGAGCATCGAGCCCTTGATTTCCGACGTGAAGCGGGAAACCGCGGAAATTAATCTGTAAACGCAATGACACAAATTTTTTGAAGCCTCATATCTGACAAACACAAACGGAGGTGTTTTGATTGGAAAAAATTCTGGTTTTGGACTTTGGCGGCCAGTATAATCAGCTGATTGCCCGCAGAGTCCGGGATCTCCACGTCTACGCGGAGATTGAGCAGTACGACGCAATCACCCCCCAGGAGATCAAGGCCCGGGACTACAAGGGCATTATCTTCACCGGCGGCCCCAACAGCGTCTACGATATGTCCTCCCCTCATTATGACCCCGCGGTGCTGGAGCTGGGAATCCCCATTCTCGGCATCTGCTATGGCTGCCAGCTCACCGCCTGGATGGCCGGCGGCACGGTCATTACCGCCGAGACCTCGGAATACGGCAAAATCCAGCTGAACCTGAAAAAGCAGACTTCCAAGCTCTTTGCCGACGTGCCCGAGAGCAGCATTGTCTGGATGAGCCACACCGACCGGGTCGGCACCCTTCCCCAGGGCTTCGAGGTCACCGCCTCCACGGATAACTGCCCCGTGGCAGCCATGGAAAACGCGGAGAAGAAGCTCTATGCCGTCCAGTTCCACCCGGAAGTGACCCACAGCCAGTTTGGCAATCAGATGCTGAAAAACTTCCTGTACAATGTCTGCCTCTGCACCGGTGACTGGAAGATGGACTCCTTCATTGAGGACACCGTCAAGGCCCTGCGGGAGCGCATCGGGGACAAGAAGGTCATTCTGGGTCTGTCCGGCGGCGTGGACTCCTCCGTGGCCGCGGGCCTCATCAGCCGAGCCGTGGGCGACCAGCTGACCTGCGTTTTCGTGGACCAGGGCCTCATGCGCAAGGACGAGGGCGACTTCGTGGAGAAGACCTTTACCAGCCTCTTTGATATGCACTTTGTCCGGGTCAACTGCCAGGAGCATTTCCTGGAGTGCCTGAAAGGGGTTACGGACCCGGAGCAGAAGCGGAAAATCATCGGCACCGAGTTCTATAAGGTCTTCTGGGACGAGGTCCGCCGCCAGGGCGGCCAGGATGCCTTCTTCGCCCAGGGTACCATCTACCCCGACTGCATCGAGTCCGGCAAGGGCAATGCCGATAAGATCAAAACTCACCACAATAAGGTCAAAATGCCCGAGGACGTGAAGTTTTTGGACATTATCGAGCCCCTGAGCAGCCTGTTCAAGGATGAAGTCCGCCGGGTGGGCGAGCAGCTGGGCATCCCCCACGAGCTTGTCTGGCGGCAGCCCTTCCCCGGTCCCGGCCTGGGCGTGCGCATCATCGGTGAAGTCACCGCCGAGAAGGTCAAAATCCTCCAGGAGGCCGACTGGGTTCTCCGGGATGAGATGGCCAAAAACGGCTACGAGCGCCAGATGGCTCAGTTCTTCTGCGTCCTCCCCGGGGTCAGCACCGTGGGTGTCATGGGCGACCACCGCACCTACGACCACCTCCTGGCCATCCGCGCCGTCACCACCGACGACTTCATGACCGCCGACTGGGCCCGCATCCCCTACGACATCATGGCAACCGTCTCCAACCGGATTACCAATGAGGTAAAGCATATTAACCGGGTTGTGTACGACGTCACAAGCAAACCGCCGGCTACGGTGGAGTGGGAATAATTTCAGAGGCCGAAAAAGTCCAGTAATCAGCGGACTCTTCGGGGATTAGGGCCTTTCGTGGCAATGAAATGGCAACAAAACTTCATTGTTCAAAGATAAAGAGCTAACTGATTTTGATTAAGTCAGTTAGCTCTTTTTGCCTTTAATTTCATCAGCATAGTTTCCTGCCTTACAAATCGTTTTATAGTCTGACACAAGTGATGATACAGCTACGCCATAATTCTTATTCGGTTTGTACATTAGAGATATTCCGAAGAATATTTGGAAGCATATACTCTCAATTTCCTTGAGCGACGAGTATAAAGAAGCTTCATGTGGTTGTGAAGAAATTCTCTTGTTTGTTGAAAAAAAACGTGATATACTTTGAGCAAAAGCGGCGATTTATATTGCGTGGAGGGGTGACTCTTTTGAAAGTCAGTTACAAAAAATTATGGAAGATGTTAATCGATAAAGACATGAAGAAAAAAGATTTACAGGCATTAGCAGGAATTAGCTGGGCCTCTGTTACAAAGCTTTCAAAGAATGAAACTGTAAGTATGGAAGTCTTAATGAAAGTGTGCGGAGCGTTGAAATGCGATATTGGAGACATTATGGAATTAATATCTGTAGAACACAATACTGACAAACAATGAGGCATCGTATGGCTAGAGGAAAAAAGAAAACGATAATAGATGCAGTTCATCCACATACTATAAAGAAATTTGAACTGATTGAAGAATACATTAAATCTTGGTCACAGAAGCTCATGCTATATGAGAACTGCAATACGCTCGTTTTTATTGATTGTATGTGTAACTGTGGTGTTTATTTCGATGATGACGGGAACTTGGTTGAGGGGACATCTGTGCTTGTTGCGAATGCGCTGTTGAATGTGGCAAGAAAATATCCCAGTAAAATGGTTCAGCTGTATTTGAATGATATCAACAAGGAAAAAGTTGAGGAGCTAAGAAAACATATTCCAGCTAATGAGAGGAACTATGAAATTATTACGACAGAGCTTGATGCTGGTGTCCTTCTTAGAACAATAGGCCCACAGCTTTATAATGCTGGACACCTGCATTACTTCCTTCTGTATGATCCGTATGATGCTACGATAGACTGGGCCGCCCTCATTCCGTTTTTCAGGAACTGGGGAGAAGTAATGATTAATCACATGGTCTCTGATCCTGTTAGGGCAATTACCAGCGCCAAGAGACAGTCTACTAAGGAAAAATACGAGAACACCTATCTGGAGGCTTTTGCCAAACTGGTACCTTATGGCAGCAATAAACAAGCGTATGAAAAACGTGTGGAAGAAATTATCGAGGCACTGAAGGGGCCACATAACTATTACGTATCAGCATTTCCCTTCTATAATTCCCAGAATTCGCAGGTATATAGTCTCGTTCACTGCACAAGCAATCGTGAAGGCTTTAAATTATACAAAAAGAGTGCGTGGAAGGTATTTGGAGATCAATCCTCAACCAAGAAAACTCACGGCGAAGATGGGCAGCTCGTGCTAAATCTCGATTCGAATGTGGATTCTGTTGTTACAACGTCCACTGATGAATCCTGTTTTACTGTCCATGACATTACCAAGTATCTTCAGAAATCCTTCTCTGGCAGGAAGGGAGTCCACCTTGAAGAAATGTGGGCATTGCTGGATGAACATCCTATATTCCCTTCGAGCTATAGAAATCAGATAAAGCAGGAACTTGTTGAGATGTATGGTGCAACCAAGGAACAAGTTGTTGATCCCTTTACTGGGAAAAAGGAAACCGTGATATCTTTCTAATAGAGCGAAGCAGTCAGGCTTGGAGGTGCGTAAACGATGACATCACAGAAATTTGGCGGAGATTGGACAGCTAAAAAACTCAATATTTTTACAAGTTACCTCGATGCATACCTAATCGCCTTACAAAACCAAAAATTCAAGAAGATATATATTGATGCTTTTGCCGGAACTGGAGAAATCGAAACCAGCGACGGTGAAGCATATCTGGCAGGGTCTGCAAAGAGGGCGTTGTCTGCAGAGAAAAGGTTTGATTACTACTATTTTATTGAGAGTGATGAAAGCAAAGCGTCCGAGCTTGAACATATGATTGATACAGAGTTTCCGCACTTGAAAAGATTCACGACAGTCTATCGCGGTGATGCAAATGAAAAACTCGGTAAGATTATCAATGACATTGACTGGCGCTTTAACAGGGGGCTTCTGTTCTTAGACCCTTACGCAACACAGGTCGATTGGGCCACTCTTGAACGCGTCGCCGGAACAAAATCCATTGATGTATGGTACCTGTTTCCGTTTTCAGCGCTCAATAGGATGTTGCCTAAAAACGGTAAATACGGATCGTGGGAAAACACAATCGATCGGTTACTTGGTGATAACGGTTGGAGAACTGAATTTTACAAAAAAGATCCGCAAGTTTCTTTGTTCGACCTAGGCCTTATTGATGGCGGTGAGGATGAAGATCGAGTTATAAAGGATGCAAGTCTAGAGCATATAAAAGAGTACATTATCTCCCGCCTGGAGACAACTTTTCCTTGTGTATCCAACAATCCAAGAATATTTAAGAATAGTAAGGAATCAACGATGTTTTTGTTCTGCTTTGCAATCTCCAACGAAAGTGTAGCTGCACAGCGACTTGCCCTGAGAATTGCAGAGCATATTTTGAAGAATAAATGACTATAAGGATGGAACCAATTTGAAGACCATTACACGCAAAACCATGCTCTACCAGACCGGCGTTGAGTACGGTGACTACACGATGAATCATGTTCAGGGCTGTGCCCATGGCTGCAAATTTCCCTGCTACGCTTTCCTGATGAAAAAACGCTTTGGTCAGATCAAAGATTACGAAGAATGGCTAGAACCGTGTCTGGTTTCCAATACGTTGGAACTGCTGGACCGAGAGATTCCAAGACTTCACGATAGAATTCAGTCTGTACAACTTTGTTTCACAACGGACCCTTTTATGAATGGATATCCAGAAGTAAGTGCCATGAGTATTGCTGCCATCCGGAGGTTAAACAACGCTGGAATTCGATGCACAACACTCACAAAGGGTATTTTGCCGATGGAACTGGCGCAGCTTTCTCCGGAAAACGAACATGGAATTACATTGATTTCCTTGGATGAAGGCTACCGTGAGAAAATGGAGCCAGGTGCAGCGCCTTATGCTGACCGTCTGGCCGCATTGAGAGCGTTGCACGATGCCGGATGCAGAACTTGGGTCAGCATCGAGCCATATCCAACCCCAAACCTGATTGAACAGGACTTACAAAACATTTTGGATGCAGTGAACTTCGTGGACAAGATTATCTTTGGCAGAACCAATTACTGCAAAGAAGTGAACGCCTACAAGCAGCATAAGGCATTTTATAACAAACTGGCTGTCCAGGTCACGGAATTTTGTGAGCAGAACGGTATCCAGTATCACATAAAAGAAAAAACCATTACAGAAGGATGAGGTAAAAGCCATGGCACTTTTGCAGGATTTGATCCAGCAAATTGACGATCCGATACTTCGTGAGCGGATTATGCAGGAGACGGATAAACTCGTAAAACAGAAGAAGTTCGGCTTGGTTTTTGAAGAACATTTGCCGGAATGCACACCTCTATACGATGCGCCTATCCGTGTTGGGTGCAAGGTTGCATTAAAAACAGGCTATGTCAGTGATATATATACCGTGCTTAAGATCGCAGGGAACACTGTACTGTGTGACCGCAGAGAGACACACGAGCAGAAAACGTTCCAGATGAGCGATATCGTTGCTGTGGCGGAATTTGGAGAGCCGATTTATCCTACGCTGAAGCCGCTGGATTTTGTGGAAAATGCACCGGGCAGCGATCTTTGGCATACCCTCATCGAAGCCGATAACTACCATGCGCTCCAGCTGCTGGAGTACCTGTATGCAGAAAAGGTGGACTGCATTTACATTGACCCTCCCTATAATACAGGAGCCAAGGATTGGAAATACAATAACGACTATGTGGACAGCTCTGACGCTTATCGCCATAGCAAATGGCTGTCCATGATGGAAAAACGTTTAAAGCTAGCCAAGAAGTTACTAAATCCGGACGATTCAGTACTCATTGTAACCATTGACGAGAAAGAGTATCTTCATTTGGGTTGTCTGCTAGAGGAAATATTCCCTGAGGCCAGGATTCAAATGGCTAGCAGTATGATTAATCCTGCAAACGTTGCAAGAGTTGGTGAGTTTGGCAGAAGCGGAGAATACATCTTCTTCGTTATGCTTGGTAGTTCTTCACCGCAACGAGTAAAGTTAAGCCGCGAATGGGTCTCCAGCAAAGGAAGAACTCACACGGGCAATGTTCGCTGGGACTTATTGAAACGTTCAGGTACCAATTCGGAGCGAAAACATTCTCCGGGGGGATTCTATCCAATTTACATCAATAATAGGAATGGTAAAATAGAGAAAGTTGGGGAGCCTTTGCCAGCTAATACTTCTGAAGCACCACCTCTTGAGGGGTGTACTGCTCTACTCCCAATTAGAAGCAATGGGTCTGAAGGAAACTGGCAGTGGGCACCTGGGACATTCAAACAACGTATGGAGCAGGGTCGCGTCCGCATTGGTGGAAATGAAAAAAAAGGATTTACAGTCTATATTCTCAAAGATGGTGAATACTCGAAAATTGTTAATGGCGAGTTCAATGTTATAAACACCGGTATAAACGGCGAGTTGATATGTGAGGATAATGATTCTGATTATGTTATGGCAGTTCCGGGTGATATTTGGAAAATCTCTTCACACGACGCTACGCAATATGGTTCTCGGATGATAGGCAATATATTTAGAGATCGTAGATTTACATTTCCTAAATCACTGTATGCGGTAAAAGATTGTATTTATTTCTTTGCTGCATATAAACCTGATGCACTTATCATTGATTTCTTTGCCGGATCTGGAACGACACTCCATGCGGTTAATCTACTAAACGCTGAAGACGGCGGTCATCGCCGTTGTATCATGGTAACCAACAATGAGGTTTCTGCTGACGAGGCAAAGATGCTTACAGCTAAGGGCTTCAAGCCTGGCGACGTAGAGTGGGAAGAATTGGGTATCGCTCACTATGTCACCTGGCCCCGTACAGTTTGCTCTATTGAAGGCCATGATGTAAACAGTAAGCCCCTGGGTGGTAAATATATTGGCAGTGACCTGCCTATGTCTGATGGCTTTAAAGCAAACGCTGCTTTTTTCAAGTTGAATTTCCTTGACAAAACATCTGTCGCCCTTGGCAGGCAATTCAAAGAGCTTTTGCCCGTCCTGTGGATGAAGGGCGGTGCTATTGGCAAGTGCCCGGTTCTGGAGAGTGAAGAATTGCCCAATATGCTCGTCCTTCCGAAAAATAAAATGGCAGTGTTGATTGACGAAATCTTCTACCCGGAATTTGAACAACAGCTCGCTCAGCATCCGAAAATCCAGACTGTGTTCATCGTTACAGATTCTGAGACAGCATACCGCGAGATGATCCGGGCCTATGAGGGCAAAGACTGCTACCAGCTCTATCGAGACTACCTGGATAATTTCCGCATCAATACAGGGAGGTAACGGGGATGAAAGTTGAATTATTTCCATTTCAGAAAAGGGCCCTCGCTGATATTCGCATGAAAATAGCAGAAGCTATGGGCAGTTACCACAGGACACATGCCCCGCAGGTGGTATCCTTTACTGCGCCTACCGGTGCAGGCAAGACCATCATCATGGCCGCTCTGATTGAAAGCATTTTCTTTGGCGACGAAAACTATGCAGAACAGTCGAATGCTATTATTGTTTGGCTATCGGATTCTCCGCAGCTGAATGAGCAATCTAAGCTGAAGATTGACTCCAAGGCTGATAAAATTCGCCTGAGCCAGTGCGTTACGGTCAGCGAGGATTCCTTCGATAAAGAAACATTTGAGGATGGTCACATCTATTTTCTGAATACACAGAAGCTCTCCACATCCTCGAAACTGACGAAAAATGGTGACGGTCGTACCTATACCATTTGGCAGACCCTGGCGAATACTGTGCGTGATAAGAGTGATCGGCTCTATTTCATCATTGATGAAGCCCATCGTGGCATGCAGGGACGCGATGCCAGTAAGGCTACGACCATCATGCAGAAATTTATCAAAGGCAGCGATACAGACAAGATTCCTCCTATGCCAGTTGTCATTGGTATGTCGGCTACGACACAGCGTTTTAATGCGCTGGTTGAAGGTACGTCTTCCACAATTCACAAAGCCGTCGTTACAGCGGATGAAGTGCGGGCATCTGGCCTTTTGAAAGACAGAATTGTCATCACCTATCCAGAGGAAGACTCCGTAAACAATGATATGGCGATTCTCCAGGCAGCCGCTGATGACTGGAAACAAAAGTGGGAGCACTGGACGCAATACTGCTTTGAGCAGCACTATGCCTATGTCAACCCAATCATGATTGTCCAGGTCCTGAATGGTAGCGGAAGTAAACTGACTGACACCGATTTGGATGATTGCCTTAGAAAAATTGAGGAACGAACCGGCTTCAAATTCGGGCCCGGTCAGGTAGTACATACTTTTGGACAGACCACCTCTGCCATTCAAGTGAACGGCCTCGATGTTCGCTATGAAGAGCCTTCGCGTATCGCCGATGATAGAAATATTCGAATCGTGTTCTTTAAAGAAAATCTGTCTACAGGTTGGGACTGTCCCCGTGCGGAAACGATGATGTCCTTTAAGCATGCCAGCGATGCGACCTATATTGCGCAGCTTCTTGGGCGCATGGTGCGGACCCCGATGCAGATGCACATTCAGGTGGATGATGTTTTGAACGATGTCCATCTCTTTTTGCCGTACTTCAATGAAGATACCGTCAAGGATGTTGTGGAGGCGCTCCAAAGTAGTGAGGGCGGTGAAATTCCAACCGACATCTATGGGGAGACTACGTCCGGCAGAAAGTTTGAGACATTGACGGTTAAACCCAAGAAGAAAAGCGGCCCCACACCTGTTCAGGGACAGCTGACCATGGATGCTTTCCTCAATCAAGGCGCGAATTCTGAAGCTGCAGAATCCAGCAGTTCTCCCCAGAATTCTGTTGGCGGTTTTGGGGCCACAGGAATCCATTCTCAGCAGAGTCCATCGAATATAACAGATAATCCGAATCAGAATCAACAGACATCTTCCCAGGAGCAAACCTCACAGCATGTTGATGCTCAGCATACAGAAGCGCACTACGCCTCTACTGAAAATGCAGAAGCTTCAGCGGATAATACAAGGGTGGGAGTGACATCCGTAGATGCATTGACACAGGAGAAAGCACCTGACGACCTTTTTGATCGGGAAGCTGTCATGAAGTTTATCAACGACGCAGGCTTGCTTTCCTATAATGTTCGCGCGTTGCGAATTAACGATTACCTGAAATCATTGTATCGCATGGCGCATCTGCTCACCATGTCCGGGCTGCACAGAACGGCTATCCGTGAAGTTCAGGCAGAGATCGCTGAAATGATTCACGATTATGTGCAGGAGCTTAAGGTGCAGGATAAGTACGATAGCCTGGTCCTGCAGGTAAAGCAGTTCAAACTGGCAACGCAGATTTTCGATGCTTTTGGCGAGACGGTTGACAGCTATTCTGTCCACAATCTGTTTACCACTACAGATACCGACATCGACCGGCAATTCCGCATTGCTGATGTAAAACTTGGCAATGAAGGGATTGGTATGGTCTATGGCAATCAATATATGGATGTCAATGACCCCAATGGGTTCAAGGTAGATGTTATACTGTTCGTTGCTGATGATGAGTGTATGAACAAACTGCACAATTACGCGGAGAACCGTTTCCACAGCATGAATGACGATTATAGAAGGTACATTGCAACCATTGATTCCGAGAAAATTCGCAGACAATACGACAGCATCGTCTCCGATGGTGATGTCGTTAGTAAGCATAATTTCCGCCTGCCGGAGACGATTCAGATTCCCCATGAAAGTGGCGGAACAGAATATAGAGATCACCTGTTTGTAAGCGAAATTACAGGTGTGGCAAAGCTGAAGCTCAATGAGTGGGAAGCTGGCGTTATTGCAGAGGAGCAGGGGCGGGGTGATTTTGTCTGCTGGATTCGCAATCCTTCCAGAGGTGCTTGGGCCCTTTGCATCCCGTATGAGATTGACGGGGAAACTAAGCCTACCTATCCGGATTTCATTATTGTGAGAATCGATAAGGTACTGGGGTACGTTATTGATATTCTGGAACCGCATAATCCGGAATTTAAAGATAACCTCGGAAAAGCAAAAGGGTTTGCCGAATATGCGAGACAAAATCCTGGTGTGGGTAGAATCCAGTTGATCCGGATGGGCAAGGATTCCGCTGGAAACAAACGATTCAAGCGTTTAGATATGTCTAAAAGTGCGGTCAGGGATAAGGTTTCCCACGCTATAAGCAATGACGAGCTGGATCGAATCTTCGATACTGATGGCTTTTTTATGTAGTATAGGCGGTGATTAAATGAGCGAAAGTAATATTACACAGGCAGCCAGCTTATCTCCTGTTGTTCAGGAAATCAAATCCGTTTTGGACTGTGCCAGACGGAATGTTGCAGTCCAGGTCAATAACGAGTTACTGATGTCCTATTGGAAAATAGGCGAAATCATTATTCGTTATGAGCAGGACAATGGTATTCGTGCAGCATATGGAGAGCAAACGCTCAAGCAGATGTCCAAGGCACTTACTCAAGCGTTAGGAAAAGGATTCTCTAGGTCAAATCTTCAAAACATGAGGCAGCTTTATTTAACATATGAAAAATGCCAGACACTGTCTGGCAAATTGAGCTGGTCCCACTATTGCGAGTTACTTTCCATTTCAGACCCGGACAAGCGCAGCTTTTATGAAAAAGAGGCTATTAACGCAAACTGGTCTGTTCGGGAGCTGAAGCGGCAGGTGGATAGCTCCTTGTTTGAACGGCTGCTGTTGTCCAAAGGAGAGGTTAATAAAGAGCAGGTCCTCGCACTGGCATTGCATGGAAATGAACTTGCAAAACCGGCGGATGTGATACGGGACCCATATGTTTTTGAATTTCTGGGATTGCCGGAGGACAAGCCCTTTCTGGAAAGTGACCTGGAGAGAGCCTTGGTACAGCAGATCGAGAAATTTCTGTTGGAGCTGGGCCGGGGCTTTATGTTTGTGGGAACCCAGCAGCGTGTGACGCTGAACAATACCCACTACTATGTGGATATGGTGTTCTATAATAAGATTCTTCGGGCCTACGTCCTGATTGAGCTAAAAACCACAAAGCTGACCCCGGAGGGGGCAGGGCAAATCAATATGTATCTGAATTACTATGCCAGCGAGGTCAACGACCTGGACGATAACCCGCCCATTGGTATTATTCTCTGCACAGAAAAGGACAGCATTACCGCAGAGTACGCCTTGGGTGGGCTGTCAAACAACATCTTTGCGTCCCGGTATGTGCTGTATATGCCAAACAAGGAACAATTGATTCGTCAGGTAGAAAATGTGCTGAAAAAGTGGCACAAAGAAGAAAAATAATTTCCGTATAATCGTTTCAACGCTTATCACCCGTGATAAGATTTTGATAAGCATCCATCGTACAGCTACGATACTTTGCAGCCGCAAACACCCTGCCGTCTGCAAGCTGACGGACGTAGACCCGGACACGGGCTGCAAGGAATTTGAGATTGAAAAGGGACGCTTCTCTTTCCGGCTGACCGCCCCATACAGAAAGGAACGCCGCAGGGCGGCAAGCGAAGCGGCGAAAAACGAATAAAAGGGTTTTAGGGCTTCGTTGATTGTTGCGTTGGCAACTCCACCGCAATGGTAGTGCCCTTCTCCGAACTTTTCTCTACCCAAACGGAGCCGCCGTGGAGGTCGGCGATCTCCCATACCAGTGAGAGCCCCAGTCCCACACCGCC
>OIZI01000868.1_pt1 | contig 14132 bp, 18 predicted proteins | sample 1588441 | NCBI WGS metagenome assembly OIZI01 (sample SAMN03283284) | human gut metagenome | biome: human-associated habitat; material: feces | host: Homo sapiens | place: Peru | collected 2012
TATTGAAGATGCTATTGCTGCCCTGCAATACAAGGATGCTGATTACACAAAGGTTGATGCAGCCATTGCCAAAGCAAATGCACTAAACAAGAATGACTACAAGGATTTCTCCGGTGTGGAAGCTGCTGTCAAGGCTGTTGTCCGTGACAAGAACATCACTGAACAGAGCGAAGTGGATGCAATGGCGAAGGCTATTGAAGATGCCATTGCTGCCCTGCAATACAAGGATGCTGATTACACAAAGGTTGACGCAGCCATTGCCAAAGCAAATGCCTTGAAGAAGGATGACTACAAGGATTTCTCCGGTGTGGAAACCGCTGTCAAGGCCGTTGTCCGTGGTAAAAATATTACGGAGCAGACCGAAGTGGACAAGATGGCACAGGCTATCGAAGATGCGATTGCTGCTCTTGAGAAAAAACCGGCCAGTACCAAACCGGGAACATCCGATAAGAATCCCCAGACCGGTGACACAAGCAGCCTTGCACTGTGGATTGCCCTGTTGATCATCAGCGGCGGTGCAGCCATCGGCACAACGGTTGTAAGCAGGAAGAAAAAAGTATAGCAGATAACTGAATCATCAATCTATAAGGCGGCTACCGTTTTTGGTAGCCGCCTTAAATTATGTTATGCATTATGAATAGTTGCTTTTTTGTAGCTTTTATCCGTTATGTATTTTCTTTTGATACGGGTGAAGAGTGCCGACAAACCCTTGATTTCTCGGTAGTTGCCTTTTTGAAGTCCAGAGTGCTGCGCGATGCGGGGCACCTCATTGGCGGCAAGCATGATGCCCAGTCCGAGGAGCATATTGTCGGGGAAAGTGATCAGCCCCAAAAACAACAGCGTCGTCTGCATGAATGCCGTCAAACACAGTGCGGCGATTTGTTTCATCCATTGAGTAAAACCGTCCGCATATCCTCTCGGCACGGAAAACATATACAGCGAGCCGACCGCCATCTGCACGAGCAGGATGCCGCCCCGTTTCACGTTGGCGAAAAACACCTTGATCACGCAATAGGCAAAGGCGATCATGCACAGCAGATCGAGCAGACGGACCGCCGCCGCACCGGGGAGGAATATCCGCACGAGCGCCCCCAGCCCGACCTCGGCCAGACTGGTGTTCACTCCGCCGGAGGCGATGCTGACCAAGTCGTGCGAAAAGACGTTCTGCAAGTTGATGCAGAATTTGTACAGCTCGATCGGCAGGGTACCGATCAGCGAACAGGCAAAAAAGCCTTTCAGGATGTTGATGGCCGTCGTTTTGATGTTGGCCCGCCCGCATTGATACTCGATGGCGACATCGAAGACCGCCACCACCACGCCGGCGGCGAACAGCGCCCAACCGAACAGCGTGAACAGCCGGAGCGTCGCCTGCACCCAGGCAAGATCGAAGATCTCGGCGCCCATGTTGCCCATCATCTCAAAAAAGTCGGCGATCGCTCCGTAGACGATCTCGTAGAGCCACCGGAGCATGGCATTGAAGATCGTTTGAGATACCTCGCTGCCGATGAACCGGACGGCGCTGCCGATCGCATCGCCGATCCCGGCAAAAATGTCACCTAACCAGTCAAAGATAGGTCATCACCTCCGTTTCCTGACCAGTGCGGTCAAATGATCGACCAGATATACAGCGGCGCAGTCAACGTGAAGATCAGGCAGGCGAACAGGATGCACGGGGCGGCAAGTTCGAACTGTCCGTGCTTGCGGTATTCGAAGTAGCTGGTGCCGACCTTGACGAAAAACAAAATGGCCAGGATCATATCGCACACGGGAAAGACCACATTGTTGACGACGGCTTGGATCTGTGCTTTGGCTGCCTGCCACGTTTTTTCGATGGCATCTGCCACATCCCCGGCCGCCAGTGCGGTCATGGAGAACGCCGCTGCAAGGACGGCCACAAGCAGAAAGGAAAACAGGATCCTTATGGCTCTCTTTTTCATCGGGTTTTACCTCCTATCACATTTTGAATTTCTTTTTCGGTTATATAGCGAGTACGAATATTCAGGCTTTTGCCGAATTGCAGCTCGGCTTTCATGCCGCTCGTTACGGTATCCCCGAAAACCCAGATCTCATCGCAGAGCCACAGCAGCGACATTCCCGCCGCCAAGCCGATCTCTCGGTCTTTGGGATCGTTATCATTGAGACACAGGGCATAGAAATGCGGCACGACCGGAGCCGTGCCGCACCGCAGCGCATATGTGGTATATGCCCTGACCTTTTTGAGGTTTCCCTCAACATCCCCGCCGAGGGGAGCGCAGACATACACCCGTTTCATTATTCATCCTCGTCCTTTTTGCGCTTGCCGTACATGATCGCACAGGCGATCACGCCGCCGAGGGCGACGCTGCCGAGTCCGAGCCAGAAGCCGAGAGCAGAGCGTTCCCCGGTCGGCGGTGCGGTGGGGATCTCCGGAATGCGGCGGTTTTTGACCGTGATGCCGACCATCTGCCCGTTTTCGCCGATCTGCACGGGTAAGATCTCATCCGACAGCACATAGCCCTCCGGAGCTGCGATCTCCCGTACCAGCCAAACACCGTAAGGAATATTCTCGAAGGAAAAGCTGCCGTCCTCGGCGGACTCGGCAGTCAGGAGCGCATTTCCCATGGTGAAGTCTGTGCAGTCGGTGCGGAACAGCCCAAATACCGCACTGGGGAGCGGCTCGCCCTGTTCATTCACCTTGATGCCGGTGATGCTGCCGCGAATGATGCGGTTCAGAATGGCCTCGCCGTTGTTTACCTCGATCCTGACCACGGCAGTAGTATCGTCCTCGTAGGTGAAGGTGATGGGATAGGTTTCCTCGCTGATGAGATACTGCGCATCGACGGCATACTCTTTCACATAGTAGCTGTCAATCGGAAGGTCTGAGGCAAACACCAGCGTGCCGTCCGCCTGCACACCGGCGATCTCGATCAGGCCGTCTGCCGGGATCACGGAGCCGTCCGCTGCGGTCAAATCCTCTGCCGCATAAAGGGCGAAATACACATGAAGGATCTCATCGCCGCTGCCGATCCGGAACAGCTCGTCCTTTTCCAGATCCTTGTACAGCTTGACCTCCACTTTCTGGCGCTCATTATACACAGCGACAGAGGTGCTGGTGACGCTGATCTCCTGACCGGCATAGACCAGCTCGGCAGTGAGGACGCTATCATCCCTGACCATACCGTAAGGCGCTTTGGTTTCATGGATCTCATATTTGCCCAGATACAGTTCACGGCTTTCTGCCGTGCCATCTGCGGCCGTGGTCAGCGTATCGACCACATCGCCCTTGGCATAGCGCAGTGTGCCGTCGGGCGTGAACACATCTTCGGCTGCGCGGATTTCGAATTCCGCACCGGCAAGACCGCTTTCTCCATAGACCGGGGCATATCTGCCGTTCTTTTCCGTGACAGAGGCAAACACCTCGCCGGTCTTGACGATCTGGATCTTTCCTTTCTGCGGGGTATTCGGCTTTTCTGCGATCACAAGGGTGATGCCGTCAGCGCTTTCGGCGTTTTCTGCTGTGACATCGAAATACACCGGCTCAGGGTTCAGCACATACCCATGGGGTGCCTGCACCTCGACGATGGAATACCCTGTGCCATACGGCAGCATCTCCGGCGTGATGAGCCAGCCGCCATCGTTGGTCACAAAACGGGTGTGCGTTTCGGGCTGCGGGTAGGTGGTGGTCATCTCTACCAGCTTGCCGTCCGGACCGTAGATCTCAAAAGCGGCCCCGGCATACGGAATGACCTTGCCGGTTTCGGCATCGACCTTGACGATCTTCAGATAGGCTTTGCATTCAGCATTGTTGATGAGATACGGATAGGTCTTTCCGTGCTCGGAGATCTGGACGGTAAAGGCAGGCATCAGCTCTCGGTCATCCCAACCCTTGGTCTGTTCCACCACATACTCGCCGTAGGGCAGTGCCTTGCTCTGGGCAAAACCGTCCTCACCGCAGACAAGCACATCACGCTCGTCCGGATCGGCGGCGTCATAGCTGCCGGAGGCTTTGCGGTAAATTTGGAACTGAGCACCGGCCTCCGGCGTTTCGATCTTGGTGCTGCCGTCATCCGTATGCTTGATAATGGCGATGCTGCCCTTGATGACATCCTCACCCACATCGACGGCAACGGCGTTGTGCTCCAAGGTAAAGTTTCCTGCCTCTGCCCCGACGGGATAGACCGTTTCGTCCAAAAGGTAGCCGGTAGAGGTCGTGATCTCACGGATCGTCCAGCTGCTGCCGCACACATATTCCTTGGTCGTAAAGCTGCCGGAGGCATCGGTTGCATAGGTGTCGATCAGATCATCGCCGTGATAGATGCCATACACGGCACCGGCCAGCACAGCATCGCCCTGCGGCGAGCCTTTTTCGCTGTCCCTTTTGGTCAGGGTCACGGTGAACTTTTTGAGAACATTGCCGAATTCCACGATGGCAGTCTGACCGCTGACTACGCACACAGTCTTGCTCTCCTGCGGCACATAGCGGTCATCCGTAAGCTCCGTGACGGTATATTCACCGGGGGCAAGGTTGTCGATCTGGATCTCACCGTTTTCTCCGGTGGTCACAGTTTCGTTCACCCCATTGCCAGTGATTGTAAAACGGATGCCGGACACAATACCGTCCTCAGAGGTCTTGATGATCTTGGCGCTGCCATGAGAAACCTTAACCGTTACATAGCCCTTGATCGGATCGTCAACTGCCTGTCCAAAGGTAACGGTATCCTGATTCCCGTCGGTCGGCTGATATATCCCATCCGACCAAACGATCACACCCCGACGCTGCAAAGAGTTTTTGGTGGCGGTGATCGTCACCGGGGTCGTCGGAGCTGAGGCGGCTGTGATCACGAGTTTGTTTCCATCAACGGAGCAAACCGCCCCAGCAGCCGAAAAGTGGTAGTTTCCGATGACGCCGTTTTCATCGGTGAACTCAGCACGGTACTGCCCTCCGTCCCAGAAAAGGTCAAAAGACCGGGCACTTCCCGCCGACCTGGTCAAAAAGCTCGGCAATGCCGTATGCTGCTGTACGGCGGCAGATATCTGATCATAATAGTGCAGGATGCCACTGCGCAGCGGATGTTCGGCTCGTACAAAATCGAGAACAGCGTTGTATCCCTGCGGCACGATATGGGTGAAGTGCTCATCCCGCTCACCGACCACCGTTTCCCAGATCAAAAGCTGGGTCGCATAGGCTTTGGCCATTATGTCCGCATCCGCAGCGTTTTGCGACAACCAGATGTCGGATATTTTGCCCGTATATCCGTATTGTAGGATACGTCCGATAAACAGCTTGATATCGCTGGGAGAGATCGTGTGGTTATAGGCAGACGGAAGATTATCCAAAAACGTTTCATCTCTTTTGGAAAAAACCGCTCCAGTATTCAGCGGTCTACCCGGCTCAATGCAATAGCAAAGATTGCCACGGTATGAATCCATAGAATAAAACATTGTAGCTCTTCGTTCTTCTGCGATCCAACCGTTCATCAAATGCAGTTCGTCCCATCCCCAGGCAACAGCATTCGGTTGAGCGTCGCCTTTTCTGGGATAAGCGATCACAATGGCCTTGCCGGTCACGCCAGCTGCCGATGCAAGCCCGGCAAAGGCGGGCAGACAAACAAGAATAGACAGGAGCAGCGCTGCTCCTCGGGTCAAAATGGTTTTTTTCAATGGTAGTCATCCTTTCTGAAAAAGAAAGAACGCATCGTTGTTAGTCGATGCGTTCGCTTAAAAGAAACCTGTTTAGGCGTAGCCGATGAATAGCCGGTAGTTACCGTTTCCCTCCGACTCCGCCCATATCCATACTGCCGAAAAGCCCTCGACCGTCTTATACCGATCCAGGATGCCCTTAATATCCCGTTCCAGATATTTGGATTTTGGCCCAGCAATCATTGGATTATCCCAGCAATCGACGGCCTCTGGGTCAAGGACAAGACCAATACTCTCAGCATACCGTTTAGCAAATTCGATCCATTTGTCAATATCAAACGACGGCTCGGTGGGCTGCGGTTCGGTGGGCTTCGTAGGCGGCTCGGTCGGTTTGGTTTCCGGCGGCTCCGTGACCTTCGGCGGCTCGGTCTGTTTTGGGGTTTCTGTCACCTTTGGGGTTTCGGTTTGCTTTGGCGATTCGGTATCCGCAGACCTTGTGGTTTCCGTTTTGCCGCTGTCCGTAGGGGCTGTACTGCTTTCCTTTTCTTTTTCTGTTGTAGAGTCGGTCGTGCTTTCCGTACCCGCAGGCAGGCTTCTCTCGGCGGTTGGCTCGGCAGTGCTGTCCGTGACCGTTGCCGTGATGCCGCTTTCCGTGCTTGCAGGATCGCTGCTTGTATTTTCTGCCTTATCTGAACCGCACCCTGCAAGGCTCAGTGTTATCAGCCCTGCGAGGAGGGCTGCGAACATTTTCATCTTTCTCATTTTTACCACCTCTACCTACAGGATACCGAAAAAATTCGGAAAGTCCAGCGAAATCTTCACTTTTCAGAAAAAAGTCACATCTTTTGCGCAGGGCTTTCGTCCTCATCGGGTAATTCGTCCTCGGATTCCTCCAAAGCCTCACGGTAAGCGCCGAGAACGGCGTCGTTAAGACTCTGTCTTGCCTCATCGGTGAGGGCGAAGGCAATGTCGGAATATTTTGTTTCGCCGCTGCCGGTTTTGTAGGAGCGAAAGGGCATCCGGGCGAACATTCCTTTCTGACCGTCCACCACGGCGATGTCCTTGATAACGAATGCGCCGCCGAGGTTCACGCTTGCATACGCCTTGACCGTGGCATTCTCACGCTCGATCATGCGGTCGATTTTAGCGGTCAGTGGTGTTTTCTGTGCCGCCGCTTTTGTGTTTGTTGGTTTCTTGGTTGCCATAATAATTCCTCCTGATTACATATTCATTGTCATGCCGCCGTCCTCCACAGGTTCGTCGGCAGGCTCATCGGGTTCGAGATATTTTTGTGTATTTCCCTTTGCCCATTCGGGGACAAATTCCTCTTTAAGTGCGCCTATAAAGTCGGTGCGGCGGTAATAGGTTTTTTCTCCGTCCGACACATGAAAGCCATATACCTTTGTGCCGATGGCGTTCGGTCGACAGCCGTTGCCGCTTTCTGCATAGAAGAGCTGATCCTGCGGCGTCTTGCACTCGTCCTTGAGGACGGAGGCTTTCAGCACCAGCATTCGGTCGGTGTAGTCGATCTGACTGCCGCTTTCGCAGTGACGGCCGTCAAACAATCCGAGCTTATCCCACAGCCGCCTTGCATCGGCAACGAATAGATTGACGAGCCCCGGATGGCTGCGGACATGGTATTGCCATGCGTTTTCCTTATCCATAACGGAAAAGCGCCTTGCCCAATTCTTGTTGTCCTCGGAATATCTCCCGTCATGGGTTCCCTGACGCACGGTGGCGGCGAGAACGAAGTTGACACGGTCAAAGCCGTATCGGTCGATGATCTCCTGGGCGCAGGAATTAAGGCGCTGACCGTCATAGTGTTCGTCAATGGCTCTTTCAATGGCACGGGCGCAGTCGCAGTTTTCGAGGTAGCTCTCTCGCCATTCGTCCTTTTCATCCCATTCCACAGCTTCCTTGAGGGAATAGAGATACAACGGCTTATGCTCCGGCATTGTGTCCACCTGCTTTCTGTTCTGCCCACTTGACCGAGAGATGCACAAGCGCTACGCGCTGCTGTTCGGCAGAGAGGCTGTCGAGGAAATCCTCAAGCGTCATTTCGGTTTCCTTATCTGCGGTCTTGGTGCCGGAGCAGTTATCGCAAATCTTTTCACGCTTGACGGTGACAGTTCTGCCGTCCGGCGATTCGGTGAAGGACAGCACATCGTTATAGGTGAAGCCCACACGCTGTCTTATCTCAAACGGGATAGTGATTCGCCCTCTTTTGCCAAGGACACGGTATAGCTTTGTCATATCAGTTCGCCTCGCTTTCATCACAATTATCACAGCAGGGACAGTCCTCGCAGTCGCCGTCACAGTCTATATCGGCAATAGGGCAATTTTCGCAATCGCCGTCACAGACGATGTCCTTCGGATCGTCGATGTTTTCAATGACGATCTTATGTCCGTCTGCATACATCTGCATGGGATCACCCTCGAACATTCCGGCTTCGAGGAATAATTCGGCAGGCACGGGAAGCATAATGATTTCGGTTTTTATCTTTTTATTCTGCATACGATGTTCTCCTTTAATATTTTTTCGTAGTCGAGTGGCTTGTCGATGGAATCGAACAAGGTGAGCTGGTGCGGCTGCTGCCGTTCACGCTCAAAGAGGTCATAATTGGCAACGAGCAATTCGGGAAATTCTTTGCCGGCCTCGTATTTCTGAGCCATGCTATGCACCCGTTTGAAGTCAAAAAAGTTATATTCCTTATATAACTCTCGGATTTCCGGGCAGTCATTGTAGGACAGCAGGAATTTGCCTTTCATACCCGCAAGGGCGTGGTAGAGCCGCAGATGATCCTCCCATGTGAAGCCGCAGTCATATACATACTCACTGGTAAAGTACGGTGGATCGCAGTAGGTGAAGGTCGTTGGACGGTCGTAGTGCTTGATGAGGATTTCGAAATCTTGGTTTTCGATGACCACATTTTCACACCGCTTGGCAAAGTCCTGCACGAGCGTAAACAGCGATCTGAGCGAAAACGGCTGACAGGCGAAGGACTTGCATCCGCTTGAATAACTGTAGCGAATGAGTTTTAGGAACATGGCAGCCCTGCGTAGGTCGTGGTCGTTTCTTGCCGCCGAATACAGCGCCCGTACTTCTTTTGCGGTCACTTCGGGCAGCATTATTTCCGTGAGGTCGAGCTGTGCCTTTAGGTAGTCCTCGGTGAATTCCTCTTTTTCGAAGAACTTTTTCAGCACGGCGAAATCGTCACGGGAGTTAAGGCTTAAAAAACCGAGTTCTCGGATGAATTCCATCGGACGGTCACGCATACAGCGGAAAAGATCAACGAGGTTATGGTTATAATCATTGAACACCTCGAATTTGTCCGGCACGGGCTTTCCGAGCAGTACCGCACCGGAGCCGCCGAACGGCTCAACATAGCGGTCACAGCCTATGGGAAACAAGGCATACAGGATATGGAGGATAGAGGTTTTGTTGCCTATCCAGGTTACGGGGGATTTTATTTTGATCACCTCACTTTGAGGCGGTCAACCGTTCTGAAAACAAAAAAAGCGGTATCTTTCGTTTTCAAAACGATCGATACCGCCGTGGATTTATTGCTTATTCTGTTTTGGCTCTCTCTTTGGTGCGTAGCCTGCGTATCTCGTCTTCATAGTCGTTGATGCGGTTGATCTGCATACATCCGAGTATGCAGAAGCTGACGCACCCGCCGAGGAGCAGACCGATAATGAGCATGGCGATTTCCATTTTACATTCCTCCCATCGTTATACTTTCGTCCTCATCGGGAAACAGCTCGGCGGTCCGGACAGCGTCCTCGCCGAGTCCGCGGAGCAGGCTGTTGAAATCCTCAATGTCGCAGCAGGAGCGGATGCCGTAATCGGCACACAAATCTCTGTAATAGCCGAGTTCTATGCCATCTCTGTCCATAAGGAGATTTTCGTTCAGTTCCAGCCACGCCTTTTGTTTTTCCCAACATACGCAAAGCGAGGTCGGGAAACCGCCTGTTTGGTCGCACTGAAAATCCGGCGAAGTATAGACCTCGCCGGATGCGTAAAGCTCTGCGGTTTTCTTTTGCAGTTCGTCATAGGTCATAAGCGCATACCCATCCCTTCGTCCTCATCCTCGGATTCCTCGCCGCCGGTGATATTGACATATTCTCCGATAATGCAGAGAGCCTCGTCATAGCTGCCGCACTCATGAATGCGGCCGGTCATTTCCGTTGCCTGTTCCGCAAGTCCGTTATGGCGGAGAGTTCGGGCGGCAAGCCCCATAAGGTTGAAGATGTTTCCGTCCTCGCCGATGAGCCTGCAATCAGGCTTTAACTTGTCCGGCTCATGCTCGGTTATGAAGCCGCCGAGCCGATTCGGGACATAGTCCGAAAGCCAGGTGCCGCCGAACTGTTCATGGGAATGCAACCCCCACATGGCGAGCTTGCCCATGTCGATCTCCACACCGTCCTCAAAGGGAAAGAGGATTTTTGTGAGGCTTCCGTTTTGGAATACGGAGATATTCTCAAATTTGCTGCCGTTTTTCAGAATACCCTCATCGGTGAGCAGACCGTTGATGCCGTCGAGCCACTCCTGCGGATCGCCGCCGCAGCCCTGCAAAACAAGTCCTTCCTTGCCGTTCATACGGCGAAGGTCATCGGCGGTTACGGTGCTGATGCTCATATTACATACCTCCCATCTGCATGGCTTCGTCCTGGGCTTCTTCCTCGGCAAACTCCGATACTGTCATCGTTTCGCCCAGGAAGTTTGGATCGGCGTCCTCGTCAAGCGGAATATATCCGCTTTCGCCGAAATCGAGGATATCCCGCATCAGAACAGTGCCGCCATGGTTGACTCCGACCTTCGGCTCAATGGAGCAGAAGCGGTCGCCGTCATCGCTGTGGCGTAGGTCATAGGCATATAAGCCTTCGGGGATCTGCTCAGGCATGAGCCGCCCGTTGCTGAACAGTGCTCTGCGGTCAAGCACCTCGATGACATCCAGCTTTTCCTCGGTCAGCGCCTGCGTTTTCAGTTCCTTTGCCTCCGGCTCGTCATACGGAACGGGCTTGAACAGATGGCCGTTTCGGGCGGAAATAACGCCGTAATCGGTAAGCGTTGCACCGAGGCGGCCGAGCAATTTATCCGCCTCATTTCTCGGAAGCAGGTTTTCAAGCCACCTGCTGTCAAACTCCGTGCTTGTGTTTTCAATAATATACTTCTTGAAGAAGGCATCCGCAGTGTCGGGTTCGGCAGTAAATTCATAACGCCACAAATTTTGTGCCGCATTCAGTGCGTCCTGAATGCTTGCCGTGTTTTCGGCGTCCAAAATAGCTTTGAACTTGACCTGTTCGGCTTCAGACATTCGGGTAATCCGTTGTGCGAGACTATTCAACTCATCGATTTCTTCCATGCTCTCAAAAATATCCGTGGTGATCTGTGGAACGGAGGAGTAAAACTCATAGCAGAAGCAGAGATTGATTTCGGGTTCGCCGCAAGCCCGTGTAATATTAAAAAGTTTATCCGAATCGGCAGGCAGGCGCAGATCGTAAAGCGCCGGCGTTCCGGCGGAAAAGCTGTGTTTCGGGTATGAACCGACCTTCAGCAAAAATACGCTGTTTTCGGCTTCTTCCTCCGGTAAGCTCTTTCCGTCATATACCTCCGGTCGGTCATAATGCACGGTGGGGATATATAAGTTCCCTTCAAAAATGCCTCTATCGTTTTTCTGCTGCACTCTGCCGATCTGTTCCGCATTCAAAAACGGAATCGCGCTTTCGGGAATGTCATCGATGTCGGAAAGCAGACCGTTTTCGATAGCAAATCTGCCGAGTGCCTCCGGACCGGAGATGCCGGATGCGATCGGAACGGTGTCCAAGCCGTAGGTACAGTTGATGAGGTCCTTGATGCTGACGAGTCCATCGTTGTCCGCAGATCTGAAAACCTCATCGGTTACGGCGTAAAATACGGGCATCTCCTCGTCGGTAAGGGATACAAGCCTTTTGGCAAGGAAGTTTAGTTCATCCAAACTGAAAGTGTCCAAGCGGATGTCCTGCAGCTCCGGCAGGATATCGCATTCGAGGATGCTGACTTCAACCGTGCTTTCTCTGCCGACAGCACGGGTTCTCTGCATAGCGTCCTTGAGTTCATAGTCCGCAGCAGGCAGCAGTAATTCGGCATAATAATATCCGCCGTGAGCGGGGTTTTCGGCGGACAGTTCAAGCCTCATGATTTTCTTATTATATATCATTCTCGTTTATCCTTTCTGAATTTGCTCTTGGTAGATTCGCTTGATAACAGCACCGACAGCAGAAACGACAGGCACGCTCACGGCATTGCCTGCCATTTTGTAGAGCCGTCCGTCCTTCAGTCCTGTGGCAACTGCTTTATCGAATTGTTCGTCCGCAAAGCCCTGCAAGCGCCAGCATTCTCTCGGCGTGAGCTTTCGCACTCTGCCGTAACGGAGGATACCGTGCCGGTCCTGCACCGTAAGGGTGAACATCGGCTCGTTGGGTTCTTTGATCCAACGGCCTTGCTGACGGATGGTTTTCTTGTCGGGTGTTACTACGGCTCTCGGCTCGCCCTCAATAAACACGGCGGAGTGTTCGCCCTTGTGCTTGCTGATGCCGCTGTCCTGTCGGGCAGTAATGCACCGAGCCGTTTCGGTGAGCTTTGCACCGGCGTTGAGGTCGATAAAAAAATAGCCCTGCGTATTGCCGGGCGTTACGGTATGGGCGATCTTTTCTCCGACCCGACCTCGCCGAGTATTCATGGTTGGGTAGGCAAGGTCGATGCTGTCGCCTGGGTGTGCAAGCTGAAAGCCGGATTTTGTGTCCACCTTGATCGGCAGTGCTACATCGTAGAGTCCGGTTTTTCCTCCGAAGCCTCCTGCACTGCTTGTGAGAGTAATGCCGACTCCCTCGTCCGAATAGACCCGATTGCCTTCTGTGCCTCCAAGGAGTTGGATAAGAGACGCTGCATTTGCGTTTGTGAAAGATAGTATTTCTCCGGCACATCTTTCTCTAAGATATCCGACAATATACACGCGCTTGCGGGATTGGGGGACACCGAAATCCTTGCTGTTAAGGATTTGCCATGCGACATCGTACCCCAACTCATCCAACGCACCGAGGATCGTCGCAAAAGTCCTGCCTTTGTCATGCGAAAGCAAGCCGAGGACATTTTCAAACAGCAGAAAAGGTGGTCTTTTAACGGCGGCAATTCGGGCGATCTCAAAAAAGAGAGTGCCTCTTGTGTCATCTTGGAATCCTCTGCGGAGCCCTGCGATACTGAAGGACTGACAGGGAAAACCGCCGCAAATAAGGTCGATATCCGGCAGGGTGTATGGATCAATGGTTCTTGCGTCTGCAAAATACAATTCTCCTTTCGTGGGGTACATGGCGTCATACGCCTGCTTTGCGTATTTGTCTATCTCGCAGTAGCCGACGCACTCAAAACCGCCGAGCCGTTCAAGCCCCGACCGAAAGCCGCCGATGCCAGCGAACATATCCAAAAATCTGATTGGCATAGGTCATCCGACCGATACCGTTGTCTTTCCGTTCCGCCTCGCTTTCCTTACATCGTCATACCGAAGCCTCCGGATTCATCCTCATCCTCGGTTTCCTCATCGGCGCTGTTGTCGCCCTCACATTCGCCCACAAAGCCGTTTTCTGTGGCTTCCTCGTCCGTTTCCTCGTAGGTATCCTCTGTGGGGCTTTCGGCGTCGATTTGGCTCTCACGCTCGGCCTGCTCTCGGTCGAGTTCGGTTTCAATAAGTCCGAGGACGAATTCCTTCTGACTCATATTGTTGCGGTGCAGGTAGTCCTTGATTCTCTGAAACAGTTCCTCCGGCACCTGAAATGCCATCGTTCTCATATTGCCCATGTTATTTCCTTCTTTCTGCTGTATTTTCGGGTGGAGCTCATCGTCCACCGCAAGGGTGATAAACTCAGCCATTGTCATTCCTTCATGCCGTTCGAGATATTCTCTGATTTCGGCATGGAGGTCGGCGTCGATTTTTACGGTGATGCCTTTCTTTTCATCCGCCATTGCGCTCGTTCCTTTCTATATATTTTTTGATAATTTCCGCAAGCAGTTCCTCTGCCGACACTTCACGCTCGGCGGCTTCCCGAAGCAGCATATCTGCCTGCGGCTGCGGTATAAGAATATCGTGTTCCAATAGGCAACCTCCTACATTCCCATGACGGGGCCGTTGTCCTCGTCCATATCCTCGCTGTCAGCCTGTTCCTCGGCAAGCTCCTCATCGGTGAGCTTGCGGAAGGAGTCCTCGCCGGGGATGATGCCGAGCTGCCTGCCGTTATCGAATTTGCAGTGAACGGTGGATGTATCATCCACAAACATTACAGTGCCGCGCATATCGTCCTCGACAGGTCGGGGATCGTTGCCCATGTGCAGAAGCAGAATGCGCGTTCCTTTAGGATAGCGTTCTTTATATCGCTGTGCCTGTCTGTGCAGGCGGTCATATTCGTTCATTTCATTTACCTCCGTGTTTTCGTTATAATTTCATTTCGTAATATTCCTCCGGCGGCCGTAAAAAGGAGAA
>OIZI01000870.1_pt1 | contig 14112 bp, 10 predicted proteins | sample 1588441 | NCBI WGS metagenome assembly OIZI01 (sample SAMN03283284) | human gut metagenome | biome: human-associated habitat; material: feces | host: Homo sapiens | place: Peru | collected 2012
ACTGACGGCTACGGCAAGTGGCAGGAACTGCCATACACCATCACCATCAAGGTGTTGCCGCCATGGTATGCTTCCCGCCTCGCATTCATGCTCTATATCCTGATGCTGATTGGCGGCCTCTTTGCTGCAGCCCGCTGGTATAAGGAACGGGTGAAAACCCGAAACAGCCTGCAGATGGGCGTTATCCTTACCAATATCACCCACGAGCTGCTCACCCCGCTCACCGTTATCTCTGCCACCATCTACAAGCTCAAGGCGATGGCACCACAGTATGAGGAAGACTATCTCGTGATGAACAGCAACATCAACCGTACCACCCGATTGCTGCGACAGATTCTGGAAGTGAGAAAGTCGCAGGCAGGACAGCTGCATCTGCTTGTGAGCCGCGGAAACCTGATTTCGTTCATAGAAGAAGCGTGCGAGAATATCCGTCCGATGGCTGAACACCAGCAGGTTACCCTATCCCTGGAGAAGCCGAAGATTGAAGGCTTGGTATGGTTTGATGCCGACAAGATGGATAAGATTATCTACAACCTGCTCTCCAACGCCATTAAATATAATAAGGTGGGAGGCAAGATAGATGTATCGCTCAGTCTCAGCAAGGAGCAGGCGGTCATCAGCGTCTCGGATAACGGCATCGGTATGTCGAAAGAGAAGATAAAGCATCTCTACACCCGTTTCTTCGATGGCGACTACCGCAAGCAGAACCAGCCAGGTACCGGTATCGGACTGTCGCTGACCCACGATCTGGTGAAACTGCATCATGGCGATATCCAATGTGAAAGTCAGGAAGGCAAAGGCACAACCTTCACCATCACCCTGCCTATCAGGAAAAATGCGTATGCACCAGATGAAATAGACAACACAGACAAACTAAATGCAGTAAATCAGGAAACCATCAGACAGGCAAGCCTGGAAACGAAGCAGGAATCTCAACCAGCTTCCGAGGACACACCTAAGCAGGTATCTGTTCGCCAGAGTATCTTCATCCGTAAAAACGTAAACAGGATTCTGGTGGTTGAAGACAACGAGGAATTGTTAGCCCTGATGCTGCAGGTTCTGAGCAAAAACTATCATGTACTTACGGCAAAGAACGGAAAGCAGGCGATGAACATCATCATGAAGGAGAAACTCGACCTCGTGGTGAGCGACGTGATGATGCCGATTATGGATGGTATCGAACTGACCAGACAGCTGAAGTCTGACAAGAGTTTCTGGCAGTTGCCTATCATCCTGCTCACCGCCAAGAACAAGGAAGAGGACAAGACGGAGGCTTATGCCGTAGGAGCAGATGCCTACATTACCAAGCCATTTAAATTTGAAGATCTGGAAGTTCGCATCAACGCCCTTCTTGCCAATCGCAAGAAAATAATAGAAAAGATTCAGGCTGAGGTTTCACTCCAGGCAAGCACAGAGAACGAAGCACAGCCAAAAGTGCATCTTAGTAACCCCGACCAGGCGTTTATCACGAGCGCCACGGAGTTGGTAATGAAACACCTGGCTGATGCTGATTACGACAGAGAATCCTTTGCCAAGGATATGGCAATGGGAGAATCAACATTATATAATAAGATGAAAGCAACAACCGGACAGACGGTTATCGCCTTCATCAACTCTATTAGAATGAAAGAGGCTCAACGTATCATCCAGTCGAACCCTAACATTCTGATAAGTGATGTGGCAATACAAGTGGGCTTCAACACGCCAAAGTATTTTTCAAAATGCTTCAAGAAACAGTTCGGTGTCTTCCCGAAGGAGTATGCTGAGCAACTGAAAAACGTCAATTAGTATTATTAGTTGTGGAAATCCATTGCTTTTTTCGCACATTTCCACGACTAATAGCAACTATTCCCTGTCACTATTCTGCGCTAAATATATAGAAATCTGTCGCAATCTCGCTTTTTTATTGAGATTACGACAGATTTCTTGTTTGAAGATAGTCAAGCGAAGAGCAGTTGTCAAGGATAGGGTGATGGTCGAATCCACCTTATCTAAGATGGTGAAAATGTTAATATTATGTTAAAACAGAAAAATAAGTGCCCAAAAGTTTGGAACTAATTGTAAAAAAGCATACTTTTGTAGTGTTATATTGAAGTAGTACACTAAAACATTGGTAATTATGAAGTATGTAACTATTATTGTCTTCCTGCTCATCTCTACAGGAGCAAAGGCGCAAGTAAACGATTCCGTAAAGATCAACAAGAATGCAGCACAGATAGATACAACATTACACTTGAAGGAAGTAGTAATAAAGGCTGCCCGTGTGATTCATAAGATAGACCGAGACATTATCCTGCCATCTGCCAAGATAAAGGAGAATTCTTCCAACGGCTATGATCTTTTGAGAAATCTGAAATTGCCTAATATCAAGGTGAATGAAGTCCAACAGAATATTAGCAGTTTCCTGGGTGGAGTCCAAGTTCGTATCAACGATATCAAGGCTACAGTACAGGACATCTTGGCTTTGCAACCAGATGAGGTTATACGCATAGAGTACATTGATAATCCAGGTGTTCGCTATGGTGATGGAGATTTGGCTATTGTCATCAATTATGTAGTAAAAAGAAGATTTGCCGGTTACGTGGGAGGTGTCAGTACTTCTCAGGCTTTCTGGGAAGGCTTTAACAACAGCAATGGCTTCTTTAGATATAATTACAAAAAGTCAGAATTTGGGCTTTCGTATGGCTTAAATTATCGTTGGTATGATAAAAGAAAAAAGGACAGCCAGACTACATATATCCAACCTGACGGTCTGCAACGTAACGTTGATTATATCGGACAGAATGCAGAAATGACTTATAATTCTCACAATTTGCAGCTCGGTTACAATTTGACGGAGTTAGGAAAATATGTGTTAAATGTAAGATTCGGTCTCGATTGGACGAACGCTCCCTATAATGAAAGATTGCAAAAGGTATTTGAAACGGGTTGTCAAGACCTGCTTTTGTATACCAAGGATTTGGGAAACTTCAGAAATCCATCCCTCGATATTTATTATAGTTTGAATTTGCCTCATAAGCAGAACCTTATAGTCAACGTGGTAGGAACCCACCTTGGTTCAGATAACAGTCATAAGCAAAATGAATATGCCCTGATTACGTCGGTGGATCAGACTTTGAAGTCTAATCCTTTGCATGATTATGGCTATGAAGTAATCGGCAGCAAATACTCGTTGATAACTGAAGCCGTTTATTCAAAGGTTCTGAGTAAGCCTTTGATATTTTCGGGCGGAATAAATTATGCTGTTAGCAGAACTGACAATAAGTATTCTGGTAGCCAAAATCTGACTACGATTTTGAATTCCAACAACGTTTACCTGTTTTCCCAGCTCGATGGTCGAATCAGCAAAATAGCCAACTTCCAGTTGGGGATAGGTGCTAACTATATATCTATAGAGCAAGGTAATGTGGGATTCAACAAATGGACATTCAGACCAAAACTCACGGTGGCTTCCAATTCTATCAGGAACTTTAGGGTTAGGCTTACAGGTTCAGTTGCTCCCCAACTCCCTTCGCTTTCGCAGTTGAGTGAAGTGCGGCAGCAAAGCAGTAATATACAGGCAGAGGACGGTAACAGTAAATTAAAGGCAACCTCTACGTATAATGCATCAATAGGATTTACCTGGAGCCACAAGATAGTTGACGTCAACTGGGGTGGCAGCCTCAGTCATACGCCTGATGCCATCATGACCAGTATTACTCCATTAAAGCAATCAGACGGCAGCTATCTGTATGTATGGAAACCTGAAAATCAAAAAAGTTTCACCACATACTTTGCCTATACAAATTGCACTTTCCATATTATTCCTGACATCTTTGATATTCAAGGAGAATTGCAGTACCAACATCTCAAAAGCCGTGGTTTAGACTACTCTCACGACTTTGAGCCGCTGCACTATGGCATCTCTGCCTATTTCAACTTGAAGAAATGGTATATAGTGTATGAATTTGCCAATGCATGGGAAAAGCTATATGGAGAAACCAGAAGTGCAGGTGAGAGACGGTCTAACCTAACTATTTCTTATAAGAATAAGAATCTCCGCATGGGGCTCAGCTGTATTCTTTTAGGCTATGCGCAAGGATTTGATTACAAGAGTCAGACTGACAGTAAATATTATACAAGCCGTGATAATACTTATCTCAAGAACAATGGCAATATGTTGATGTTTACCTTGGGATACACCTTCAATTATGGAAGAAAGTATAAGTCTGATAAACGTAAATTGAACAATAGTGATAAGGAAACAGGCTTGAGAATTTAAGGATTGAAATTCAATAGGGTGAAAGCTACAACCGGCCAAACGCCAAACTCAAGTTTGAATTCACCGTCTCTCCTCTTCTCACTTTACGAACACAGAATACTGCAAGAAGATTGTACGATTACTGGCTAAGAAGTAACAAGGGTACACCAGAAAATCTTTGTTCAGCGACGTTGAACTAAGGTTTCATGGAAAAATGAATTCTCATGGTTCTCTTGTCGAAAGTGATTTCCGGGGTGTCTAAGAAGTGGGAGAGTGCACCCTTGTCTGCCAATTCCCGGGGAGTTCCTACGGATAAGACGGAATTGCTTGCTTCTATCTTGTCATGATGATCTTCTTCGTTGTGATTTTCTGTTTTCTTCAGATTGCCTGAAAACTTCTCCATGAGCCAAATCTTGTCTGCCAGTTGCAGGGCGATTTCTACATCATGGGTGGAAATGAGGATAGACTTTTGGAGTTGCTGGGCCAGACGCTTGAGCATGAGGAGGGTTTCTACCTTGCTTGGAAAATCAAGAAAGGCGGTTGGCTCGTCCAGCAGGATGATAGGGGTCTGCTGGGCTAAGGCTTTGGCTATCATCACTTTTTGGCGTTCTCCGTCGCTTAAAGTATTGAATATACGACCTCTGAGGTGTTGGATTCCTACTTCATGAATGGCTTCATCTACAATCTTCAGGTCTCCCTGAGAGAGTGAACCCCAGAAATTAGAATAAGGAGAGCGCCCCAGACCGATGATTTCTTCTACCTTCAGATGGATGTCATCCATTTGAGCGGTTAGAACTACGCTGATGGATTTAGCTATTTGTTTTTGAGAAAACATGCTGACGGATAGGAGATGGTCAGATCCTGAAGTTTCCGATAAGAGAATGTCTCCTTCCAAAGGTGGTTGGAAGGCTGAGAGTGTACGTAGCAAGGTTGATTTTCCGGTACCATTCGCACCTATCAGACAAGTGAGTTCGCCACTTTGCAGAGAGGCGTTGATATTTTGGGCTACAATTCGATTCTGACCGTTCGAAAGATAGCCGATAGTTGTATTTTTTAGAATGATAGTTTTCTTCATCTCGCTTCTTTGACTTTGTGAAATAACCTTCTTACTTTTTGTGCTCTCAAATGCAAAATTACGACTTTTGATTTGATAATAGCTACACTCGGGATAAAAATAACCAACTTTAACGCATTCGTTTCGTTTGTCGCTAAGTCATTTTTCTCATGAGCATCCATAGCTTATTTCTTTTTATCTCGTGAACATCCATTGCTTATTTCATAAAGTTTAAAAGTTTATTTCATAAAAATCCGAATTTTCTAAATAATAATTCTCCCAAAAATGCGTTTTATCTCTATATATAACTTATATGAAAAGTAAAATATATAACTTATTTGAAAAGTAAAGAATCAAAAATGGAACAAACTTCTCCTATACAGGCTTTATTGCAGCAACGCACTCTGCTTCAGTTGGAGTATTATACTGAAAAGGAGGCCTTTCGCAAACTGACGGAACAAATCGGCATGCGGCGCAAGGTAAAACGTGGTGACGCTTGGTTTCCACTACGTATAGGCAAAAGCTTCTATAATTCGCTCAATCAAAAATCCATAGAGGTGTTCCGTACCTCTGACGAGGAGATTGACCACAATTTTGAGTTCGGGCGACCTGTCGTGTTCTTTAGAAGTGAAGAACGAAGAGTGAAGAGTGAAGAATTCAATAGCAAAACTCCCTCTAACTCTTCATCAAAAACTCAAGAGAAAGGACAAGAGAATTCTTCACTCATCACTCTTCACTCTTCACTTAAATATTTCTCCTTTACCGGTACAGTCAGCTATGTGGATGGTGACAGAATGGTGATAAATGTGCCTGATTCTGTTTCCTTGCTCGACTTGCAGACAGAAGAGCCTATCGGCGTGCAGTTGTCCTTCGATGAAACGAGTTACAAACTGATGTTTGAAGCGCTCGACCGTACGATGAAGGCAAAGAATAACCGTCTGGCTTATCTGCGAGACCTTTTCTATTCTCATCAGAAAGCAGGCAGATTCTCCTTTGAACCAATGAAGTTCCCTTGGCTCAATCCTACCCAGGAAAGAGCCGTGAACGAGGTGCTCTGGGCAAAGGATGTGGCCATCGTGCATGGGCCTCCGGGAACGGGAAAGACGACGACCTTGGTAGAAGCCATTAATGAAACTCTGATGAGGGAAAGCCAGGTATTAGTGTGTGCGCAGAGCAATATGGCGGTGGATTGGATTTCAGAGAAACTCGTGGATAGAGGCATCAACGTGCTTCGTATCGGCAATCCGACAAGGGTCAACGACAAGATGCTCGGTTTTACCTATGAGCGCCGTTTTGAAAGTCATCCTGATTATCCGCAACTCTGGGCGATACGCAAGGCTATCCGCGATTTGCGCTCCAACCGCAAGAAAGGAAGCGAGAGTTTTCATCAGAAGATGGACAGACTGAGAAGCCGAGCTGCCGAGATAGAAATCCGTATTAATGCAGAACTCTTTGGCGAGGCACGTGTCATCGCCTGTACGCTTGTGGGGTCTGCGCATCGCCTGCTGGAAGGTATGAAGTTCGGTACCCTCTTTATCGACGAGGCTGCACAGGCGCTTGAGGCAGCTTGCTGGATTCCGATGAGAAGAGCCAGCAGGGTGATACTGGCGGGCGACCATTGTCAGTTGCCGCCTACGGTGAAGAGTATTGCTGCGTTGAGAGCAGGACTGGGCAAAACCCTGATGGAGCGTATTGCAGAAAACAAACCAGAGGTAGTGACCCTCTTGAAAATACAGTACCGCATGAACGAGGAAATCATGCGATTCTCCAGCGACTGGTTTTATGGAGGTCAGGTGGAGAGTGCGCCGCAAATCAAATATCGCAGCATTCTCGATTTCGACCATCCGATTTCCTGGATTGACACAGGGGAATTAAGTGAAGAACGAAGAGTGAAGAGTGAAGAATTCAATAGCTCTTCTGATGATGTTTCTAATAAAAATGAACGAGAAGAAAGTGAAGAAGGGGAAGGACAAGAGAATTCTTCACTCTTCACTCATCACTCTTCACTTTATAAGGAGCAATTCGTGGGCGAAAGTTACGGCCGTATCAACAAGGCGGAAGCTGAACTTACCCTCCTGACCTTAGCTGAATACTTTACGAAGATAGGCAAGCAGCGTGTGTTGGGCGACAGTATCGACGTAGGCATCATATCGCCTTACCGTGCCCAGGTGCAGTATCTCAAGAAACTCATCAAGAAGTATGAGTTCTTCAAGCCTTACCGCCGCCTGATCAGCGTAAATACGGTAGATGGTTTCCAGGGACAGGAGCGCGACGTCATCCTCATCTCCTTGGTGCGTTCCAACGATGAGGGACAGATTGGTTTCCTGAAAGACCTTCGCCGAATGAACGTGGCGATGACGAGAGCGAGAATGAAACTCATCATCTTAGGCAACAAAGAAACGATGACTCAGCATCCTTTCTACAAGAAACTGTGGGAGTATGTGGAAGGGCTCAATCATTATGAATAAGATGGGTGTGGGTGTGCTTCCCTGAAAAAGGTTGTCATGAACGTAATACGATGAAAGTTCGTGTAAAAAAGTGTATGCATACGATGAAAGTTCGTGTAAAAAAGTGTATCTTTGCAACCGATCAAGCTGTTTGAACATCATAACAGCAAGTCATTAACAACTTCGAAATGTATGTAAGGATGAAGAGAACCTTCGTTCCAAGTCACTTCGCGCCTTCTTTGACGCCCATTCCGACTTGCGAGCCATCCGCTTCTCCATGTCGCCATACAAGGAGCAAGAGTGGATGAAGAATGTCCCATTGTACGGGGTAGAGGAGAGTTTTTAGGAACTCTTCTCACAATACTCCCTGAACTTTGCCTTAGTCATGGCAATACCAATGAGTCTATTAGATAACGCAACAATAACAACAAAATAAAAAAATATGCTACAACGAGACTACATACAGCGGTTGATTCGCGAGTTTATGGCGGCACTCGAAAGAATGCTCGAAAAGAAAGAGGTGGAGGTGAGACGTGAGAAAATCAAGGAACTCTACGACCAATACGTAGGCCCTTACGCCTTCTACAGCATCGCCACCATCGAGGATGTGATGAAAGCGATGGCAGGAATAGAGGACGAGGAGAAGCGACTCTCCAAGATGGACATGCTTGCCGAACTCTATTATCACGAGGCGGATATGGTGGGGCAACCCACAAGAGATGAACTCCTGAACAAGGCGTTCATGCTCTTCGACTACGTGGAAGCCCACGGAGACACGTTCTCCATCGAACGCCGAAATAAAATGGCAGAAATCAAACAGAAAGTGGGAGATGCGCTCAAATAAAGAGTGCATCCTCCTCCTTTTTATATTTTAGGATAACAAACTATAATTATAACGTTCATTGAAAAACTAATCATAAAGTTCAATGTTCAAAGCTCAAAGTTCAAAGTAAATCATGGTCAAAACTCAAAGTTCAAAGTCTACTAATGACATGACGACGGGTTCGCCTTTGCGAGCCATCATCAAATTTGCAATTCCGCTTATCTTGGGTTACATCCTTCAGCAGATGTATCTCATCATCGATGCCGCCATCGTGGGAAGATGGATTGGCGTAGGGGCTCTTGCGGCAGTAGGCGCATCCAGTTCCATCATGTTCCTCATCATGGGTTTCTGCAACGGCTCCTGTGCCGGTTTCGCCATCCCTATCGCCCAGGCTTTCGGCGCCAGGGATTACTCCAAGATGCGGGCTTACGTGAGCAACAGCATCCGCATCGCCGTGGTGTTTGCCGTGGTCATCACCTTCCTTTCCTGCATCTTCTGCGGAAAGATTCTGCACCTGGTGAATACGCCGAAGGAGGTGTTCGATGATGCCTACATCTTCCTGATGCTGCAGTTTGCGGCAATTTCCTTTACCATAGGATACAACCTGCTCTCCGGTCAGATTCGTGCCCTGGGCAACTCGAAGCAGCCTTTCTATTTCCTCATTACCGCTTCCGTTATCAACATTATTCTTGATGCCATTCTCATTCTCGGCATGGGGTTAGGTGTAGAGGGAGCGGGTATTGCCACTTGGCTCTCGCAGGGAATCTCCGTGCTGCTCTGTATCTGGTTTATCAAAAAGAAGATGCAGATTCTGATTCCGAAGGGTGAGGAAAGGACTTTTGATAACAAGAAGATTAGCATTCTGCTGAACAATGGTGTTCCGATGGGACTGCAGTTCTCCATTACCGCCATTGGTCTTATCATGCTCCAGAGTGCTAACAACGCTCTGGGAACGGTTTATGTGGCGGCATTTACCGCCTCTATGCGCATCAAATACCTCTTTACCTGCGTATTCGAGAACATCGGAGTGGCGATGGCTACCTATTGCGGACAGAACCTGGGAGCCAGGAAGTTGGAACGGATCGGTCAGGGCGTAAGGGCTGCCATCAAGATGATGCTGGTTTATTTCGTCTTCACCTTCCTGCTCATCTATCCGTTTGCCGATGAGATGATGATGCTCTTCGTGGATAAGGGCGAGGCTGAGGTGGTAACTTATGCTGCCCAGTTTATGCGCATAGCCAACTATTTCTATCCTTGTCTGGGCTTGCTCACCATCCTGCGCTACAGCATCCAGGGCTTGGGTTACAGCAATCTCTCGATGCTGAGTGGCGTAATGGAAATGATAGCGAGATGCGGTGTGAGTCTCTGGCTGGTACCAGCCCTGGCGTGGACGGGAGTCTGCTTCGGCGACCCTGTGGCGTGGGTCATGGCAGATATCTTCCTCATTCCCGCCTTCCTGTGGCTTTATAAGCATCTGAAGAAGGAGCAAGTCCGATAGGGTAATTTTGACGTTTAAAAAATTTGCATTAAAAAATATTCTGCTAAGGGTTAGGAAAATGAAAATTCGATTGTAATATAGGCAAAAGAAAAGAAATAAAGTAATGCAAATAAACAAAGAAACGATAGAACAGCTCTTCCGGCAGCATTATCTGAGGATGTACCAATTGGCCAGGGTACTTCTGAAGGATGATGCAGCCAGCAAGGATGTGGTGAGCGAAGTCTTTGCCGATGTGCTCGACGGAAAGACCCAGTTTTCTTCCGCTAACGTCGGGAGCTACCTTCTGGTGTGTGTGCGCCATAAATGCCTCAATCTGTTGAGCCGACAGAAGATGAAAGACCGGGTTCATCATTTCTTGAAAGCCGATACTTCGCCTTCGATAGCTCCCCTGGAAGCGACGATTGCCGAAATAGACAGGGAGACTGAAAAGTACGAGGCAATTCTGGCTTATATGGATGCTGAACTCACGCCACAAACCCGCAAGGTACTCGATCTCCGCTTTCGGCAGAAACTGAAATATCGGGAGATTGCTACGGAATTGGACATCAGCGAAGTGGCTGTATATAAGCATTTGGCGCAAGGCATCAGAAAATTAAAGCAAAAGTTTAACCCTTAGCAGATTTATTATGGACAAGTTTGAAAAAATACTGGATATCATCGACCATCAGGAGAAGTATTCTGATGAGGAGATTCGTGAAATATTGCAGGATGAGGAATGCCGAAAACTCTATCAGACGATGGTGGAAGTGGATTCTGCACTTGAAAGCCCCTCTCCTATTATTAATGTAGATGAGGAATGGGAGAAATTCAGCCAGGAGCATCAACTTCAGGAAGTATCCCATCCTATAACTTCCTGGCGTAAACTGGCAGCATCCATCGCCGGCTTTGTCTTGATTTCGGGTATTGCCTTTGCCGCAATCCATACTTACATCAAGCGCAGCCAGGAACCAACCCAGGTAACCGCAGACACTCATCCGGAAGTCATAAAATCAGATTCCGCAAAGCAGGTAGCAGCAAAGGATTCCCTGACTCATCCGAAACCAGAAAAGCCAGCCATTCACAAGACTTTCGAGAATGTGGCTTTCGAGCAGATGATTTCAGAGATTGCTTCTTATTATGATTTACAAGTGAAGTTTGAGAATAACGAGGACAAGACCCTCCGCCTCTATTACGAATGGAACAGCCATTCGAGCATCGAGAACATCGTAAAGGAACTAAACCAATTCGAGAACGTAAACATCGAATTGCAGCAAAACGAGCTGATTGTGAAATAATAAATAAAAAGCAATATCAACATGAAAAGATTTTCAGCCATCATATTCCTGCTGTGCACGTTCGCCCTGGCGATGAGCGCACAGCACATCCAGCGCAACTATCACGACCGCAGCATGTCGGACGTCCTCATCGACCTCGACAAGGCTTCCAAGCGCTACAAAATCAGTTTCATCTACAACGAACTGGAAGACTTCACAGTTACCCAGAACGTGAAGACAGCCAATATTCCCGATGCCATCCGCAAGGTAATCGGTTTCTATCCGATTCAGATGACCGTGGGCGACAGCCTCATCACGGTAGAATGCATACGCAAGAGCGAGCGCAAGCTGATAGGCAGACTGATAGACAATCACAATCTTCCTGTAGAATTCGCCAATATCCAGCTGCTCAACCCGAAGGATTCCTCCTTTCTCTGTGGAGGCGTGAGCAACGCCAATGGCGATTTCGTCATCCCCTGCCAGCAGAAGCAGGTCCTCATGAAGGTTTCGTTCGTAGGCTACAAGACGATTTGCAAGCTGGTACCTATTGCCCGCATCGGAAATGTGAGGATGCAGGCGAATTCATACCTGTTGAAAGGGGTGACCGTTGAAGCCGCAAGGGTTGTAGAAAAAGTAGATAGACAAATCATCTTCCCTACAAAAGAGCAGGTGAAAACGGCTTCCAATGGTTATGATCTGTTGGACAACTTGTCTTTGCCTACCATTATCGTAAATCGAGCAGAACGCAAAGTTCTGTCATTAAAGGGCGGAGATGTGCAAATACGCATCAACGATGTCAAGGCTAGCATGCAAGATGTATTGGCTTTGCAGCCGGATGAAGTTACAAAGGTGGAATTCATCAATGTTCCAGGACTCAAATATGGAGACAGCAATCTGGATGCAGTCATCAACTACCAGGTCCGCCGACGTTATGCCGGTTATGTGGGTGGAGTTTCTACGATGCAAGGCACCAAGGCAGGTTTCAATAATAGCGACGGTTATTTCAAATACAATGTGAAGAAATCGGAATTCAGCATCAACTACAGTTTCTCCTATCGCTCGGTAGAGGAACGAAGCTATGAGAGTCTCGGTACTTATCATCTGCCCACAGGAGAAACTCTACATCGCAATTATTTAGGTTATGATTCTCCGTTCCTATACACCACCAATAATGTACAGTTGGGTTATAATCTTAGTGAGCCAGACAAATATACATTGAATGTACGGTTGAATTTCTACAATTACAACAGTCCTGTGAGAGGCATGAACCAGCTTTATCAGGAAAGCGGCAAGGCAAATCAATATCTGCAAAACAACAGAAAAATGCTGGAGCAGATTCCATCTCTGGACATTTATTATTCGCTCAACATGCCCCATGACCAGAACCTGGCTCTGAACCTGGTGGGTACTTACATCGGCACAGATTACCAGTATCGTATGAGGGAATATACGTTCAACAAATCGCCGGATGAATCTGTAAAGAACGCTCCGCTGACCGATTACAGTTATGATGCAACTGGTAGAAAGCGCTCTCTTATTGGTGAAGGAACATACAGCAAGAACTGGAAACAGATGGCTTTATCGGTAGGTGGACAATATAATATCAGCCACACAGATAACATCTATGTGGGAAGCAGTAATGCTGATACGGAATTGAAGTACAGCAATCTCTATCTTTTCACCCAGCTACAGGGACAGCAGAAGTGGTTCAGTTATCAGGTGGGAGTTGGCGCAACCAGGTCTTCCATCCATCAGGGGGAGAACGGATACAGCAAATGGCTGTTTCGACCACAGGTAACTTTACAGGCAAAGGCTAGCGACCGTCTGAGTTTTAAATGGAGCAGCAAAATCACGTCAGACATCCCAAGCCTTTCCGACTTGAGCGAGTTGCGCCAATATTCCAACAGCTTTGAGGCGCGTGACGGCAATAGCGGTCTGAAGCCATTTACCGGCTACAACAATACCTTGTCGGCTTCCTGGAACATTCCGCTGATGTCTGTGTACCTGGAGGGAAACTGGACGTATTACGACAAGCCTATAGCTACTTCTATCTTGCCCGAAAAGCGGGAGGATGGCTCTTATCTCTTTGTGAGCAAACCGGAGAATCAGAAGAGTCATGATTACAAGCACCTGCTGTTGACTCCTGAAGTTCACCTCATCAAGGATCATCTGGATTTGAACCTTATGTGCGAGTATCAGAATGTCAAGACAAAGGGTTTGGATTATTCCCACGAGTTCAATTACTTCAGTTATGGAGCAGAAATTCGGTACATGACGGGCAATTGGAACATTGGCTATGGTGCCTATAAGGTGGAAAAGAGTTTTTGGGGAGAAAAGACAAACGGCGGAGAGCCAACCTCCAATCTTGCCGTAACCTACAGTTATAAGAACTGGCAGTTTGGCGTTCTCGGATTATTCGTATTCTATCCTCATGGCTGCGTGTATAAGGATGAACTTTTCAACAAGTATGTGCAGCAGAAGAACAAGGTACGCCTTGCTGACCAGGGCAACATGCTTGTCTTTGCTGCCAGCTTCAACTTCAGCCATGGCCGCAGATACCATACAGGCAGCCGTAAGCTGAACAATAGCGATAGAGATAATGGTATCAGATAGAATAGTTTTATATTTTCCTGAAATCACAAATAAGCAAAAGGCTGAACTTCCTAACCCGAAGTTCAGCCTTTTTGCATGTCATCAGTAATCCAAATACGCATTTTATCGTTTATAGACGACAAAAACAATAACTTTTTATCGTTTATAGACGATAAAAATGCATCAATTCTATCGTTTATAGACG
>OIZI01000878.1_pt1 | contig 13991 bp, 9 predicted proteins | sample 1588441 | NCBI WGS metagenome assembly OIZI01 (sample SAMN03283284) | human gut metagenome | biome: human-associated habitat; material: feces | host: Homo sapiens | place: Peru | collected 2012
CCATCTTGCGGATGGGATCAAAGGGATCGTCCAGATCGATCAGGGACAGATAATAGGGAGTGACCGCCATGCGCAGCTTGCCCAGAGTCTTGGCAATACCGGCTTCCTCGTCGGGAGTCAGGGTCATGTACTTCTTCAGATCTTCGACAGTCTCAGCGCGGTTGGCAACCTGCCAATGCCAGTCGTTCCACAGATTTTCAGGAACGTCAGCGAACAGACCATTGCGAGTTTTCATGTTCGTTTCTCCTTAAATTTTTGTTTCAGGATGATTTGGAAAGTTCGTACTGAGGGCAGGGAGCGCGGCTCCCTGCCTCAGTGTCAGTTGCTATGGTAGTTTAGCAGTACTTCTCGTCGAACAGCTTGCGCAGCTTGGGGTTCTCGCGCAGAACGTTCAGGGTGATCTCGGCGTGGTTCTTGGTGTAGCCGTTACCCACGATCATGGTGACGTCCTTGCCGATACCCTCGGCGCCCAGAGCGGCCTTGGTGAAGGAGGTAGCCATGGAGAAGAAGTAAACCAGACCGTCGTCACGAACGGGCAGGATGGCGGACATCTCGCAGGACTCGATGTTCACGCAGCAGATGGAGATATCGTACTCCTTGCCGTCGTTGACGCCCAGAGCGGCTTCCATAACGTCCACGGGCTTGGTGCAGTCGGCGACGATGACGTCGGTGTAAACGCCCAGCTCCATCAGATCGGCAACCTGGGAGGCCTTACGGACAACGCCCACGACCTTGCCCTTGGGGCCGACCTTCTTCATGGCCTCGTAGCCGCACAGAACGGCGGACTTGCCGTTGGCGCCCAGGATCAGAACGCTGTCACCCTCGTGAGGCAGCTTGCGGGCCTGAGCGGGAGCGCCGGCCACGTCCAGAGCGGCCAGGGCCAGAGGCTCGGACATATCCTCGGGCATCTTGCAGTACAGAGCGGACTCGAACAGGATGGCCTTGCCGACGATGTCCACGCGGTCGATGTCCTTGTGGATGGCCAGGATCTTGTCGATCTTCAGCGGGGTCATGGACAGGGACACCAGAGAGACGATCTTGTCGCCCTCCTTCAGGTCGAAGCCGGGCTTCTTCTTCAGGTCCTCGCCGATGTGAGCGACGACGCCCTTGAACATACCGCCGGAACCGGTGACGGGGTTCTGCTGCTTGCCGCGCTCGGCCACGATGCTCATAATCATCTCGCCGATCTTCTTCTCGTCGCCGCCGCAGGCCTCGGAGATCTGGGTGAAGGAAGCGGAGTCGATGTTCAGGGAGGTGACATCGCAGACGATCTCGTTGGAGTAGACCTTGCTCATGTCGTTGTCGATCTTCCATGCAGCCTGAGTCAGAACGCCCTTGGGCTCGATCACGCGGTGGGTACCGTACTTGTTGCCTTTCAGTTCAGCCATTGTAAATATCCTCCTAAAATTTTGTTTATGATGTATGGTATATGGTTTATATGATGTGGTTTATATATGGTAAGGTGGTTTATATGGTGATAGAAAATCTGAGTTACTTCAGGGGCTTCAGGCTCAGGATCTCGCGGGCCTCGGCAGGGGTAGCGATCTCGCGGCCCAGCTCCTTGGCGATGCGGACGACCTTGGCCACCAGCTCGCCGTTGGACGCGGCCTTCTGGCCCTTGCCCAGATAGATGTTATCCTCGAAGCCTACGCGGACATTGCCGCCCATGGCGATAGCGGCAGCGGCCATGGTCCAAGCAGCGCGGCCCACGCCGGAGACAGTCCAGGTGGCGTCAGCGGGGATCTTGCTGGCGAAGAAGGCCAGATTCTCCACGGTGGCGGGGGTGCAGCCGTGCACGCCCAGCACGAAGTTGAACTGCATGGGGTGGCCGGGAACCTCGCCCTTCTTGGCCATACCCAGAACGGTGTCGATGTGACCCAGCTCGAAGCACTCGTACTCGGGCTTGATGCCGTTCTCGATCATGCGCTTGCCGAAGGCGCGCATGGTGGGCATGGTGTTGTCGAAGATCTCGTCGCCGAAGTTGCAGGTGCCGCAGTCCAGCGTGGCCATCTCGGGGAACAGCTCGGTGGGCTGCAGACGCTCCTCGGGGCTCATGCCGGTGGCGCCGCCGGTGGAGGGGATCATGATGACGTCAGGCAGTTCCTTGCGGATGGCGTCCATGACGACCTTAAAGCGGTCACGATTCTGAGTGGGGGTGCCGTCGTCCTCGCGGACATGGATGTGCAGGATGGCAGCGCCGGCCTCGTAAGCGGACTTGGCCTCGCGCACCATTTCCTCGATGGTGTAGGGAACGGCCTCGTTCTGGGCCTTGGTGACTTCCGCGCCGCAGATGGCGGCGGTAATGATCAGCTTTTCCATCATTCTGCTCCCTTACTTCTTGATTTCCTTGCGCTGGCAGTCCTTGGGGGTGACGCAGGTGCCGTGAGCGCGGCAGACCACGATGGGCTCAGCCAGCACGTCAGCGGCGGAAGCGCTGATGTCGGGGCGGGAGACGATGACCTTGCGGGCCTCGAACTTCATGGTGCGGGAGGTGTTGCCGATCTTCTCGATCTCGCCGTAGGCCTCGATGTAGTCGCCGGCGTACACGGGAGCCAGGAACTCCACATTGTCGTAAGCGCAGAACAGGCCCTCGTCGCCGTCGCAGGCGATCAGCAGCTCGGTAGCCACGTCACCGAACAGGTGCACCATGTGGGCGCCGTCCACCAGGTTGCCGCCGTAGTGAGCGTCCTTCGCACTCATACGCAGGCGAAGCATAGAAGTGATCTTTTCCATAGATGTTTCCTCCTTCAAAATGATTCTTTCTTACGTTTTGTTCGTATTCCTCATTCAGCTGGCCGGGAACTCTCTTTTTTCTTATACCAGAAAAGAACAAAGAGCTTGTGGGCAAAGACGTTCCGAAGAAATCTCCGGATTGCTTTGACCGCAAGCTCCTAATGCGAAAAGAGCGCTGTCGGTCAAGCATTTTGACCAATAGCGCTCCATGTCGATAAGATCAACATGACAGCAACACCGTTTACGCGGCGCTGCCAAGGGAACAGAATAGGCAAACTGCTCCCTTTCGGCGAAAGATCCCTTCCCGTCCGGCCATCCAGGCCGCCCGCTCCGCTGCCGGACAGTACCCTATCTTTCGCGCCTCTATTGACTGATATTTGGAATATTACCAGTGTCAATTATGACAGGTATTTCACGTATTGTCAAGAGGGTTTGTGATACAAATAACAAACTTGTTTTTTGTGCAACTTACCAACTGCTTGGCAAAAAATTTCGTCCCGGGAAACCGGGGCAAAAAAATTACCTCAAATGGGCGTTGCCCATTTGAGGTAAGCAGGTTCTCGCTTCGACCCGCGCTCCTTCCCCCGCAGGGCGTGGGAAGGAACACTCTCTCCGCGCAGAGTGTTTTTCGCCACGCACATGTCGCGGCGAAAAACGATTCAAATGGTTCGCCGCCTGCGGGCGGCGAATTCTGCGAAGCTTTTTGTTCTGAGCCCGAAAGCCTCAATAGTTTTCCTCGATCAGCTGCATGATCTCCGGTTTCAGGGACAGCATGCGGCAGATGTTCAGGGCGTCACGGGGACAGTCGGACTTGCCCACCACCCGGTACAAACCGTAGTTCATGTGGCGGGCGATGACGGCCACGCCGTCCTCGTTGGTAGCGGCCAGCTCACGGCGGATCTGCTCGGGGTCAACGTCCCGCAGACCAATGATCTGATAGTGATCCTTGGCGCACTCGGCCACCTTGTCATAGTGGGTGGTCAGCAGCGAGATGGCGTTGACGCCGTTGAGGTACTTGGTGACGGCCTGCACGATCACCGCGCCCTCGTCGGGGTTGGTGCCACGGGCGAACTCGTCCAGCAGGAACAGGGAGTAGCCTTGCTCCACCTCGGAGAGCGCCTTCTGGAACTGGACGATCTCGGAGCCGAAGCCGGAAAGACCCGACTGGATGGACTGCAGATCGTCAAACAGCATTTTCACGCTGTGGAACAGCGGCATTCTGGCGGACTTGGCGCACACCAGAAAGCCCGCCTGCAAGAGAAGCACATTCAGCGCCACGGTTTTCATGGCCACGGATTTGCCGCCCATGTTGGCGCCGGTGATGACGGTAGCGCCCCGATCCAGCGCGATGGACACGGGAACAAAGGCTCTCCCCTGCTCGGCCAGCAGGTCGACTAATTCCGGGTTCACCATATCCTCCAGCACCAGTTCGCCGTCGGTGATCTGGGGCAGCACGCCGCCGTAGCGGACGGCGAACAGCGCCTTCTGCACCATGAAGTCCAGACGGCCCAGTGTCTCCGCGTCGGTCAGCAGATCGTCCACCATGGGAGCCAGCTGGGCACCCATGGTGCGGCGCACCTTCATCTCCTCGCTCTCCTCCTCGGCGCAGATACGGGTGCGCTGGAGCCGCAGATCGTCCTTTTCCGCGTCGGTCTGGGCGTGGAACAGCCGCTCCTCCACGTCCTTCTTGGCGGCGCGAATTTCTTTCAGCTTCTGGGTGGCGCTGTCCGGGATGTAAAAGCCACGGCTTCCGGTGTGATTGGGGTCGAGAATATCCAGCGCGGCGGCGGGATCGTGGAGGGCCGTGTCCTTCAGACCCGCCGTTTCGTTGATGGTATCCAGCAGCGGACGAATATCGCTGAGCCGCTGGAGGTAGCCCTTGATCTCGAACAGCTCCACATGATCCGGCACCTCGCCGTTCTGGCAGCGGCGCAGGGAGTTGCGGATATCCTTGATCTGGCACAGCAGCGTCATCAGGCGGGTGAAGGTATCCTTCAATTCCTCGTTGTGGACAGCCAGCGCCTGCACGTTGTACAGCTCCGTTTCCAGCGCGGGGCGCTCGTCAGGGGTATAGAACCGCAGGCGGCGGATGCGCTCCAGCCCAAAGGGGGAGCAGCCGTGCAGCGTCTCCAGCGCGTATTGCAGGCCGATCTTGACCTTTTCGTCAAAGGATATGGCGATCATCGTAATTCCTCCTTCACATTGATGACGGGAGCGTCCACCGCGGCGGTCATGGCGGCCATGAACGCGTCCTTGTCAAAGCGCCAGCCATAGGCGGATACCGGGTTGATGGTGACGCACAGGGTGCGGGCGGCCTCCTCCGTTTCCAGCGTAACGCTGCGGGTGGCCAGCTTGTCCAGCGTGTCGGGCTTTAAGAGCACCTTGCTGGGATCCTTCACCACCAGGCGGCCATTGCGCAGTACGCCGCTGCGCAGCAACGGCAGCACCATGCTGTCGGTCAGTGCGCCGGTGATGAAGGCTGCGCCGTTGTCCCGCCAGCACTTCTCCAGACCCTCGGCAGCCTCCGGCGGCAGCGTCTCCGCCTTGGGCAGGTTCATTAGGTGGTAGATGTGGGCGGTGTCGGCCACCACCTTGTCCATGTTCATATCGTAGCTGGCGCCGGTGCAGAGGATGACGCCCTCGGCCACGGCCCGGGCGCCAAGGCTCTTGCGGCCCAGCGCACCGTCGATGATGGAGATATCCGCGCCCAGGTCAAAAAACTCCTTTGACACGGTTTTCAGCTGCGTGGTGATGGACGGCCCGGCCAGCTGAACGTGTCCGGCGCTGCGTGCCCGGACGATCACCACCTCGCCCAAAGGCGTGGGGATGCCGGTGGTCATCAGTATTTCCTTGGTGATATCCCCCAGCCGCAGCATATCCTTGGCCGTGGCGATCAGGGTGCCTTCCCGGACGAAAATGCCGGGCTTTTCCGTGCCGGTCACAATGTCGGTGGACTCGCCGTCCCGGCCAATGGAGGTCAGACCCAGCACACCCTGCAATTTTCCCTGCTCCAGCAGCCAGTTGAGCATCGTCGTCTTTCCGGCATTCTTGCACATGCCCACGATGGACATGGTTTTCACGCTGTGCAGCTGCCGCAAAAGCTGTTCTTTCATATTGCCTCTCCTTCGGAGTGTAGTCATTCAACTAATTATTATAGCGGATAAGCTTTCAAAAAGGAACCCCCAATTTTTTTCTTATGATTCGCTCCGACCCGCATTCATTCGCCCACCTTGTGTGCGAATGAACACTCTCTCCGCGCAGCGTATTTTTTGCCATGTACACGCCACGGCAAAAAATGATGCAACTTGTTCGTCGCCTATGGGCGGCGAATTCTGCGAAGCTTTTTACACCTTCACCAAAAATCCCACTGTTTACCCGTTTTGTTTCCTGTCAGTCGGTTGACAGAGGTGGTATAATAAGAAAAATTCCCGCAAAGGAGAACGCCGCTATGGAGATTACCCGCGCCTACGTGAAAAGCATTCTGCCCCACCGCGATCCGGAGGGGCACAAGGGCACCTTCGGCAAGGTGTACTGTCTGTGCGGCGCGGTGGGCTACACCGGCGCACCGGTGCTGGCGGCTTCCGCCGCTGTCCGCAGCGGCAGCGGGCTGGTGTTTCTGGGGGTGCCGGAGGATATCTGGCCCATCGTGGCGGTGAAATGCGACAGTGCCATGCCCTCTCCCCTGCCGTCCCAGCAGGGTAAGCTGGCGCTGGCGGCGGAGGACGCCGTCCGGGCACGGATCGACGGCTGCGACGCAGTGCTGATCGGCTGCGGCATGGGCCGCAGCGAGGAAAGCGACGCCCTGACCCGGCGGCTCATCGACATGGACAAGCCGCTGGTGCTGGACGCCGACGGCATAAACGCCTTTGAGACGCATATACCTGAAATAAAGCGCCGTCAGGGCAAGGTCACGGTAATGACGCCCCACGAGGGAGAGTTCTTCCGCGCCGGCGGCGACCTGAGTCGGGGCCGGGAGAGCGGCGCACGGGCCTATGCGGCCCGTTGGGGCGTGTATCTGATCCTGAAGGGCCACCGCACCATTGTGGCCGCCCCGGATGGCCGTCTGGCAGTGAACACCACCGGCAACAGCGGCATGGCGAAGGGCGGCAGTGGTGACATTCTCTCCGGCATGGTGGTGAGCCTGCTGGGACAGGGGATGGAACCGTTCGATGCCTGCTGCGCCGCCGTGTACTGCCACGGCCGGGCAGGCGACATGGCCGCGGCGGAGCTGGGAGAGCGGGGCATGTCCCCGGCCGACCTGCTCTCTCGCCTGCCCTGCGCGTATAAAGAAACAGAACAGGGATAAGGAAAGCCTTCCGAATCAAGCTTTCGGAGGGAACACCATGAAACGTATCGTGATCCTGCCGTTGTGTCTGCTGCTTCTGTGCGGCGGCTGCGGCAAAAAAAGCAGCGCGGTGGAGAACATTCAGGAGCAGTACAGCCGCGTAGCCACCGCCCAGATGGAGGCGGAGGTCACCTTCCACACCCCGCAGGAGGATCGCAGCTTCACGCTGCAATGTACCTTCACGCCGGAGGAGTCCACCGTCACCGTCACAGCGCCGGAAACCGTCAAGGGCGTGACCGCCACCGTGTCCGGCGAGGAGCTGACCATCGCCTACGACGGGGCGGTGCTGTCGGCGGGCAGCGTGGGGCGGTTCGGGCCTGTCAACGCCCTGCCCTGTCTGCTGCAGGCCATCGGCAGCGGCTATCTGCTGGAGGAGGGCCGGGAGACGCTGGAGGACGCCGACTGCTACCGCCTGACGCTGGACGCCACCGCTGGGGACACGCCGCTGAAATGCACGGTGTGGCTGGACGCGGAGACGCTGCTGCCCCGGTACGCGGAGTTTGCCGCCGACGACGCGGTGGTGGTATCGGCGAAGCTGCTGGCCTTTTCCTGCACGCTGAACGAAGATGCAAACTGACCTTGCAAGGAGGAAATACAGATGGAATCTACACTGCGGAGAACATGGGCCGAGATCGACCTTGACGCGCTGGCCCACAACTATAGGACGCTGCGCGCCCACGTGGGCCCGGCGGTCAAATTTCTGGGAGTGGTGAAGGCCGACGGCTACGGCCACGGCGCCATTCAGGTCTCCCGCACGCTGGAAGCGCTGGGCGCGGACTATCTGGCGGTGTCCAGCATCGACGAGGCCATGGAGCTGCGTCACAACGGCATCGCCATGCCCATCCTGATCCTGGGCCACACGCCGAGGGAGCAGGTGAAGAACCTGATCGACCTGCACATCACCCAGGCCGTGACCTGTGCCGCCAAGGCGGAGGAGTACAGCGCCGAGGCGGTAAAATGCGGCGGCACGCTGAAAGTCCACATCAAGGTGGACACCGGCATGTCCCGGCTGGGGTATCTGTGCGGCGGGGAGATGTTTGACACCGGCGTGGAGGGTATCTGCCACGCCTGCAACGCGCCGGGACTGGAGGCCGAGGGCATCTTCACCCACTTTGCCGTGGCGGATGAACCGGACGCGGACAGCCGCGCCTACACGCTGGCCCAGTTCGACCTGTTCCGCCGGGTCATCGACGCCGTGGAGCAGCGGCTGGGCAGGCGCTTCGCCATCCGGCACTGCGCCAATTCCGGCGCGGTGGCGGCGTATCCGGAGACGTATCTGGACATGGTGCGGCCCGGCATCCTGCTATACGGCTGCACCGGGGCGGCCAAAGCGCTGGGGCTCGTACCGGTGATGACGCTGAAAACCACCATCAGCACCATCAAGACCTACGCGCCGGGGGTAGATATCAGCTACGGACGGCTGTTCACCACGCCGCGCACCACCCGCATGGGCGTGGTGCCCTACGGCTACGCCGACGGATTTTTCCGGGTGTTGTCCGACCGCTGCGCCATGATGACGGCGGACGGCCCGGCGCCCCAAAGGGGCCGCATCTGCATGGATATGTGCATGATCGACCTGACGGAGCTGCCCGGCGTACAGGTGGGAGACGAGGTGGAGATCTTCGGCCGCCGTGCACGTGTGGACGATCTGGCGGCGCTGGCGGGCACGATCCCCTATGAGCTGACCTGCGCCGTCAGCAAACGGGTGCCGAGGGTGTATTTACAGGGCGGCAAGGTGGTGGAAAAGGAACTGCTGCTGCGGATGTAGAGGGCACCGATCTCCGTTTCCTGCGGAAAGGTACGGCAGAACTTCGTAGGGGCGGACGACTCTGTCCGCCCCTACTTTGTCATTGCGAGCCAGTGCTCACACTGGCGTGGCAATCCGTTCCTCCCTTTGACGTATGGGGTTACGGATTCCCACGACAGTGACGTCGGTCACTGTCTCGGAATGACAGGGATGATTTCGTCTCGACAAAAGCACATAAAAACGCTCCCCGATGGGGAGCGTTTTTATTTCAGCCGCAGCTAGGAATTAGCCGCGCTTTTTCTTGGTAATGACCAGAGCGGAGCCGGTAGCAGACAGGACGGACAGACCGACGTACAGGGCGATGCCGCCGTCGAAGGTCTTACCAGACTGAACGGTCTTGCCGTTGTCCTTGGTGGTCGTGTCGCTGCTGCTGTTGCTGCCGCCGGAGGTCTTGGTGGCCCATCTGGCGACGAGGGTAATGTCACCGGTGATGGGGGTGCTGAAGTCGAACTTCTTGCCATCCAGATACCAACCCTTGAACGTATAGTCGTTTCTGTGGGGGTTTCTGGGCTTAGTAGCCGTGCTGCCGTGCTCGACGATCTGGGAATCCACCTTGGTGCCGCCCTTGGAATCGAAGCTCACGGTGTACTCCTTCAGCTTCCACTGAGCGGTGAACACCACATCGCCATCGACGGTAACGGTGTCACCAGCCTTGAGCAGCTTGTCATTCTCCGCGGGAACAGCCTTTACGCTCCAACCCAGGAAGTCATAACCATAGCGTTCAGGGACAGCATCAGGGATAGTGATCGTCTCGCCATCGAGATAGTAATCATAGACGGCGACGGCATTATGCGTATATTCCGCATTGGGCATGCCGGTCACATGTTCACTATCTTCCGTTACGAACCGGGCGGAATAGAACACCAGATTGCCACTCAGGAAATTGGTGTCGTCCTCGTCGTCCAGCTCACCAACATGGAGGTATGTCCAGTCGGTCTTGCTCATGATGCCATCCGCCTTAGCTTCGTTAACACCAGCGGCGAAGCGGCGCTCGAGGCCATTCTTCAGATCCGCAACTGCCTTAACAACGAGCGGATCCGTGCCGGGGAAGTAATCATCAGCATCGGCGAGACCGGCGCTGGAAGCAAACGTCGCAAAGTGGATACGCACAGCGTCTTCATCCTCATAGCCCGGCAGGCCAACGCGGCTCAGCGTGCTGGCAGCCAGCGCCATATCAAAGCCAGCTCCAACAAGCTGAGTGCCATCGGAGGTAATGGGAATGATATAAGCGTCGACGTTAACGATCTCCCACTTGGCGGTCAGGGTCATGGACTTGGTGATGGGGGTGCTGAAGTCGAACGCCTTACCATCCTTCGTGAACCAGCCGAGGAAGCGATAGCCCTCTCTGGTGGGATTCTCAGGCTTGGTGGCCGTGGTACCGTACTGGACGTTCTTCTGCGTGCCAACAGCGGTGCCGCCGTTGGAATCGAAGATCACATCATAGTAGGTGGTGGCGTAGCCCCAGATATACGCGGTGTTCTTGACGCCGGGATTCCAGCTTGCGCCTTCCTGACCGAAGTAAGTGATAACTTCGTTGAACAGTCCGCCTTCATCGGTGTTGGCGGGAGTCTTGCCGGGGAAGCACAGCTTGATCTCGATCTTGGAAGGCTCGTTGGCCGCGTCGACTTCCTCAACCTTGGCCGTCAGATCCTCGAATACCTTATCGTAGTCGATGACATCCTGATACTCGCCGCTGTAACGGGGGCTCCAGGAATAGTTCTTGCCGGGAGCCTTGACAGTCTCGCCGCCGTTGATGCGCAGGTCGGGGCCGATGGTGTAGACCTTCTTCGCCCACTGCGCCGTCAGCACGGTCTTGCGGGTGATCTCGGTAACAGAGTTGCCATCATTGTCGAAGGTAAACGCGTTGCCGTCCTGATCGACCCAACCAACGAAGTTGTAGCCGTACTTGTCGCCGGGATCAGCGCTGGCGACCGTCTTGCCGTACTCGACGATCTTCGTCCCGATCTCGGTGCCGTCCTCGGCCTTGAAGATCACCTGATAGGAGGTGGTGGCAACACCCTTGATGTAAGCGATGTTGCTTCCATTAATTTCCTGCCATCTGGCGGTATTCTGACCGTAGGTCGTAACAGCTGTATTGAACACCTTATCGCTGCCGGGGAAATACAGCGTAACCTTAGTTGCGTCAGCATAAGGCCCATTGGCGGCATCGACTTCCAGCGCTCTGGCCTTCAGGGCATCGATCATCGGCTGATAGTCGATGGTATCGCCATACTCGCCGCCATAGCGGTGCGTCCACTTATACGCTCCGCTGTCCACCATGACGGGGGATGCGGAATCGTTCAGGTACAGGGAAGCCGCGATGGTGTAGGTCTTCTTCTCCCACTGAGCGGTGAAGATCACGCCCTGGGCAGTAATGGAATAGCCATTTTCACCGCTATCACCAGGCTGCCACAGTTTCTCGCCCTCAGCACCGGCATCGGTGGTGGGATCAGAGTAGACCACGATATCGCCGAGACGCTTCGCGCTCCAGCCCTTGAAGATATAACCCTCGCGGGTAGGAACATTCTCGGGCAGGTCGAACACATTGCCAACGAAATAGAAATCGTGGATTCCAAAACCCTCGTAGGTGTAGTTCACCGCGGGCATGTTCTTGACATCATCGGGATCAACACCCTCGCCAGCGTTGAACGCGACAGTGGCCAGATCCAGATTACCGCTCAGCTGATAGCCTTCTCCATCGTCGGTGATATAGCCGGGAGCCATATCCTCTTCGTTGAAGGTCTTGTACAGGACAGTCCAGTCGATCTTTGCAGCGGTCGAAGAGCTGACGCCGGTATCCAGATCGATGGTGCGGTTATCGATGGCATCCGTCGCTGCGTCCGCAACAGCGTCCAGCGTATCGTCGTCGAAGTACATATCATCCACCAGCGGCAGCTCAGCAAAGTTGAACTTGCCGACGGGGATATAGCCCAGACGATTGTACTTGCCCAGACCCAGACGGGACAGGGTCGCGTCGTTCAGGGTGATGGAATCCTCGAACTCTGCCGCGGTCAGGGGTGCGAAGTAGCTGTTCAGACGCGCGTAGGCGTAGATGTTGTGGGGGGTGATCGTCCACACGCCGTACAGGTTCGTCCAGCCGTTCACGGTCTGGCCGGTCACGTTAACAGACTGACCCTCGCGGCTCCAATACTGGAAGGTGTAGCCGGCGCGGGTGGCCTCAGGAGCGTCAACGGTAGGCAGAGCGGAGCCATGAAGCGCCTTAACGCTCTTCACGATACCCTCGGTCTTGCTGTGGTCAGCCTGATAGGCCTCCATAGCTTCCTTGGTCTGGAAGTAAACCACGTTCTCATAGTCATAGACCATGCACTTGAAGTTCGTCCAGCCGTTGACGGTCTTCGTCGTCAGACCGGCAGGCGCATCCTCACCGGCCGCGACATTGGCCTTGTAGATATTCCACAGACCGTCATCGTACCAGCCGTAGAACTCATAGTTGCCGGTGTAGTATTTGCCGATGTCCACATCGTTCAGGTCGATGACCGTACCCTTCAGCTGAGGATCCAGACTAACAGTCTTGTATGCCTTGCTGGTATCGCCGTTACGATAGATCACAAGCTGAACGGGATGCAGCTGGCCCCACTGGGCATAAACGGTCACATCCTCGGTGACAGCCGTTGCGTTGCTGAACGCATCGCCCGTGCCGTCAGCCTTGGTGTTCCAGCCCTGGAACACGTAGCCGCTGCGGGTAGGATCAGCGGGGAACGCGCCTTCCATCACCTCGGCGGTGTTGTACTTGTACATCGCTTCAGTGGCGGCGGGAGCGTTCGTGTAGTTCTGGTCAAAGGTGACCTTGACGCGGTGAGCGACCTCGCAAATACCGTCTGCATCCGTGACAGGCGTAGCCGTCCAGAAGTACTTGCCGGCGTCATTCTTCAGAGACAGCACAAAGTTGGCCGTTTCGCCGGTCAGCAGGTCATGAACGCGATCGTTATGCTTGCTGGCAGAGTCCGCGAAGTTCTTCGTGCTGACGGTCAGGATGTAGGCGCCATCATCATTCTTTACCACCCGCGCGCTTGCGGCGGATTCGCCCACAAGACCGGCAATCACACCATAATTGGTGTAAGCGGCCGTCTTGTTCACACAGCGGGTGTCGATGCCGCCCTTCATGCCTTTGAGAACATCATAGGTGGCCTCGGGAATGTGAGTCACCAGAACGGTGTCATCCACACCCTCAACCGCGGGCTTGACAGTCCATACATCGTTCTCACGAGACAGCTTCCAAGTCAAAGTCTCCGCACTGTAAAGATCGTGAGGAAGACCCCGACCCTGACCGGAGTTTGAGTAGGCCGCCACAAAGGGAGCAGTCTCAACGGTAAGGGTATAACCGTTTTCCTCATTCTTCTCCATTGTGAAAGTGGAAGCCGCCAGTCCATACTTGACAGGGTTAACATTACAGCCGCCATTGGGGTTGATGCACTTGACGGCTACTAGGGCATTGCTTCCCATCAGGATCGTCTTTGCACCCTCTTCGGTGAGTGCGCTGGGATCCTGCTCCTCAATGCCTCCGCTGCCATCTGTCGCGGGAGGCTCTGTTGCCCAGACTGATGTAGGGATCAGGCTGAACACCATTACCAGACAGAGTAACAGCGCTGTGATTCTTTTCTTCATTTTCTTAAAATACCTCTATCCTTTCATTTTATTACATTCGAGCAGTGCTCTCCCCTGTCATCCCCATCGCATACACCCGGTTTTTCATTTCTGAAAAACCGGAACCCCATGGGGTTCCGCCAAAAGCGCGCACTACTCTTTATGCACCAATCAGTATACCAATAGTCGACAGAAATGTCAACGTTTGTATGTGCAAAAATGATGAGTTTTACGAAAGTTTTATTGCCGTATGGAAAAAGCTGGATGCTGTTCAACGGTAAGACGTGTGGAAAATCTGTCCTTGCGTGCCGGTTCGCACGATGTACGCAGCGGGTACGTTAAACGGCTGTGGGGCGGCCTGCCCTTGCCTCTCCCTTTGGGAGAGGTGGCAACGCGAAGCGTTGACGGAGAGGGTCGACACGTTAAGAAAATATGCCGGTGGCATATTCAGGCTGTCGAAAAAGCCTGTCATTGCGAGCCAGTCCGCAGACTGGCGTGGCA
>OIZI01000880.1_pt1 | contig 13983 bp, 13 predicted proteins | sample 1588441 | NCBI WGS metagenome assembly OIZI01 (sample SAMN03283284) | human gut metagenome | biome: human-associated habitat; material: feces | host: Homo sapiens | place: Peru | collected 2012
GCCCGTCCCGCACCACCGCCACGGCGGTCTCGTCGCAGGAGGATTCAAAAGCCAGTATGTTCATGCGTTCCCCTCCTCAAAGTCCCGCGTCAGAATGAGAGCGTCCTCCTTCGGCAGGTCGTAGTAATTGCGCCGCCGTCCCCGCTCCGTAAAGCCGAAGGACTCATAAAGGGCGATGGCGGCGGTGTTGCTGGGCCGCACCTCCAGCGTCAGGAACGCCAGATGCCGGCCCGCCGCAAAATCGCAGAACACCTTCAAAAGCTTGGCGGCGATGCCCTGACGGCGGTATTCCGGGAACACCGCCACGTTGGTGATGTAGCCCTCGTCCGCCGCCACCAGCAGCCCCGCGTAGCCCACCACCTTTCCCGTGGCGGCATTCAGCGCCGTCAGGAAGGCGGCGCACTGGTTCTCTAGCTCCTCGGCCAGCATGTTCCGCGACCACGGGCGGGAGAAGCACACCCGCTCCAGCGCCGCGATCTCGTCCAGATGATCGGCGTTCATGGGCACGATCGATATGTGTATTTTTTCCATAGTTTTTCCTTATCCTTTTGCTTCCAGCCAGTTTTTACCGCTGTGAGCCTCGGCGATCAGAGGGACGGACAACGCCGCCACTTGCTCCATCTCCTGTCGCAGCAGCGTTTCCACGGTTTCCCGCTCCGCTTCCGGACACTCCACGATCAGCTCGTCGTGTACCTGCATGATGAGTTTGGCCTGCAAATTTTCACGCCACAGGCGGTCATAGACCCGGATCATGGCCAGCTTCATCACGTCCGCCGCCGTGCCCTGAATAGGCATGTTCAGCGCCACCCGCTCGCCGAAGGAGCGCTGGATAAAGTTGGACGACTTGATTTCCGGCAGCGCCCGGCGGCGGTGGTACAGCGTCTCCACATAGCCCTGCTCCTTGGCCAGCGCCACGATATCGGTCATGTACTGCTTCACGCCGGGGTAGGTGGCGAAGTAGCGCTCCATGTAGTCCTTGGCTTCCGCCACCGTCACGTGGATATCCTGACTGAGGGAGAAGGCGGACATGCCGTACACGATGCCGAAGTTCACCGCCTTGGCCCGGGAACGCATCTCGTGGGTCACCTCCGCTTCCGGCACGTGGAACACCTTGGCTGCCGTGACGGTGTGGAAGTCCGCACCGGACAGAAAGGCCTGCTGCATGGCTTCGTCGCCCGCCATGTGGGCCAGCAGCCGCAGCTCGATCTGGGAGTAGTCCGCGTCCACCAGCACATTGCCATCCTCCGCCACGAACAGGCGGCGAATTTCGCTGCCCAGTTGGGTGCGGGTGGGGATGTTCTGCAGATTCGGCTCCGTGGAGCTGAGACGGCCCGTGGCTGTGGCGGTCATCTGGAACCGGGTGCGCACCCGGCTGTCTGGCGACACCGCCCGCAGCAGACCGTCGGCGTAGGTGGATTTCAGCTTCGTATACTGCCGGTACTCCAGCACGCTGCTGACGATGGGCGCTTCGTACCGCAGCTTCTCCAGTACCTCGGCGTTGGTGGACCAGCCGGTTTTCGTTTTCTTGCCGTGGGGCAGCTGCAATTTGTCAAAGAGGATGATCCCCAGCTGTCTGGGGGAGTTGATGTTGAACTTCTCGCCCGCCATGTCGTAAATGGACTGCTCCAGCTTCACGATACGCTCCTGCAGGTCGATGCCGAACTGAGCCAGCGCGCATTCGTCGATGCGGAAGCCTGCCAGCTCCATCTCCGCCAGCACCCGGCACAGGGGCAGCTCCATTTCATGGAGCAGCGCCGTCAGGTTCAGCTCCTCCAGCTTGCCGGGCAAAATCTCATACAGGGCGGAAACGGCGCTGGTATAGCTGCACAGGGCGGCTTCCTCCGTGGCGGCGTCGCTGAGTGGGGCGAAGGCGTCCCTGGCCAGGTGGGCCGGGGCGGGCAGCTCCGCGCCGCAGTAGGCCACAAACAGCCGCTGGAGGTCGTATCCTCCGGCGGTGGCGTCCAGCAGGTAGGCAGCCAGCGCTGTGTCGAAGATAAAGCCCTCGGCAGGCAGGCCGCGCTCCAGCAGGGCGTAGGTCATGTCCTTTACGTTGTGGGCCACCTTGGGGATATCGGCGGAGAACAGGCCGCGCAGCAAAGCGTCCCAGTCGCCGTCGAACCGGTCAGTCCGCAGGATGACCATCAGGCCGTGGTGGTCGTCGATCTCACATTCCACCGCCAGCGCCCGAAGATCGTCCAGTCCGTATACTGTCACGTGGGGCACGCTGCGCCACTGGGCAAGGAGCCGCGCCGCGTCGTCATCGGTCTGGGCCACCTCGATCATGACGGAATAGTCCTCGTCATGGACAGGGGCGGCCGGTTCCGGTGTGGGAGCGGCAGGGGTCAGGTCGTATTTCTTGATAAGCTTGGTGAATTCCAGCTTCATGAACAGGTCGTACAGCTCCGGCCGGTAGGGTTGGCGCAGGGCGTCCTCCGGGTCGAACTCCAGCGGCGCGTCGGTGACGATGGTGGCCAGCCAGTAGCTGCGGCGTGCGGATTCCTCGCCCTCCGCCAGCTTCCGCAGAGCGGCGGGCTTGGCTTCTACGTCCGGCATGGCGGCGTACAGCGCGTCGATGCTGCCGTAGCGCTGCACCAGCGCCGTGGCGGTCTTTTCACCGATGCCCGGTACGCCGGGAATGTTGTCGCTGCTGTCGCCCATCAGGGCCTTCAGGTCGATCATATGGATGGGGTCGAAGCCGTACTGCTCCCGAAACAGGGCGGGGGTCATGTCGGTGGTGGAGGTCTGGCCCATGCGGGAGGTCACCAGCTTCACGCGGGTACGGTCGGTGATGAGCTGCAGGCTGTCCCGGTCGCCGGTGACGATGACGCACTCCCAACCCCGCTTTTCGCAGCGGCGGGAGATGGTGCCCAGCAGGTCGTCGGCCTCGTAGCCCACCATTTCGTAGCAGGGGATGGACATGGCGCACAGCACCTGCTTCATCACCGGCATCTGCTGGGCCAGTTCCTCGGGCATGCCCTTGCGGGTGGCCTTGTAATTGGCGTCGGCCTCGTGGCGGAAGGTGGGCTCCTTCCGGTCAAAGGCCACACACAGCGCCTCCGGCTGTTCCTCGTCCACGAAGCGCTGGAGCATGTTCAGAAAGCCGAAAATGGCGTTGGTATACAGCCCGTCCCGTGTGGTCAGGGGCTTCACGCCGTAAAAGGCGCGGTTGATGATGCTGTTGCCGTCAAGAACCATCAGTTTCATGGTCGGCCTCCTTGTGGGGTCAGATTTCACAGAATATCTTATTATAGTCTATTTCCCGGCAAAACACAACCTCCGGTCTTGACAGTTTTTGCTTTTGTGATAGACTGGAGCATGTTCACACCTATTTAACATGTTTCGCAGCGGAGGAGCGCCATGGACAAGCTTGCCAGAAAAGTGGATATCCATCACGCCGCCATGCAGGGCAGCTATTTCGCCGGATTCTCGGCCATCTGGGGCTTTGGGCCGGTGCTGCTGCTGTATCTGGGGCTGAGCAACAGCACGCTGGGCGTGGTCACGTCGCTGGCGCTGGTGCTGCCGCTGCTGCTCCAGCCGGCGCTGGCCGCCCTGTCGGACGCGGACAGCCGGTGGACCAGCCGCCGTCTGGCGCTGGTGCTGTCGCTGCTGACGCTGGCGGCGGCAGTGGTCATGACGGTGAGCACCGGCAGCAAGACGGTGCTGGTGGTGGCCTACGCCGTGATCGGCGTACTGCTGGTGAGCACCTCGCCGTTTTTCAACAGCATGGTGATGGAGTATCACCTGCGGGGCGTCAACGTCAACTACGGCCTCGGCCGGGGCACCGGCTCCACCACCTACGCCATCGTGGCGCTGGTGCTGGGCTTCGTGCTGGAAAAGCGTGCGCCGACGGTGATCCTGCCGGTGCTGCTGGCGGCGCTGGTGCTGCAGATCATCGCCGTCTGGACGTTCCGCTATCCGCTGCCGCCTGTTCCGGCGGCGCAGGAGGAAGAGCCGCCCAAGGTGCTGGGGCTGTGGGCGCTGCTGAAGAAGTATCCGGCCTTTCCGGTGATGCTGATGGGCTGCGCGCTTTTGCAGGGCGGCCACAACGCCTGCAACACCTATATGATACACATTGTGGACAAGGTGGGCGCGGGAGAGAGTCTGATGGGCGTGGTGCTGGCGGTGTCCGCCTTTATGGAGCTGCCCGCCATGACGCTGTTCTCCCGGATGCGGCAGAAGCTGTCCCTGCGGGGCATGTTTTTGCTATGCGCCGCCGCCTTTGTGGCCAAGGACGTGCTGTTCCTGCTGGCCAGGACGCCGACGCTGCTGTACGTGTCGGCGGCGCTGCAATTTTTCGAGTTCGGCGTGTTCCTGCCTGCCACCGTGTACTACGCGGCGGAGACGCTGGACGCCGCCAATCAGGCCAAGGGACAGGGCCTGATCCACATTTTCTCCAACGGCGTGGGCCCGGCGGTGATGACCGCCGTCAGCGGTACGCTGGTGGATCGGGTGGACGTGAACGCCATGCTGCTGTTCAACGCAGCCGCCGCCGTGGTGGGACTGCTGGTGGTGGCTTTGGCCACGTCCGGGTATTTTGACAAGAGGAGTAAAGAAAAATGATCGGTTCTTTTCTGACGGTGGGCGAGCAGGTGCTGATCCTGTTTGCCCTGATGGCGGTGGGCTTTGCCTTGGGCAAGGCCAAGCTGATGGGGGACAAGGGCAGCCTTGCCATGACGAATCTGGTGATGTACGCGGTGTCGCCCGCCATGATGGTGGTGGCCTTCCAGCGGGAGAAGGACACGGCGGATCTGCATAACTTTCTGGTGTGCCTGCTGCTGGCGGTGGCGGTGCATGCCGTCAGCATTCTGCTGGCCTGCGCGGCGCTGCGGGGCAAGGACGGCACCTGCGGGGTGCTGCGGTTCGGCGCGGTGTTCTCCAACTGCGGCTTTATGGGCTATCCGTTGATGACGGCGCTGCTGGGCAGCATCGGCGTGTTCTACGGGTCGGCCTACGTGGTGGTGTTCACGGTGCTGACGTGGACAATGGGCGTTTATATGATTACCCATGACACCAGTAAGCTGCGGCTGAAGTCTATCCTGCTGAATCCCGGCGTGCTGAGCGTGGCGGCGGCCATGGTGCTGTATCTGCTGTCGGTGAGCCTGCCGGAGATCGTTATGACGCCGCTGACGTATCTGGCCAATATGAATACGCCGCTGCCTACCATCGTGGTGGGTTATCAGCTGAGCCACGCCAATTTCCGCCACGCCTTTGCCGACCGCCGATCCTGGACGGCGCTGGTGCTGCGTCTGGCGGTGATCCCGCTGCTGACGGTGGGAGGGTGCTACGCCCTGCGGGTGGACAGCGCCGTGGCGCTGGTGACGGTCATCGCCGCCAGCACGCCGCCTGCCGCGCTGCTGAGTATGTTTGCCCAGAAATTCGAGCGCGACACCCGGCTGGCCTCCAGCGTGGTGTCGGTGTTTACCGCCCTCTCCGTGCTGACCATCCCGCCGGTGGTGGGACTGGCCCAGCACCTGATGGGGTAAGAGCTGCGTTACAGAACTGCTTGACACCGGAAACCATGCGGGTTTCCTGTTAGCTTGTCAAAAAAGCATAGCCCTTTTTGAGAAGATAGGAATTGCTTCGACCTGCGTTTTGGGGATGCCGGTGCAACAAAATATGGCGACAGGTCTGCGAACGGGACGGCATCTGGTACGTGGCCGAACAGGGTGAGATCTGGTATCCGTGGGACGGATGATATCGGTGAAAAAAGGGGGCTTCGGCCCCTCTTTTTTTATTCGGAAGGGGTGCGTCTTAATAAAACCTTAAACCTCCCCCTGATTGTTTCTTAATCCGGCGTTTGTTACCATAAAGGTGCCATCGATTGACAAGGGCAGACCCTTGTCAATCGATGGCAGAAAGAGAAGAAAGGACGTGCCTTTATGGAGACCACGCTGCGCACCATCAACGCCGTTATCTCGGCGCTGTTTTTTATCTGCTATACCTATCAGTTCCTCTATATCCCGCTGGTGCTGGCAAAAAAGCCCAAGCCCCTTACCGCGCCGGCACGGCCCCACCGCTACGCGGTGCTGATCGCCGCCCGGAACGAGGAGAACGTCATCTCCGGCCTGCTGGACAGTCTCCGGGCGCAGACCTATGACATGTCTCTTGTGACGGTATTCGTGGCGGCGGACAACTGCACCGACCGTACCGCTGCCATTGCCCGCGCCCATGGCGCGGTGGTGTATGAGCGGTTCAACCAGCTGAACGTGGGCAAGGGCTACGCGCTGGACTTCCTGCTCCAGAACATCGGTGCGGACTATCCGGAGGGCTTTGACGGCTACTTCGTGTTTGACGCCGACAACCTGCTGGCTCCGGACTACATAGAGCGGATGAACGAGATGTTCTCCAACGGCCACCAGATCGTCACCAGCTACCGCAACAGCAAGAATTTCGGCGGCAACTGGATCAGCGCAGGCTACGCCCTGTGGTTCCTGCGGGAGAGCCGCTACCTCAACGGTGCCCGTAACCGGTTGGGCAGCAGCGCCGCCGTGGGCGGTACGGGCTTTCTGTTCTCCCAGCGGGTGCTGGACGAGAGCCACGGCTGGCGATTTTATCTGCTGACCGAGGATATCGAGTTCTCTGTGTATCACATTCTCCGGGGCGAAAAAATCGCCATCTGCGAGGACGCCGTGCTGTACGACGAGCAGCCCACCGGCTTCCGCCAGTCCGTGCGGCAGCGGCTGCGCTGGGCCAAGGGATACCTTCAGGTATTCCGCCGGTACGGCGCTGATCTGCTGAAGGGCGCGGCCAAGGGCAGCTGGAGCTGCTTCGACATGTCCATGTCCATCCTGCCGGCCTTCATTCTGACGGCGCTGTGCCTGCTGGCCAACATCACCTTGTCGGTGCTGGGGCTGATGCAGGGCGTCGGGGTATGGTTCGCCATGCGGTCGCTGCTGGAGTGCATGGGCAGTATCCTTGCCACGCTGCTGGTGCTGGGCGGCATTACCGTGGCCAGCGAGTGGAAGCGTATCCACGCCCCGGCGTGGAAGAAGATCGCCTATACCCTGACCTTCCCGCTGTTCATGCTGACATACCTGCCCATCTCCATGGCGGCGCTGTTCATGAAGGTGGAGTGGAAGCCCATCCACCACAGCGTGAACCTGTCCTCACTGCCCTATCCTGCCGCCAAGAATTGACCTTGTGCAATCGGGCGGGAGGGGGTATGATAGAGATAGACCAAACTTACTGCCGCAGGAGGACACACTATGTACACGATTCTGGTGGTTGATGACGAAAAGGATATCGTTTCCGCCCTTGAAATATACCTGAAGGCCGAGGGCTACCGGGTGCTGTCCGCCGGCAACGGCAAAGAGGCTCTGTCCGTGGCCGCCCGTGAGGATGTGCACCTCATCCTCATGGATATCATGATGCCCGTCATGGACGGCCTGACCGCCATGGCCCAGCTGCGGCAGACCAGCAATGTGCCGGTGATCCTGCTGACCGCCAAGGGTGAGGACACCGACAAGGTGCTGGGCCTGAACGTAGGCGCGGACGACTACATCACCAAGCCCTTCAACCCGGTGGAGCTGCTGGCGCGGGTGCGCTCCCAGCTGCGGCGGTATTTGCAGCTGGGCGGCGGGCAGGTGCGGCCCAGCACGCTGGTCATCGGCGGCATCTGTCTGGACGACAACGCCAAGGCCGTCACCGTGGACGGCGACCCGGTGGCGCTGACACCGAAAGAATACGATATTCTCCGCTTCCTCATGCAGAATGCCGGGACGGTGTTCTCCCCCAGCGAGATCTACCGCCGGGTGTGGGACGACGTGCCGCTGAACGCCACAGGCGCTATCGCCGTGCACATCCGGCATCTGCGGGAAAAGCTGGAGATCAACCCCTCGGAGCCCCGGTACATCAAGGTGGTCTGGGGCAAGGGCTATAAAATGGAGGGAACCCCCACATGAAACGACTTCTGGATAAAACATGGGCCAAGCTGACGTCCTTTTTCCTGACGCTGCTGTTCGGCACCATGACGGTGCTGGGCGGCCTTGGCGTCGGCATTCTGGTCAGCTACGACGTATTTCTGGATGGCGGCGCGTACATGCGGGAAACGATGTATGAATCACAGTGCAGCAGCGCCATTCACAACGCCTACTACTATCTGCGAGGCACGATGGCCAACGCCGGCTTGCTGGCGGATGACACGCCTAGCACGGATACCTCGTCGGATACCACGACCGGCGGCATCACCGACGAGGAACAGCAGCAGGTGCTGGACGATCTGCCCCGCGCCTTCTCGGAAAGCTTCTCCCGTGAGGACACCGACTGCCATCTGGCGGTCATTAACAAGGATACCAGAGAGATCACCTTTGAAAACTTTGAACTGACGGACAGCGACAAGCCGCTGTACTCGGTGCAGGAGACCTTTACGCTCGCCTTTGCCGACGGCTCCGAGGAGGAGCTGACCATCGCCGCCGACCTGCTGCCTGCGGATGAATTCCCCGGCTATTCCTATCTGGTGATGACATGGCTGCTGGAGCACATCGGACTGACGGTGTTCCTGACGGTGCTGTTTCTGCTGCTGACGCTGCTGTGCTTTGGCTTCTCCATGGCCTCCGCCGGACACTGGGCGGCCCATGAGGGCGTCCACCTGACGTGGCTGGACAAAATCCCGGCGGATGTGTGGCTGGTGGCGTTGATATGCGCGGTTTTCGCGGGATGGGATGTTTTCTACGAATTGGCGTTTGCCGTGTTCTGCGCGGCGCTGGCGCCGGTGCTTCTGCTGTTCCTGTGCGCCTTTGCAGCCCAGTGCAAGGCCGGGACGGTGCTGCGGGGTACGCTGATCGCACGGGTGCTGCGGCTGCTGTGGCGCATCATCAGGGCGGTGGGTCGGGGCCTGCGCCGCACCATTGTGGCACTGCCCCTGATCTGGAAAACCACGCTGGTGACGCTGGCGGTGTTCTTCGCGGAGATACTCTACGGCTACGTGGACGGCTTCTTTGCGGTGATGAAGCTGGTGGAGTTCCTTGCCATCCTGTATATCGCCCTGAATCTGCGCATTCTGCAGAAGGGCGGCGAGAAGCTGGCGGCGGGAGATTACTCCCAGAGCATCGACACCAGACCGCTGATCGGCGACTTCAAGCGCTATGGCCAGCGGATGAACGAGCTGCGCACCGGCATGGAGCGGGCGGTGCGGGAGCAGACCAGGGCCGAGCGCATGAAGACCGAGCTCATCACCAACGTGTCCCACGATATCAAGACGCCACTGACCTCCATCGTCAACTACGTAGACCTGCTGCAAAAGGTGGACGTTCAGCCGGAGACGGCGCGGGAGTACATCGCCGTGCTGGATCGCCAGAGCCGGCGGCTGAAAAAGCTGACGGAGGATCTGGTGGAGGCGTCCAAGGCGTCCTCCGGCGCGCTGCCGGTGGACGTGCAGCCTACGGATGTGGCGGTGCTTTTCGACCAGATCGTGGGCGAGTATCAGGAGCGGCTGGCCGGCTGCCGCCTGACGCTGGTGGCCCGTCCGCCAGAGAAGCCCGTATCCGTTCAGGCCGACGGCAGGCTCCTCAGCCGCGTTATGGACAATCTGGTCAGCAACATCTGCAAGTACGCGCTGGAGGATACCCGCGTTTACGTCGCCGCCGCCTGCGATGAAGAAACCGTCACCATCAGCTTCAAGAACGTCTCCCGCGATGAGCTGAACATCTCTCCTGATGAGCTGATGGAGCGCTTTGTCCGGGGCGACGCGTCCCGCCATACCGAGGGCAGCGGTCTGGGCCTGTCCATCGCCGGAAGTCTGGTGCAGCTGATGGGCGGCACGTTTGACCTGTCCATCGACGGCGATCTGTTCCGCGCCGATATCACCTTGCCACGCGCGTGAATTTCCTCATAAAATGTGCCGGGAGTCTCACAAAAGAGACTCCCGGCTGCTTTGTTTATGTTGACAAAAGGGGAGAACGTTGTATAATGGTTGTATATACAACGATGCAGCTGCAACTTCTTTCGAAAACCGGAGGTGCTCATGGATATTACAGAGCGGAAGATCACAAAAATCGCCCGCGAGGCGGAGAAGCTGGTGCTGCGGACGCTGCGGGAAAAGGACGTGGGCACGGCGGAGATCGACCTGATCCACGCGCTGCGCCACAATCCCGGCTGTACACAGGCGGCGCTGGCGGAGCTTCTGCACGCGGACAAGGCCGCCATCGCCCGGCGGACGAAAAATCTGGAGGGGAAGGGGTATCTCGTCCGCCGTGACGCGCCCAACGACCGGCGCAGCCAGCTGCTGTACCCCACGGAAAAGGCGGAGGGGCTGAAGGCCTCCAAGGCGGAGATCGAAGCGTCCTTTTATGAATACCTGACCGGCGTCTTGACGCCGGAGGAAGCCGCCGCCTTCACGGCGGCGCTGGACAAGCTGTACACCGCGTCCAAAGAGGAGAGCCGCGCGGGCTTTCCGCACTTTCAAAAAATGGCGGGAGGCGAAGCGGACGATGCGGAAGAGTAAGACGTTCCGCCCCGACCGGATCGGCTCCTATTTCCGCATGGAGTGGCTTTCGCTGGCTCTTGTGACGGCCTCCGGGTTGATCTATAACGTGGGCCTGCTGGCCACGCCGTGGTTTGAGGGGCGGCTGGCCCAGTGCCTTGCCGACATTCTGGGCGGCAACGAGACCGCCGCCCAAATGGCGGTGCTGGTGCTGGTCTATATCGCGGTGACGCTGCTGGTGCAGGCGGCGCGGGGCGATGTGGCGCTCTCCCATGTGACCTTCGGCTATGGGGAAAAGCCGGTGCTGGAGGACTTCTCCCTGACTGTGAAACAGGGGGAGCAGGTCATGCTGGTGAGTCGGACAGGCGCGGGAAAAAGCACGGTGTTCAGGCTGCTGCTGGGACTGTATCCGCCCCAAAGCGGCACGGTGACCATCGGCGGCGTGGACGTTGCGGCCATTCCGGATGGGCAGCGGCGCACCTGCATCAGCTGTGTGGAGCAGCATTTTTCCCGCGTGCCGGGGACGGTGCTGGAGCAGATCACTCTGAACGACCCGCAGATCACCGGGGAAATGGCACGAAGCGCGGCAAAGCTGGCGGGGATCGACGACGCCATTCGGGCGCTGCCGGAGGGCTACGATACGGTGTGTACCGACGGCATGTTCTCCCAGGGCGAGTGGCAGCTGCTGTCCATCGCCCGTGCCGCAGCGGCCGATCCCGCCGTGCTGCTGGACGAGATCACCGCCAATCTGGACGCGGAGACCGAGGAGCAGGTGCTGGAAGCGCTGCGCCAGGCCTCCAGAGGGCGTACCGTTCTCTCCTTCTCCCACCGGGTCTATGAAAGTCTCGGCGACAGAACGGTGGAGATCAAGCCGCAGACGCCGTAAGCATTTTGGCAGTTTTCAGGGCGCAGAAAGCGTGGTATAATCGAACGGACAAATCAAAATTTTTGAATTACGGAGGGAAATGACATGAAAATCGTCATGATGACCGGCAGTGCACACCGGAACGGCACCACCGCCACTCTGGCGGACCGATTCCAGCAGGGGGCGCTGGACGCCGGGCATGAGGTCTACCGTTTTGACGCGGCGTTTCAGGACGTTCACCCTTGCATCGGCTGCGACAAGTGCCGCCGCACAGGGACGTGTACCTTCGCCGCGGATGACATGAAGCTGCTGAATCCTCACCTGCTGGCGGCGGACGCGGTGGTATTCGTCTCGCCGATCTACTACTTCACCATCAACGCCCAGCTCAAGGCGGTCATCGACCGGTTCTATGCCAACAACGAGGTGCTGATGGGCGGGAAAAAGGCCGTCCTCATCACCGCCATGGCGGACACGGAGATGGGCTCGGCGCTGGCGGCCAACGAGATGTTCCGGCAAATGACCGGCTATCTGGGCTGGGAAAACGCGGGTGTCTTGAATGCGCGTAACGCCCCCACCGCCGCCGATTTGAGCGGGGACGATCTGGAGCGGGCCTATGCGCTGGGAAAGGAGCTGTAACAGGCGTTGACCACGAAAGCGAACATCAGTGAATGGGAGCGCATGATATCGGGACGGCTCTACAGCCCCGCCGATCCGGAGATCGCCAAGCGGCACCGCACGGGCATGCTCCGCTGCGACCGATTCAACCGCATTGCCCTGTGGCGCACCAAGGCCAAGCAGCGGGCGCTGGAGCGGCTGATCCCCTCGGCGAAAGGGAAAAATTTCGAGGCTTTCGCGCCCTTTTACTGCGAATACGGTGTGAACATCCACGTGGGACGGAACTGCTTCATCAACTACAACAGCGTGTTTCTGGACGTGGCACCCATCACGCTGGGGGATAACGTCCTCGTTGGCCCTAACGTAACGCTGGCCACGCCTAACCACCCGTTCGTGGCGGAGGAGCGGGCCTATACGGACTATCCCAACGGCTGCCACGAGCTGGAGTATGCCCAGCCCATCACCATCGGGGACAACTGCTGGCTGTGCGCCAGTGTGACGGTGTGCGGCGGTGTGACCATCGGGGCGGGCAGCATCATCGCCGCCGGTGCGGTAGTGACCCGCGATATTCCGCCCAACAGCATTGCTGCCGGGGTTCCCGCCAAGGTGCTGCGGCAGATCGGCGAGGGCGACCGTCTGCACGTGTGGGAGACCTATGTGAAGAACGAATTGCCCACACCTGTCGGGGAACATTAAGAGAAAAGAACTCCGTTTTCGAGAGATGCTCGAAAACGGAGTTCTTCTTATGTTACAGGCCTAAGCTCTCCACCCATTTCTGGACGGAGGCGGCGCTTTCGCGGCTGCTGAGACGCTTGCCGGGCAGCCATTTCGTGTCCTTGGAGCAGGCGGCCTTCAGTATATCCTCGCCGCCCATACCGCTGCCGCCGGAGGTACAGAAGGGGACGATGGTTTTGCCGGAGAGGTCGTAGCTCTCCAGAAACGTATAGACGATCTTCGGCGCCTGTCCCCACCAGATGGGATAGCCGATGAACACCACGTCATACCCGTCCATATCCTCCACACTGCCGGAGATGGCGGGGCGGGCGGAATCGTCGTTCTGCTCCTGATTGGCCCGGCAGCCGTCGGTGTTATAGTCCAGATCGGCGTCGGTGTAAGGCTCCTGGGGCACGATCTCGTAAAGGTCGGCGTCCAGCGCTGCTTGCAGATATTCCGCGATGGTTTTGGTATGGCCGGTGGCGGAGAAATAGGCCACCAGCACCTTGTTGCCGGTGCTTTCCGGCGTTTCCTCGGCGGGAGCGGGACTGACAGTATCGGTTGTGACGTCGTTTTTCGGCTCGTCCGCCGCATCATTACCGGCATTGGCCGTGCCGCAGGCCGCCATCGTCAGCACCATGGCCGCAGCCAGCAGCAGGGAAAACAGTTTTTTCACGTGGTCACACTCCTTTTTCTTTTTGTATCTCATGGCGCAGATAGTCTAGCCGCTGAAGCTGCCGCTCACGGAAGTGGATCTCGTCCAGAGTTGCCTTTCGCTTTTCCTCCATCATCCGCAGCCGCTGCCTGTCGCTGTCCGGCTGCTCCAGCAGAAGACGCATATAGGTTTCCACCTCCTCGGCGGTAAAGCCGATATCGTGCAGCGTCATGATGGTACTGAGCCGCTCCAGATCCTCGTCATCGTACTGCCACGCGCCCATCACCTTTTTCAACGCGCCGCACAGTCCCCAGCTTTCATACTCGTCCAGAATATGGGGCGGGATACGGTAGCGCTGGCTGGCCTCGTCCTTTGTCATGGCCATCACTCCTAAAGTAAAATACAGGCATCCTTTGTGGATACCTGTATTGTATACTTGTTTATGCCATATGTCGAATGCTTGTTTTGAGGAAGCAGAAATGCCTAAAGTGTATTTTTAATGCAGCCAAGAAACTGCTCCGCTGCCGGAGAGCATGCCTGATCCTTCTTCCACGCCAGCACCGTGCCCGTTTCCAGCGTGGGGGAAAGGGGCACAAAGGTCAGTACGTCGGAGAGACTGCCGAAGTCATAGCACAGCGCCGACGCCGTTTTTTACCATGTTGGCGGCGTTCAGGATCAGGTTGAAGGTGGCGGCGATCTCTATCTTCTCATAGG
>OIZI01000881.1_pt1 | contig 13981 bp, 12 predicted proteins | sample 1588441 | NCBI WGS metagenome assembly OIZI01 (sample SAMN03283284) | human gut metagenome | biome: human-associated habitat; material: feces | host: Homo sapiens | place: Peru | collected 2012
CCTAAAAATACTGTCATTGCGAGCGCAGCGTGGCAATCCAGTAAATAAATCAGTGCACCGTCGGCGCACCAAATCTATTCTCTATGCTCTATTCTCTATGCTCTAAAAAAACGGGGCATTGCCCCGTTTTTACCACAGTTTAATTCTGTTTTCTGGGGCGACGTATAACCGGTCATGTGGAGTAATACCAAATGCGTCGTACCATGCTGTAATATGTGGCAATATGCCATTTACACGATTATTTGCCAACGAATGTTCGTCAATCTTGGTCAGGCGTAATTCTTCGTCACTACGAATATTCTGTGCCCAAGATGTCGCGTATGCGATAAAGAAACGCTGGTCAGCGGTGTACCCGTCGACATCATTTGATGCTAACCCAAAATTTTTATATGCTGTAAATGATACTGTAATACCACCATAGTCCGCCAAATTTTCGCCCAGTGTAAACGTGCCGTTTGCGTGTACGTCGCCCGCAATTACAATCTTATCAAAATATGCGCGCAATACGTTTGCACGTTCATCAAAACCGCGGGCATCATCCGCTGTCCACCAATCAGTCATATTTCCATTTGCATCAAAATGACGACCAGAATCATCAAACCCATGCGTCATTTCATGGCCAATAATACTGCCGATTGCGCCATAGTTAAACGCATCGTCTGCTGCCATATCAAAGAATGGGTATTGCAAAATTCCCGCTGGGAAACAAACCTCGTTCGTTGATGGGTCATAGTATGCGTTGATTTCGTGTGCATTCATATACCACAATGTTGGGTCTTTTTCTGCGCCAATTTTATTCAGCCAAAATTCATCTTCAAATGCCGATACCGCCAACATATTTTCCCACAGCGATGCGTTCGCATCAATTTCCAATTTGGAATAGTCGCGCCATTTATCTGGGTATCCAATTTTTGCGTGAAATGTGCCAAGTTTTTTCAGTGCCTGCGCCTTGGTCGCATCAGACATCCATTCCAAATTTTCAATACGCATACCCAATGCGCGCTGCAAATTTTTTACCAACTTTTGCATACGCGCTTTGGCGTCTGCGGGGAAATATTGCTGAACATACAGACGGCCAATTTCTTCGCCCAGTGTGCCGTCCAGTAATGATACCGCGCGTTTCCAGCGTGGCTTAGGTTCTTTCTGGCCCGCCATGGTGCGATTATAAAAATCAAATGAAATTTCATATGTTGCATCGTCCAGCAAGGTATCTGCATCGCACACAATTTGATATTTCAGATATGTTTTTATCAAGTTCAAATCTGTGTCGTTCAAAATAGCGATTGATTCTGCGATTGCTTCTGGTTGGGCAATATTGATTTGTTGTGCTGCTGTTGCGCCACGTGCCGCCAGATATGTGTCCCAATCAAAATTCGGAAAGCGTTCTTTTATTTCTGCAATCGTCATTTTGTGATAGTTTGCATGCGGGTCGCGCAATTTTTCTTTTGGATAAAATGATTTCGCCATGCGCAGTTCCAATTCATATAATTTTTTTGAATCAACTGCGACGCCAAAATTTTTCATCTGCTTGTTTATAAACTCTAAATATTTTTTGCGAATTTGAACAGTTTTTTCATCTGTATCAAAATAATAATCGCGTGCCAGTCCCAAACCGCCTTGGCCAATGTTGTACAGGTAATGCGTGCTGTCTGTTTCGTCCAGACCAACACCATCGCCCCAGAATGCCGATGTCGTACGATGCATACGACCCAAGAATGCCGGTAATTCTGTGGCAGATTTAATTGCATCTATTTCGGCCAACTGTGCGGCAACGGGCGCGGTCTTGTCGGCATTCAGGCGTTCAGTGTTCATCGCGATTTTATACAGGGTACCGATTTTTCCATTATCGTTTTCTGCAATTTCACGCACGCGTTTCAGGTTTGTGTCGCGCAATACCTCAAACACGCCATAGCGCGTATAGTCATCTGGAATAGGGTGCGATTTGCGCCAACCGCCAGTTGCAAAATTATAAAAATCATCGCCTGCGCGAACGGTTGTGTCCATATTTGTCGTTTGTATTCCTGCGTTCATAATAACCTTCCTTTGCTTTGTAAAATGGTGCGCGGCAACGCATGCGACAATAACCGCAACAATCCCAATTATATTTAACATTTTGTTTTTCATTTTTTTTACCTAGTTGCACAAGTTTACCAATAAATCGTCCAGAATTAAAATACCTTTTTTAGTGGTGCAAATTCTGTTGCCTGTGTCTGATATCAATTCGGGATGTGTTCGTACGTATTCTGTGTTTATAATTTTCATCACATCGTCGGTTTTGCAGACCCCACGCATAGTGCGCATACCAGTTATGATTTTTTCTGTTGCGCGTGCATCGGTTGATAGTGGGCGCATTTGAATATCGCCACCGGTTTGTTCGTACCACACGTTTTGGATATATGGCCGTCCCGCCGCCCCACGTCCAATACCAATATATGGCGCGCCGTCCCATATGTTTTGATTATGACGACATTCGTCGCCTGCGGTGGCATAGTTTGATACCTCGTAACGTGGAATTGATAAATTTTCGCCGATGATTGTGTACATATCTGCCATGGCATCATTTGATGGCATTTCTAAATTCATATGTCCAAATGGCGTGTTGGGTTCTATGGTCAATTCGTACATTGATACATGATGCAACCCCAATGTATTTATATCTTTGCACATTTGCATAACACTGTCTGGGGTGTCGCACGGCAATCCGTAAATAAAGTCCGCATTCAGACGCAGTTCACATTTGTGTGCAGTGTCCAACAGTTCCAATGCGTCGTGTACACTGTGCGTGCGTCCCAAAAATTGTAAGGTTTCATCATTCAATCGTTGAACGCCGACAGACAAACGGTTTACACCAAAATTTACAAATTCACACAGTCGTGTTTTGTCCAGTGTCTTTGGGTTTGATTCCAATGTAATTTCAGCGTCAGGCATTAAATCAAAATTTGTGCGCAGTGCATTCATAATCTGGACAAATATTTTTGTTGGCATCAGCGATGGCGTCCCGCCGCCAAAAAACACGGTCGGCACAGAAATTCGTCCCATGCGTTGTCCCCAAAATTCAATTTCATGCAAAATGCCGTCTGCGAATGCGTCCCAATCGGGGGCACTGCACGCGCGCGAAAAAAATGCACAATAATTGCATTTGGACATGCAAAAGGGGGTATGAATGTAAAGATTATGCGGATTTGTCATATTTTGCATTGTACCGCGCATCACGCAGTGCGCAAGCAATAAATGAAAACTCTTTTTTGTATGCAAAATTTATGATATAATAAGCCCAAGAAAAAGAAATGAAGTCAGGAATTATACCTTTTTTGGGTGGTCTTTTTGTGTCTGTTACGGCGTATGCCGCGACCGAGGGGGCCCCAGCGTACTATCAGCGCACATCTGCGCCCAATGCAAACCAAATTGGTTATACACAATATCAATCCCAAGGGTACACGAAATATGTCGGCCAATCGGGCAGCAAACAGGTTGTTGGCAGCCGTTCATATTCATACCAAGTGCCACGTCAAACGGCATCACAGCCCAAGTATTCTGGGACAATTACTGCAAATGGGGTTGCCTTGGCGGACGAGCCGGCAACAACGCTGACGGCGAAATATACGCGTCGTTTTGCGGACTTTGAATTTGAAACGGGCGTCAATTCCGTATTGGAATGGGACGACATGGTATTCAATGAAATCGGTGTCGCGGCCCAGCATAATTTCAGTTTGCGCAACTTTGACATGTTTGCGTTTGCAGAATATTCGTATGGCTCAATGTCGCATGGCGGTCTGTCCATGGATTATGACCTGAAACCATATGATGCATCTAAACCGACCGAGGGAATATTTACAGTTTCTGTTGGTGATCAATCGGGGCGCTCAAATCATTTTAGATTTGGTATTGGGGCGCATCATATTTGGGACATTGGCGGGTGGAAATTGTCGCCGTCGTTTGGCTATGAAATTTTCAAGCATAATTTGGAAATGTCCAATCATTATTACCCAAACCCTGGGGTGTATTTGCCCCTGATGACGGACAAGGGTGACTATGTATATGGCGATGCCAAGGGGAATTATTATGCGCGCCCACAAAATTTTGATGCACCCGATGATTGGTATCAGGTATGTATGTCCCCCGAAGATTTGAAGGTTGTCAATGCCGCAGCCAGCAATATTGATTTAGGCACATCATTTACAACAATTGACTATGATGCGGCGTGGGGCCCAACCCCGTGGGGTGTTGCATCGGGCGAATGTGTGATTATCGGTGGCGATGGCCCAATTGTGGTATCGGGCACAACGCATATATACAATACAACATGGTCTGGATTTTATGTCGGGCTAGAGGCGGAAAAGCAAATGACCCTGACGGACAAGTTGCGTTTTTATGTCCAGTTGGGTATGCCCAAATATTCGTCAGAGGGGATTTGGCCAAATCGTGACGATTGGCAACAGAACCCCAGTTTCTTGGACGAGGGGTCAAATGGTGCATATTCATACACCGCCGAAATGGAATACAATATGAAATTGTCTGACCGTGTCCAGTTGGCGTTAAAGGTTGACACAAATTGTTTCCACGTTGGCAAAATCGGTGGTGAATTGTACGTTGCATCGTATTCCCGGTTCTTGATTGAAAACGGTCAATATGTTCTGGACGATAACGGCAATCCGATTATTGAAACAGTTCCGGCGCATACTGAAAAAATCAGTGACCAGTTAAAGCAGGCAACATGGCAATCATTTGGGTTGCATCTGGGTATTAAATACGCATTCTAAGGGGTAAGTGTCTGATGACATGGGACAATCGTTTTGCATGCATCACGTGTGCGGCGTTGCTGTGCACCGCTGCGGCGCGCGCCGATGTTGCACCTACGTCTGTGCCTGCCACACCTGTTGTTATTGTTGAAACCGCGCCCACACCCGACGCGCCACCAATCGCCGAACGCGGCGCATTTGATATGGCACGCTGGGAAAGTGTACTGGACACGGTTCGCACGCGCGCGTCGGCGGAAAAAATTTCCAAAAAGACCATAGATGCCGCGCTGAAAAATCCGGCGTTTATTCCAAATATTGTAAAGCGTGACCAAAACCAGTCAGAATTCAAATTGACACTGGACGGGTACTTGAAACGCACCGTCAACCCAACGCGTATTGCATCGGGGCATAAAATGGCGCAAAAATACCCGACGTTGTTAAATCGCGTGCATACCCGTTATGGCGTCCAACCGCATGTTATTTTGGCGTTCTGGGGTATGGAATCAAACTATGGCGCGCGTATGGCGGATCACCCACTGCGTGACGCATTCGTCACATTGATATACGAGGGGCGTCGTCAAACATTCTTTACCAATCAACTGATTGCATTGATGAAAATCGCCGACAAAAATGGCGATGATATCAGTGACTATGGTGGCAGTTGGGCCGGCGCAATGGGACATTTCCAGTTTATACCGACAACATTGGCGGCATACGGTGTTGATGGCAATGGCGATGGCAAAATCGACATCAGTGGCAGTATTGGTGACGCAATGATGTCTGCGGGTAATTACCTGAACCGATTGGGCTGGAATGAAAACGAACGCATTGTGCGCCGTGTTGTCTTGCCGGCAGATTTTGATGTGTCGCTGTTGGACGGGAAAACGAAAAAGACATTGTCTGATTGGGCGGCATTGGGTGCAACATTGCCCGATGGACGCGCGTTGCCGGTGACTGATATGATGGCGGGTATGGTTGCAGATACTGTTGCAATCAATGATGCGCGCATGAATGCGGCAATTGCGCCAACCGATCCGAATGCCGTTGATATGGACGTTGCGCCAATGCCGGCAATAACCGCATATTTGACATACCCGAATTTCTATCGTATCAAGAAATGGAATAATTCAAATTGGTATGCAATCGCGATTGCAGAATTGGCAGATGCACTGCACCAGTAAATTCGTTAAAAATAAAAATAATTGCTAATATATACGTTCTTTGATAATCTTCCTGTTATAGATTGATATAAAAGGATGATTATGACTATCAAGGTCCGCGATTACGAAGTTCGTTTGACTCGTAACAAAGAAGAACGCAAACAGGTTCGCCAATTACGCTATGCCGCATTCGTAGAAGAAGAGGGCGCGTCCGCCACCGAAGAGCAGCAGGCCCTGCGCGAAGAATATGATTCTTTTGACCGTTTTGCAGATTATATGGCGGTATTTCATAATGGGCGCGTTGTCGGTACATATCGCATTATTGACCGTGCGGCCGCTGAAAAAATGGGCGGTTTTTATACCGAAAGTGAATATAATATTTCCAAGATTAAAAAGGTCAACGGCAATATCGCCGAAATGTCGCGCGCGTGTGTTGACCGCGAATATCGTGAAAATGCGCTGGTTATGCGTATGTTGTGGGCGGGGCTGTCCGAATACGTTTTCCGTCGCAAGATTTTGGTCTTGTTCGGTGTTGCGTCGTGGGTTGGTAATAAACCGGTGAAATCCGCACAGGCAATATCGTATTTGTACTATCACCACCTGTCGCCATCAAATTTGCGTGCAACGGTTCTGACCGAAAAATTGGACGCTAGTATTGACCCTGCAATGACCCAGATGCGTATTTTGCCACGCGCGTTTGTTGATGATGCCGATGCCCGTGCCGAAATGACGCCATTGATAAAGGGCTATCTGCGTTTAGGTGCTACATTTGGCAAGGGGGTGTTTATCGATAAAACATTCAATTCTTATGATGTGTTTGTCATGTTGCAGACCAAGGATATAGACCGCACGTACCAGAAACATTTCTTGGGTCGCGAAGATGCGTTGGATGGATTCGCCGTCAAAGATGGCAAAATGAAAACGCTGGGCAAAATTATGTTGTTGCCGGTTACCGCGCCACTGAAAGTTATCGGTGCATTCGTGGAATTCTTGTTGCGCGAAGATGCGGCGGACGTCGAATTTATCGAAGATAATGATAAAGATAATACCAAGGACGACGAAAATGCCGCGCAGTAAATCACAGCGCATCGCGCACCCGAATATTTTCCAAATTGCACTGGGAACGTTGAAATTTATCGCGTTCTGGATTGGTGTCGTGATTCAGGTGCCGATTGTATTTTTATTGCCACGTGGTCGCGTATCGGTTTGGTACATGCGTGTATTTATGAAAATATTGCTGTTGCTAGCGGGCATTCGCGTACGCACCCATGGCACATTGTCAACGCATCGCCCATTGTTGGTGGTATGTAATCATTTGTCGCTGTTTGAAATCGCAACGTTTCCTGTTGCATTCGGGGGCAGTTTTGTCGCCAAGGCGGATGTGCGCCGGTGGCCATTGGTGGGGTGGATGTCTGAAAAATTCGGCGTTGTATTTGTTGACCGTCGTCCATCACATGCCCTAGAGGCCCTGCGCACCGTCCAAGAACGCGTAAAGCATGTCGATTACCCGATGTTCTTGTTTCCAGAGGGGACAACCACAAACGGCGCATATGTAAAGCCATTCAAAAGCACGTTGTTTAATTTTGTTGAAAATTCTGACGTTGCGGTGCAACCTATGGTGGTAAATTATCGTTTTCGTGATGGTACGCCGATTTCAGATGACGATTTGGCAAACCACTATGCGTATTTTGATAATAAAAAGATTGATATGGGCCCGCGTGCCACGCGCGAACGCAGCGCATTTATGCAGGTGTTTCATATCATGATTATTGGCGGTTTTCGTGTGGAAATCACCGTGATGCCGACATTGGCAACCGCGGGATTAAATCGCAAACAAATCGCAGAACAACTGCAAGAAACAGTTGCGACCAAGTACATGGAATTAAAAGACAAGAAGACAGAAAAATGAAAATTGAAAATTTGTGTGTAAAACGTTTGTACGGCGATGTCGCCGGCGCAACAACCGCGGGCCATAAAATGGCGGTCAAGGCGGGATATATTTACCAGACGTTCCAAGGGGGCTATACGTTGACCCCACTGGGGTGGCGCGTTGTGCGTAATATTGAAAGCATCATTCGCGACGAAATGGATGCCGTTGACGGCCAAGAAATCTTGATGCCTGTGGTCAGTGGCGCGGAACTTTGGCGTGAATCTGGCCGGTATGATACGGTTGATGTTTTGGCAAAATTCAAGGGGCGTGGTGGCGCAGAATATGTTTTGAATCCCACACACGAAGAGGTTGTAACGGACTTTGTTAAATCTGTGCTGACCACATATCGCCAGTTGCCATTTATGGTGTACCAGATTCAGACAAAATTCCGTGATGAATTGCGCGTGCGCGCGGGCCTGATTCGTACACGTGAATTTATTATGAAAGACGCGTATTCTTTCCACACATCGCAAGCGGATTTGGAAAAATATTACTATCGCGTTTTAGATGCGTACAAGCGCGTGTTTGCACGTTGTGGCCTGCGTAATGTTGTGGACGTGTTGTCGTCAACTGGTGACATGGGTGGCAGTATTGCACACGAATTTCAACTGATAAACGAAATGGGCGAAGATACCATTTATCTGTGCGATTGTGGTTTCCGTGCAAACAAGGAAAAGATAGAAGAGGGCAAAGAGATTTGCCCAAAGTGTGGCGCGCCTATGCACAAGGTTCGCGGTATTGAAATTGGTAATATTTTCCAGTTGGGAACAAAATATTCTGCATCAATGCACCTGACATATACCGCCGACGATGGCACAGAACAAAATCCGATTATGGGGTGCTATGGCATCGGCGTTGGACGCACCATGGCAGCCATTTTGGAAGAGAGTGCGGATGAATACGGCCCGCGTTGGAATATGGCGACCGCACCATTCGCGGTTCAGGTTATTGCCTTGACGGACAAAGATGGGAAAACAAACGCGACCGCCGAAAAAATCTATAATGATTTGCGTGCAGCGGGCATCGAAACCCTGTTGGATACACGTGATGCGCGCGCTGGTGAAAAGTTCGCAGACGCAGACCTGATTGCGGCACCGGTTCGCTTGATTATTTCAACCAAGAATTTGGCCAATGGTGTGGCAGAGGTTAAATATCGTGTCAACGATATGGATACATCGGGTATGCCAACGTCATTTGCGCTGGATACGGTTGTTGCCGACACGCAAAATGCAATAAAGCAATTATCAAAATAACAAACGGGGCATCGCCCCGTTTGTTATTAGAGCATAGATAATAGATATGCGCCGAATGTGTCGCCTGCGGACTGCGTCCTTGCCGCAACCTTCGCGTGCCGCTCGGTTTTGTTTCACAGCACCTGCGGTGTCATTGCGAGCGCAGCGCACAAAATTTTTATCGCGGCGGAGCATTTGCGGATACAGATGAACTTTGCACTTTGAACTCTGAACTTTGAAAAAACGCCCCAACGGGGCGTTTTTTATTCGTGTTTTGCAACGCGTTGTCTAAATTCATTGCTGGGGCGGAACGATGCCACGCGACGTGCGGAAATAACCGCGGCTTCGCCCGTCTTTGGGTTGCGACCCATACGCTGGGCCTTGGTCAGAATCTTGAAACTGCCGAACCCTGCGAACTTTACTTCTTCGCCATTGACCAATGAATCACGGATTTCGTCAAAGACGATGTCCACCATTTTGTACGCATCTGCGGTGGTCAAACCAAACTTCTCGCGCAGGCGTGCTGCAAAATCACTTCGTGTTACTGTTGCCATTTTTAATACCCTTCCCTTGGTTCATTTCTGGGACATTATACAATCGGCGATTACAACTTGCAATATTAAAATCCAAGGAATAAAATAAATCCCGTGTTCCCATAGTTCAACAGGATAGAACAAATTCCTCCTAAGAATTAGATTCAGGTTCGAGTCCTGATGGGAACGCCATTTTGTTTTATTGCCGTGTGTGCCGTGTCCGCTTTTGCTTGCAATGGTGTTTCAAATGTTTTATGATCGCATAAAGGTTTCATGGAGGGCGTGTCGTGATTTTTCGCAGGCTGATTTTGGGGTTGGCTGTGTTTGGCGCACCGTCGTTGGCAATGGCCAGTATCCCCAGCAGTGCAAATATGCAGGAAAAAATCAACACCGCAATGGCGGCACACGCCAATAATACCGATAACCCACACCACGTGACCAAGGAACAGGTTGGTTTGGGTAATGTTCCGAATATTGATGCGTCAAATGCGTCTAATCTGTCGTCGGGTACAGTTGGTGTCGCGCGTTTGCCAGTGGGCACAACTGCGGGCACGGTTGCGTCGGGCGGGGACGTGCGCTTTGATACCTTGTCAACAACAACGCCAACTGGCACACCACCGGCCGGTCGCGTATACGTATGGTTTAACTAAGTTTTTACAGGTGTTTCACGTTGATATGTCTGCATGGGTGTTGCGTTTTTCGGGGTTGATGTCATGTATATCATGTGTCGCGGCCGCGTCAGGTCTGCACATCATGGACGAAAACGGCATCGTGTATACTGCGGTTGAAATCCCTGATGGCGCATATGTTATGCAAGGCGAAGAAAAAGTCGCGTACACCGAAGAATCCATCAACACTTGTCACCAGATAACATTGCCCGCCGGTCGTTATAAAATTTATGTCAAGGGCGGTCGTGGCGGTGGTGATAAAACCATGGTGTCTGGTATTCCCCCGTACGAGGGTGATTCCATCATTCACACAATCAATATTGACACGCCGACGGACGTTTATGTGTTTCGTGGCGGCGATGGGGCGGATAATTGTGATAATCTGCCCGATGCAAAATACAGTTTTACGGTTGGCACGGGTTCGTCCGGCGTGGACAGCATTGTTGTAATCGGCGATACCGTCTTGCGCGCCAGTGGGGGTGCGGGCGTTCACTGTTTTTCATCGAACCGTGGCAGCAGTTATACCGAGGGCTACCCCGGCACCGGTACGGGCAATCATGCAATAACCAATTATTATTCCCAACCATTAAAGAACGGTCGTTGGGGACTGTGCACACGTCGTGAAAATATTTATACGCTGATACGTGGCGGTGGCGGCGGTGGTGTCGTTGGCGGCACGGGGCAATCGCGTGGGACAACATGCCCAAGCGTATCTGGGTTTGATGTGTGTAATGCGGATGGTGCGGATTGCGCATGGTCTGTGACAAATGGCACGGCTGCAACCGATGATGCCGGCGGGCATGGTGGCGATGCAACACTGTCCTATCGTGGGGTAACGGCAACCGGCCGCGGTGCGGCGGGTGGCAAAAATGTATCGTGGACATGCGGTGGCGTAACAGCAATGTCGTATGGTGGTGGCGGTTCGCCTGGACAATGCACGGATGCGTTTTTACCAAAGTCGGACAGTGATACCCCGCACTGTGGCGATGGTATCGCCGGTGGCAGTGGCAGCACGGGTACATCATCAACCAGTTATGTCAAGATATACAAGTACTGATGGGGTATCAAAATGCAAATGATACATATTGGCGATTACACAGTGCCGGCATACACATCACAAATGACAACCCCCAGTTTGAAGATTCGCACGTCCGATGGGTCTATGTTTTATGTTCCCATGATTGCCGAAGATATGTGCATCGCCACCGGCAACACAGAACTGTATTACGAAGAAACCGATATCAATACGTGCAAGGAAATAACATTGCCGGCGGGGTGTTGGCGCGTTGAATTGTCGGGTGGTTTCGGCCAAGGGCTTTGTGGCAGTGACGACGATATTTACCAGACCGGCGCAACAGAAACATACACACTGCGCCTGAATACAGAAACACAAATTTACGTGTTTCGTGGTGGTGACGGCAATGCCCCCGCCGCATACGTCGCGGGTACGGGCATTGGTGGTGGTGCATCGGGCGTGGACAGTTTTATTGTCGTAAAAAATCAGATTAAATCCGCGGCCGGTGGTGGCGGCGAATTATGCCAATCGGGCAACCCGACATATTCCACCGAATTTGATTCCAATAACTTACAGTGCAATTTGCGACCGAGTTATGGCGGTGGTGGCAGTCCTGATCGTGCTGGTGGTCAATCGGGGCAGAACAATACAGATTCCGCATGCAAAATATTTTATGGGGCGGGTGGCGGCGGCGCGCCCAGTGGCAAATCCGGATCACAGGCAACGTTAAATGACGCGCGATTTGTCGCGACCGCACCGACCGCGGCCAGTGTCGCACGCGGGGGAAATGGTGCGGGCATAAAATTTACCGACACCGATGGCACAACAATCGCCGCAACCGGTGGACGTGGTGGCGAAACCCAGTCGTGGACGTGTGGTGGCCATACGGTGTATTCGTATGGCGGCGGTGGCGGTGGCGCAACATGCTGGGTCATGAATGAAAACAGCAGCGTCACGTGCAACAGTGGCACAGACGGTGGCAGTGGCAGCACTGGCACATCAGACACCAGTTATGTGAAAATATATCGCCTGTAATTTGTTTGCAAACGCGTAAAAAAGTTATAAACTGATTCCCAAAAAGGGAAAACAATAAATGAAAAACAAAGCCGTCAAGATTGGAATTATCGCATCGCTGGCACCGCACTTGTTTTGTTGTGTGTTGCCGATTGTATTATCGGTGGTGTCGCTGTTTGCGCCAGAATTTGCGCATACGTCAATATTGCCCGCGTGGATAGAGCCATGGCTGTTTGTATTTTCGGCATTGATGCTGGGGCTGTCATGGGTGCTGGTGGTGCGCGATTGTCATTGTGATTGCGACCATTGCCACGATGATTCCGGCGCATCGCATCATCGCCAGAAAGTCATTCTGGGCGTAATCACGGTACTGTTTATAGTCAGTGTGATATTGCACTTGGTCGCCCATAGTTAAAAAAGTCCGCCACCGGCGGATTTTTTTAACGGTATGTGGCAGTGATATAAATTTAACTTGCAAACATAATTTTGAATCTGTACGATAAGTAGTGAATCTTATGGGAATAAGGTTCGGGATCTTCAAAAATCCTATATATGTCGCAGTGCAAGAAAATGTTGCACCGTATCCGCACAATATGCGGCGCATTTGCGCCATTTATTGTGGTTTGACCCCGTCAATTTGGTCGGGGGGCCGCCAGCGTATACAACAGGGGTAACCCAAAGGCCGGCGGGGTCATTTCGACATGATGATTTTTGAACCTCCCGACCACCAATGATTTTGGTGGTTTTCTTTTTCCCTTAATTTTCAGCAACGAACATGGGTGGATGCGGATTCTCGCAAGAAATCCGGAACTGCGGAAAACATAAATCTGTCGGTTGTTTGAACTCCACCCACACAAGGAAAAAGGTAAACATAATGCCACGTGTTTCGGTTATTATTCCGTGCTATAATGTTGAAAAATATGTTGCGCGCTGTTTGGACAGTTTGATATCGCAGACATTGCACGACATAGAAATAATATGCATTGATGATAAATCAACGGATGGGACACAGGATATAATCCAACAATATATCACTCGTGACAAGCGTGTGCGTCTGATTTCGCACAGTGTAAATACTGGTGTTGCAGTTGCGCGCAATGACGGCATGAAAATTGCACGGGGCGAATATGTTGGCTTTGTTGATCCAGATGATTATGTGGATTTGAATTTTTATGAACGTTTATATCGTACCGCCAAACAGGCAAAGGCAGATATTGCGCATGGTGTTTTAGCTGTTATAGAAAATAATGGCGTAATAAATAGGTATGAAAGACCAAATACTACGAAATTTGACTTTGACCGGGCGTTTACTACCGCCATATATGCTAGGGCTTTGGTGTTCAATCATACAATACGTTTTCCTGATGGAATTTTGTTAGGTGAGGATTTATTTTTCCTATCACAGGCAGTGTTTTTTGCAAACACCGTAGTGTGCGACAACTCTGTGGCTTATTGGTATTGTATTAGAACAGATAGCGCAGACAGTTCGTACTTGTCCGACAAAAAATGCGATTCTGGGTGTCAGTGCAGTAAAAAATTATTGGATTGGGTAAATAGCATTAAACAGGTAGATGAGTGCAGCTATTTTTATATATTAAGAGTATCGTGCTATATATGTCGCTATATGGCAATGAAACAGATGTCTATTCCTGCTCAACACAAAATATGTTATACAGTTGCTTATATAGCG
>OIZI01000882.1_pt1 | contig 13976 bp, 7 predicted proteins | sample 1588441 | NCBI WGS metagenome assembly OIZI01 (sample SAMN03283284) | human gut metagenome | biome: human-associated habitat; material: feces | host: Homo sapiens | place: Peru | collected 2012
AATCGGTACAATTCGGTTAGTTCCCGCCTCCGTCTTCATTCCTCCGATAAATGTCCACTGCTCTATATCGACATTTTCAAGCTCAATAAGCCCCAGCTCCTGCGGACGCCATCCCGAATAGCACTGAATCAGAACAAGGTCAACACTGTACTTGTCATCAACATGCTCCCACAGAATATCGATTTCTTCATTAGTAAATGGAATGTGCTCCTTTTTAACAGTCTGGATTTCCTTGATTGTCTCGTCATTAAGCTTAAATGTTCTGGCATAATTGCGCTCGACCATCTCGTATTCATACGCATAATCAAGCATAAGGTTAAACAGCGATTTTATCTTATTTTTCATCGCCGCACTTGGTGTCTTCGGTTTACCACCTATCACAATCGTGCCATTTTCCAGACACGCCTTTATATGCCTCGCACGCAAATCCACGATACGCATATTGTATACAGACGAACAGTACGACCACGCCGTCTCAACCGCCCTTACGCTCGAATAATTTTTAAGCTTCAGATAATATTTCTCACTCCATTCCTCAAATACGTCTTTTACTGTTTTTCCCGGCTCCAAATCATACGGATTGCGGTTGTACTCAAGCAATGCGGCATACGCATCATTATATGTCGGGAAATACGCCTGTGGCTTTAACAATTTGCATACAGGACGTCCCGTGTCAGTTTTGCCCACCGAAACCATCGCTCTGTACGGATTTCGCAGATTTCTGTCTTTTATCATGCTTATCTGTCCAAATCCGTTCGGAAGCCTCATTCTGTCGCTCGTCCTTAATCCTTTTTTTCTCTTCTTTTTTCGTCTGCTTGTTACAGGGCACCCACAGTGTGGACAGAATTCTGCCATATCACTTACCTGTAACTCACATTCTCTGCATTTGATTAACATAAATAATCAACTCCTCTTTTAGTTTATTATTGCTATCGTATGATAACAGTAACTTTCCAAAAGAGGAGTTGTTAACTTAATCAATATATTAGTTTGCAAATGACTGCACATAAAATCTTGTATCTTCATGAGACAAGCCTTTCGGGTCCAGCTGCGTTACCTCGCCGCTCTCCGGGCAGTCTACTCTTACAAATACGCCAATTCCTATTGTTCTGAACCTTTCATTAACCATGTTCTCATTGTGGTCTGGTGACTCTATCCAGCCTGTTGTGACTTCCTGCGCATCTGCCTGTCCTGAAGCTATATTTTCTCCACAGAAATCATCATCCGGATACGCTGTACGCCATCTCTCATTCGTTGGTCTTGAATGGTCATGTCTGTATGAAAATGCTATCTCTTTTGCGCGTGTATGCGCAGTCTCTATCATGGTTCTTGTTGTCGATAAAGTCTTTAATCGCAGTGATGCTCTGTAATTGTTAAGAAGCTCTAATATCTCCTGCTCGCAGGCTGTATCCCAGTATCCATATACTGTCTGCGTTCCATTGTATGCCTTGACTTTGTGTGCATATCCATATGCAAGGTCTTCACTGCCACCACATCTTGCACATATAAATCTTCTTGTTCCCGGCGAATACTCTGTCGCCTCGGTTACTATGGTATTAGATGTGAAATCATGTCCTAACGCAGGGCTGTCGCTGTCTTCCTCCGAATATGAATAACCACATTCCCTGCATGTATACACAATCAAGCCGCTCTCTGTACATGTCGCGGCTTTCCTGCTCTCATCATACACATGCTCATGCTTTGTCGTCTGTTCCTCAACATTTCCCTGATTATCCTGTGCTGGCTGATTACCCGTCTCTATTCCTGCTGCTGGATGTAAATCCTGCTGTATCTCAGATTGTGTCTGTGTTTCCGGTTGTTTCTTCTCTTCTGTTGAAATATTTGCTTCTATATTATTAGTTTCATTAATCATAGCATCTGAGCCGTTATTTTCTCCTGATGCACCGCATCCAGCTAATGACATTGTCATCATTATCACTGCCATAGCGGTGGCTATTCTCTTCATATTATCCAAAGTACGCTCTTCTTTCTTTTTCCATCTCAAACATTAATCTGTGTATATTCCAGGCTCTGTTAGTCTCTGTCATAACAGCCTTGTAGTCAACTGTTATCTGCCGGCTTTTCATCTCAAATAAAATCTTGTCCATATGCTTGTCTGTCACTCCTGCAAATACTAACAAGCTTTTTCCTGCTGAATTCCCGGATGACACCGCTCCAGCAGATTGCACTCTGCCTCCCGCTATTGCAGGAATTCCCGAAACCGATGCCATAGCCGCGAATCCCACAGTTCCTGCCTTGCCGTCGCATATATCTCCAAGTGTATAATCGTACTTATCTGCCGACACCTCAACCACGCGCAGTCTCATATTATCCGCCAGGCGTTTAATCGCCGCAGTCTGCACATTTCCTACATTAAAAAGTAATAAACTCTCTCTAGCCATTATAGTGTCAAATCCTCCACGTTAATTCCCATAGATGATAACTTTGCAACTGTTGTCTTTATCTGATAATCAAGTTCTGTATTAACAGTATCTCCATTAGCTTTTTTTATTCGCTGTAAATCAGTATACTTGTCTATGAGCACCGCTATAAGTTCTTTTTCTGTCATATCTTCCATACCTTTCTACCGCCTTTCATTATATTTACTAATATAATAGCGGATTGTATTCATGTTGTAAATGTGATTTTAAATTGTATATCTATATTAAGTGTATATCCATTTGTATATTATGTCAAGTTTTTATATGTTTTATATATACTTATTTTACATTAAAAATACAGAGCCACACACCTTACGGATATGTAACTCTGTATTATGTATTACTTCTATATTAATATACTACATTTAGTCTTTGATTAGAAATCAACCTCTGTATCATAGTAGCAGCACTTAAGAAGTTTCTCCATCTCTTCCTGACTTGGCTGTCTTGGGTTAGAGCCTGTGCAGGCATCTAAGATAGCATTAGCTGCAATCTCTGGAAGTCTCTCAAGGAATACATTCTCTGGAACGAATCCCTGCTCTGCTGGGAAACTATCCGGACCATATTTGCCAATGCAGTGAGGAATGTTGAGCTTATCATTCATGCCTCTTAAGTATTCAATAAGAAGTTTAACCTTCTCATCATCATTAGCTCCGCCGAGTTTCATGAAATCAGCAATCTCGCCATATCTCTTCTTAGCTGTTGGGTCTTTAGCATTGAATGCAATAACCTTAGGAAGATACATTGCGTTAGCAGCACCGTGAATGATGTGTGCACCATAATCGGCAAATGCAGCACCTGTCTTATGTGCCATTGAATGTACGATACCAAGTAAAGCATTAGAGAATGCCATACCTGCAAGACACTGTGCATTATGCATGCTGTCTCTCTTAGCCATATCTCCGTTATAAGAATCAACAAGGTCTGCCTGAATCATCTTGATTGCATGTAATGCAAGTGGGTCTGTGAAATCACAGTTAGCTGTTGATACATATGCCTCAATAGCATGTGTCATAGCATCCATACCTGTATGTGCAACCAGCTTCTTAGGCATTGTCTCAGCAAGGTCTGGGTCTACGATTGCAACATCTGGTGTAATCTCGAAGTCTGCGATAGGATATTTGATACCCTTCTCATAATCTGTGATAATTGAAAATGCTGTAACCTCTGTAGCTGTACCTGATGTAGACGATATAGCACAGAAATGAGCTTTTCTACGAAGCTTTGGAAGACCAAATACCTTACACATATCCTCAAATGTTACATCTGGATATTCATATTTAATCCACATAGCCTTAGCTGCATCGATAGGTGAGCCACCGCCCATTGCAACGATCCAGTCAGGCTGGAATTCCTGCATCTTAGCTGCACCTTTCATAACTGTCTCTACTGATGGGTCTGATTCAATACCTTCAATAAGTTCAACTTCCATACCAGCTTCCTTCAGGTAATCAACCGCACGGTCAAGGAAACCAAATCTCTTCATTGAACCACCACCAACACAGACAATGGCTTTCTTTCCCTCAAATGTTTTAAGAGCCTCTAATGCTCCTTTTCCATGATAAAGATCTCTTGGTAATGTAAATCTTGCCATAATAGCACCTCCATAAAATCTGTTTGTTAATTAACTAACAATCTTATCTGTATTATAGTATCATTTATGAAAGAATTCAAGTGGATATTTCACTTATTTTTATAAAACGTTGCGCTAAATGTTATGCTTGCTTCTGGCTTTGGCGTAAAATATCCCTTTCCTTCCAGAAGAATCCAAATTCGGCACTTTTACACTTCGCTAAACCTGAGACTTGGCTTAAATCAACATTACATGCTGATTTAAGCCAAGCTTCACTAATTTTCTGGATTTTTCACACCTTATTTGCCATATTGAGCTAAAGCAAGATATTTTCCCCAGCTCATGCCTTGATTTTGGATTTTTCAGAAAGACTTCTGCTATTTAAGCCAAAATATATAGCTGTCGTATCAAGCAGCATCCTCTGGCAGCTTTCTCAAGAAGTTAGCTATAATCGGCAGCGCCGTCATGAATGCCAGCACATCTGCGACCGGCTGTGCAAGCTGGATTCCCGCAGGACCGCAGACTGCAACTAATATGTAGAGCATCGGAATGAAATACAATCCGCTCCTTGTCAATGCAAGCAAAGTCGCCCAGCCTTTCTGACCTGTGCTCTGTAAAGTCATATTTGAAAGAACAATCAAAGGATTTAAAAATAATGCAATACACTGGTACCTTAACGCCGGCGTTCCAAATGCGATAACCTCCACATCGTCTCTGAACACCGCAATGGCTTCATTGGAGAATATCAGACCCACAACCGCAAATGTTCCAAGAAGCACCTCTGCCGTAATAAGTGTAAATCTGAATGCTTTCTTAACTCTGCCAAACTTCCCTGCTCCGTAATTAAAGCCGCATACTGGCTGAAATCCCTGTCCGATTCCAAGACCGACAGCAAATATAAAGAAGCTTATTCTTGATACAATACTCATAGCCGCAACAGCAGCATCCCCATATATTCTTGCCTGCTGGTTCAAAACCATAGTTGCAACCGCCTGAAGTCCCTGTCTTACAAGGCTTGGAAACCCAGTTCCAACTATATCAAACATCACACTGAATTCTTTCGTAAATCTTCTGATTGACAATTTGCTCTGTGTTCTGCCTGAAAGGAACATATATAATAAAATCAAGAAACTGACAAACTGTGATAATGCAGTCGAAAGTCCTGCTCCCGCAATTCCCATATTAAATCCAAACATGAATATAGGGTCACCCACAATATTAAGAACCGCTCCTGACATAAGCCCCACCATTGCCAGCGATGCCTTGCCCTCAAATCTTAAAATATTATTAAGTGTAAATGTACTTGTCATAAATGGAGCCGCCACCAGTATAAACATACTGTAAGTCTTTGCATATGGCAGAATCGTGTCTGTACTTCCCATCAGATAAATCATCTGCGTATTGAAGATAATTCCAAAAATGCCTATCAATGCACCCATGAATAAAGATGAGAAGAAAGATGTTGATGCCACAATTGACGCCGACTCTTCATCTTTATTGCCAAGCCTTCTCGATATGATACTTCCCGCGCCCTGGCCAAACAAGAATCCAAATGCCTGCAATATCGACATAAATCCAAATATAATTCCTACCGCAGCACTCGCACTTGTTCCCAGCTTTCCTACAAACATAGTATCAACCATGTTATATATATTAGTGACAAGCATGCTTATTGTCGTTGGAATTCCCAGCGTGATAACAAGTCTTCCAACTGGCTCTTTCGTCATCTTGTCATACTGGGTCTCATATTTTACATGCTTTGTACGCTTCCTCTGTGACAACATATACTTTTATCTCCTTCCGCTTGCAATACATAAACCACTATATTATGTTATCTTCTGACTCCCATTTTCCCATTTATTTGGCTTTCCCAGCTCATTTCCACCAAAAAAATCCAAAAACCTATATTTTACACTTCGCTAAACCCCACCTTTGGCTTAAAAGCCAAAAAAGATGCGATATAATCCTATTTCTCACGAAATTTTGGATTTTTCCGCATCTTTTCTTCTATTAAGAAAATCTCAGATTTTCACAACATATTTTTCAGGCTTTGGGACTAGATTTTGGATTTTTTCATAAAAATCCACATGATAAATCCACATGATAAATCCACACAATTTCAACACCAGAATGACTCTCTACATTATCACACCGGAATGACTCTCTACACTATCACGCCGGCAGACTACATCACGCTCTTAACAGCCTCTACAACCGCCTCAGTTGTGAAGCCGAATTTCTTGAACAGCTCTGCTGCCGGACCAGAAGCGCCGAAGCCCTTCATAGATACAACAGTTCCGTCAAGTCCTACATATCTGTACCAGCCAAAATCAGAAAGTGCCTCAACAGCAACTCTCTTTCTGACAGCCTTTGGAAGAACTGACTCTTTGTATTCTGCACTCTGCTCCTCGAACAAATCCATACTTGGCATGCTGACAACTCTTACGTCAACGCCTTCCTTTGCAAGCTCTGCCTTCGCATCAACTGCAAGAGAAACCTCTGAACCACTTGCAATAATAATTGCATCTGGAACAGCCTTTGTAGAATCATCGATTATATAACCACCCTTTAAAGCATCCTTAGATGAACCTGGCATCTGTGGAAGATTCTGTCTTGTAAGAACAAGAGCTGTTGGAGTCTCCTTAGATGTTACAGCGTACATCCATGCTGCACTTGTCTCTACCTTATCACATGGTCTGAATACTGTGAAGTTAGGTAATGATCTGAATGCTGCAAGCTGCTCGATTGGCTCATGAGTTGGACCATCTTCTCCAACACCAATTGAATCATGTGTAAATACATATGTTACAGGTAACTTCATAAGTGATGAAAGTCTTGCCATTGGCTTAGTGTAATCACTGAATACAAAGAATGTTGCAGCGAATGGCTTAAGTCCGCCATGAAGTGCAAGTCCGTTAGTAATCGCTGTCATAGCCTGCTCTCTTACACCAAAATGAAGATTGCTTCCTGCATAATTATCCTTAGAAAAATCACCAGCATCCTTCATATTAGTCTTGTTAGAAGGTGCAAGGTCAGCAGAACCACCTATCATATTAGGCATATGCTGCTTGATAAGGTTAAGCACTGTACCAGATGTGCTTCTTGTAGCCTCTGGCTTATCACTCTTAGCCCAGTACTCCTCTGAATTAAATAAAGCTGAGAGGTCATAACCATTGTAATAGTTATCCCACATTTCCTTCATCTCTGGATACTTACTGCAATACTCATCAAATAACTTGTTCCACTCGTCCTCAGCCTTAGCTCTGTCTGCAGCAATTGCCTTGTAATTAGCATATACCTCTTCCGGTACTTCAAATGCTTCTTTGCAAGGCCAGCCAAGATTTTCCTTGAGTGCAGCCACATTTTCTTCACCAAGAGGCTCACCATGTGCACTTGCCTTACCCTGCTTAGCTGGGCAGCCATATCCGATAAGAGTATCAATCTTGATAAGGGATGGTCTGTTCTTGTCAGCCTTAGCTTCCTCGATTGCGGCTCCGATAGCTGCGAGGTCATTACCATCCTTAACCTCTATAGTCTGGAAGCCAAATGCCTCGAATCTCTTCATGACATCCTCTGTAAATGCTATATCTGTGCTTCCTTCAATTGAAATGTTGTTAGAATCATATAATACAATAAGCTTAGATAATCCAAGTGTTCCTGCAAGTGAAAATGCCTCAGATGAAATACCTTCCATCATACAGCCGTCTCCACCTAACACATATGTGTAATGGTCAACTACATTGTAGCCATCCTTGTTAAATACAGCCGCAAGATGAGCTTCTGCCATAGCCATACCAACTGCCATAGCCATACCCTGTCCAAGAGGACCAGTTGTAGCCTCAACACCAACTGTATGGCCATATTCTGGATGTCCCGGTGTCTTAGAACCAAGCTGTCTGAAATTCTTGATATCGTCTATGCTTAAATCACCATATCCGAATAAATGTAATAATGAATATAAAAGCATTGAACCATGTCCACCTGACAGAACAAATCTGTCTCTGTTCTTCCACTCCGGGTCTGCTGGATTGTGATTCATATGTCTGCTCCATAACTCGTATGCCGCTGGTGCCGCACCAAGTGGAAGTCCTGGATGACCAGACTTTGCCTTCTGAATTGCATCTGCTGATAATACTCTTATGGCATTAACAGACATTTCATCAATATTACTCATATTCTATTTCCTCCATTTCGCCTGATGGCTATTATTTAGTACACTTGTGATACATCTAAACTTCAATCATTACAGGCATAATTTCTATTATATCTGCAACTGTAATTCACACTACTCTCTGAAATCTGACTCAGTAAGATAAATCAGGTCTCCATTTTCAGTATGCTTCTTTTTAATTCCTTTAAACAGCTTTCTTGATGCTCTCTTTTCTGAATGTTCGATTGCCTGGTTGATAATCTCCTTAACATCATCAAGCTTGATATTATCTGTTACTGCGTGAAGCTTGTCAATTCTTAAATATAACTCAAGAAGCGCATCATCATCAACCTCGTATGAACGTCTTCTTGCAAACTTTCTTGCCATCTCAACAAGCTCATTGACAGTGTACTGCTTAAGAATAATTCTGTGATTGAACATCTTTGCAAGGTCAGGGTTAAAGTTAAGCAATACATTAATCTCTGTATCGGCATCTTCCAGAATAACTATCATTCTGCCTGTATCCTGCTCCATACATTCCATAAGCTCCTGAACTCTCTTAGGCTGGATTACACCAGCTCCCTCAACTACAAGTACAGTTCCATGAAGTCTGCTCATGGATTTGGCAATTCCCCTGTAATTAATACTCTCGCCTGTAGTTCTCGCAATCTTCTTTGGATTGTCTGGATATATTGAATTAATTGCTCTGACAATCGCCTTTGCAAGGTCGTACTTATCAGAACTTGAATTACCTGATATAAGGATATTACCTGTTCTTGAAGTTGTATCAGCCATCTCAGATGGAAGGGCACTGAAATACTCAGCAAGCTGTGTCTCTAGGCCCGGCATCTCCCGATATTTCTTGAAATATCGTGCAAGGTTAGAATCTAACTTAAGCTCCTTTACTTCCTTAACTGGCTTAGCCGCTTCTATCTTCTCTGCTGCTGCCTTAGGAGAAACCTTTCTTGTAGCAGGCTTGGCTGCTGCCATCTCCTTCTCAACATACTGTGCAATAACCTGCTCTGGTACCACGTCAAGCTTGGCTGTATCAAGAGAAACTCTCTCAACAGAAGCTGTAAGCTCTCTCTGTACTGCCTCAGTCACTTCATCACCAGAAGCTGAAGCTTTTTCTGCCTGAGTCATATTATTAATCTCGCCAGCCACTGCCGCCGCCTCTTTAAGATTCTCAACAGCTTCCTCAAGCTTCTGTGTTGCCTTGCCAGTTCTTATTGCTAAATCAGTCTTTGCCTCCATAAGCATTCCCGCCGCAATACTTCCTGTATTAGATAAATTCATCTGCTTATTGAGCTTTTTCTCTTCAAGAAGCTTCTCATATGCAGCACTGTTTTCCTCTTTCTGGTCGAGAAGTCTGTCCAGCTCACTCTTAGAATATTCCTTAGTGTTCTGGCTTCCGTATTTCTCCTCACGGACAGTCTCCATCCAGTCAGCTATACTCATCTGGCCTTCAATCTGCTCATCCTCGGTGTTAACCTCTTCATCCTGACTATTAACAGGTGCAGGAACTGGATTAGGTCTGAACATCTCAACATCCTGGCCTAGGTCGTCATCATCAAGCACCTCGCTAAGATTCCTGGCAATCTCTGCCTGAAGATTCTGTGTGTCATATATATTGTTGCCAGGGACTGCTACTTCCTCTATCTGCATAGCATCTTCCCTTGCACGTATCTGTCTTTCTGCCTCTGCTCTCTCCTGTTCGAGCTTCTCCTGCTCGCTTTCCTTAGTTATCTTGTCATAACTTGACTCAATCTTCTTCTTGGCATTAGCGATAAGATCCTTAAGAGACTCTGGCATCTCACCTATCTTGGCAGGTTCTTCCTCAGATGGTATGCCTGAATTGCCAGCTCCATCTGCCACAGTATCGTCTGCTACAGCTTCTGCTGCCACAGTATCGTCTGCTCCCTGTGAACCTTCTGCAGCCACGTCGTTCTCTGCTGCCACTGCTGTTTCACTGTCCGCATCAGTATAATCAGCTCCTGCATTTCCATCTGCCTGTCCATTTTCTGTATTAACAGCGGCTTCCTTAACAGCATCACCTGTCTGTCCTGCCTCTGCTTTCTTTGCTTCCTCAGCCTCCTGAACCTTGGCAAGAATGAATCTTTTAAGCTTTCTGTTAACACCATTCTCATCAAGCTCAGTCTCAAATTCTGTATAATCAACGTCATCATCCATGGCAGCCTGATTTTTGGCTTCCTTTAACATGCTTCCAACATCAACTGTGTCTCTTGATGCAGAAGTTCCGTCTATCATCTCGTTGATTTCAGCTTCCTGATTCTCAGTAAATCTTGTAGTATCCATCTGCTGCTGGAAAAGGATTTCCCTTGTTATCTCCATGTCAGCCCTGCGCGCTTTAGCTTCATCAAGCTTCTGCTGCTGAACCTCTGTAAGAGGTGCTCCGTGGAACTGCTTCATTTTAAGAGCTTTAACAACGTAAGTTCCATCCTGGAAAAGAAGTGCTATCTCGTCACAAGCCTTAACACATTCTTTCTTTCTTCCAGTCTTAGAGTAGAGCTTTGCCAGCTCATACATGTATTTCTCATCTATTTCTTCTTTTTTATAGTCCTCAAGTATCTCAACCAGCTCATTACTTGGCGCGCCCTCAGCTTTTCTCAATTCATAGTAGAGAATGTATCTGTTGACATCCCTTGATGCCATCTTCTCATACTCAAGAAAAAGCTCGTCCGCTTCCTCGAACTGCTTTAATTTCATCATAAGAGTTGTAAGTTCATACACAAGCTTCTTACCACCAAGATTACGGTTGTAAGCCAGTATCGCCATATCCCTTGCCTCTTCAAGTTCCCCAGCGTTCTCATGTGCAGTTATCGCCGCAGAAAGCGCAGACCAGTCCTTTACCTTCTGCCAGTTAAGTGTCATTGCAAGATCAGAAGCCTGCTTGTACTTCTTTCTTTCAACCAGGTTCTTAATCTCTTCTATGCTAAGTTTCATTTCGTATTTATCCAAAATACGACACCACCTTTTCATAATTTATATATATACAGGCTCTGCCAATCCAATTAATCCGCAGATTACCACAACAATTCGTATGCATATTTCCCGTCAAATAAAAATGTGCCTAAACATACATAATGAGTGTAACATACCATTTTTCCGTTGTAAACCCCGCTTTTATTCAAAGAACAAGCTGGTCTGCTCATAATCCATTCGCGTATACTCCATCTGTGCCGTATCCGTCTTGCTGTAGTAATCCACAACAACCGTTGTCTGCCTTCCATCTGTAAGCTTCTGTCCAAGGATATAATTGACATCAAATCTTCCAGTAATTGCCGGTGTTGCACCACGGGCTGGAACAATAAGCTGGACATGGTTAGTTTTAAGCAGTGCAAATATAGGCTCCCAGATGTATATATCCTTCGCCGCACCAAATGGATTATCAATAAATATTGTCTTTCCAATAATGCCTGTGTTGCCAGCAGATGCATTGATACTTGATATGTAATTGATAATTGCGATAAGAAACTGTATGTAGATACCCTGTGACTGTCCTGTTGAGCCAACAGCTTCCTCATATCTGAGATACCTGCTCTGATCCTTGATTCGCTCTCTCTTATACAGATTAACCCTTATTGAATTCATATCAGTTACGATTACAGAGAATAACCGCTTCCATGTAAGTCTGTTCCTGATATAACGAAGTCTCTCCTCCTGAGCCATGAAACTCTCCGCCATATCAATAGTCTCATCTATATAAGAAGACATTCTATCCTTGAAACTGTCCTCTGGAACGTATGGTATAGACAAACCAACTATTGAGATAGTCTCATCATCCATTCTTATCGTTGATAACTTAGGAAGTCTGTCAAGGTCAGTCTTGATATTGCAGCATGTCTGTATACATCTGTTCTCAAAATTATCCTTGATGCGCTCCATATCCTCGATTCCCTTGGATACTCTGTCCTTTTCGAGCTGGATAAGTCCTGTTGTCTCATTAAGCCTGTCAGCAAGACTCACTGTTTCTTCGCTGTCAGATGGCATAGCAAGTGAATTTCTAATCTCATCTGCAAGACGTCCTGCTCCATAGCCATCAAGAAGATTAGCAAGCATTCCCTTACGCTTCTCAAATTCATCCTTTTTCTTGCCGATAAGCTTCATCTGCTTGTCATATTCCTTTGAAACCGATTCATAGCTGGCTATATCGACATTTGTACCTATAACTTCTGTCTCGTCATCTGAAGCATCCTGCTCCATAAGCCTTGCAATCTCATTTTCATCTGGAATTGTAAGTCCCGCATTGCCTATAATTCTTTCGAGGTCTTTATTCCATACATATATATCCTTCTGCTCTTTATCAATTCTGCCAAGCTCACTCTTAACTGCCTTAATCTCAGTCTCAACAGCCTCTGCCTGTGCCTTGTGCTGTCTTATATAGCTTTCAGGATTATCACATGTTACCTTTTCATACTCGCCGTATTCCTCGCGTATCTTGCCTATTCCATGCTCGATACTTCCCTCAAGTCTGTTCATCATGGCATTAAGTGAGTCAAGCTCACTTCTCTTGGAAGCTGTTGATTCAAGGTCTTTATTGATAGAATCCTTTATCTCATACATGGCTGCCTCACCAATGTTTTCAAGGACACCACTTTCAACCTTAGACTTAATCTCATTAAAATCACTTCCACGATATTCAATCGCCTTGACACATTTGTCCATTGAATTGCGGTAATGTCTCAGAAGTGCCTCTTTATCGCTTATATCTGAATTTTCTTTATCAATAAGCTCTTTGAGTCCAAGGAACTTACCTTCCATATCAAGAATCTCTTCTGCACCAAACTCATCTGCACTGCTCTTAGAACCTTCAACATAATACTGTCTGTACAGCTCATTCCAGCCTGAATCCAGCTTTTCGAGTTCACGTTCAAGTCCATCACATTTCAAAACAGCCTCAGAATACTCGCTTCTAACCCTCTCCTGTGTATCAAGAGTACCATCAAGAACAGCATCCGCATCATCAAGCTGTTTTCTCATATCTGCCAGAAGCTCTGCCTTATCATTGACAGAACCAGACAGCTCCATCACACGCTTTAACGCAGATGCCACATCCTCATGTCTTAACTTCATCTGCTGTAATTCTTCAAGTCTGCTCTCGGCAGCCGATTTCTCTCTTTCTATATCTCCTGCCTCAAGATTAAGCCTGTTAATCTCACTCTCATTCTCGGCTTTTCTTCGTGTGAGCTCATCCTTGTCAATGACAAGTGCAGATGATTCCAGCATTTTCAGACGTTCCACATATGAATAATCATCCCACACAATAGCCCTTCTGTCATTCAACTTATCAAGCTGTGTATTAAGCTCGCCAAGCTCTTCCTCTGCAGTCTCTATCTCCACCATCAAAGATGCATCGTCCCGCAGGAAATGCATATCTTTCATTGCAAATGCGATAAGCTCCGTGTTAACCTCTAACTTAGTGTCATAGAGGACATTTTCACTGATAACAGGTACAACATACGCTCCGCGCTGGAAATTCATAAGCGTAACATCTTCTTTGATTCTGTCAAAATCGTTCTTTATTATAAATCCGTACTCAACGAAAGGAACGCGCTTGAACACATCTCTCTTCTGTCCTGGATTAAGATTTCTGAACCACTCATGTCCCTCGACAACATCATCGCCATATGTATCTGTGAGATACTGCGCAAGTCTGTCACGTTCCTCGCTGTGACATTCATAAGTTCCCTTACGCGCATTTTCAATAAATGTATCAAGCTTGTCTGCTTCTTTCTGTGTCTCTATAATCTGTCTGCCCATTTTATCGTATATTCCATACAACACACCACTA
>OIZI01000883.1_pt1 | contig 13969 bp, 18 predicted proteins | sample 1588441 | NCBI WGS metagenome assembly OIZI01 (sample SAMN03283284) | human gut metagenome | biome: human-associated habitat; material: feces | host: Homo sapiens | place: Peru | collected 2012
AGGCGGGGAATTAACCCCGCCTTTTCTATTAGATGTATTCAATCCAATAACCGACCTGAGGTGTTACATTGAACCATCCCATTTCCGCTTGTTGTTCCTGTAATGCCTTGAACCATGTATCGAACTCTGCCTTAGTGTTGAAAGCGTGTGTAGTCTCTGCACTCGGAATGTGAAAAACCAATATTGGATTGGTATCCTGTGTAAGAGCAGGAACATACTGATAACCACCGATTCGCTTGATGATAACTCCGTTAGTAGACCAAGATGCCTCTGCGACACTTCCATCCCCTATACGAATATAAGTAGCCCATGGTGCATTTTCTCCGTAGTCAGGAATGCAATATGAATCTGTCACCGTGTAGTAAACACCATCGTCATTACTTCTGATAGGAAGAGGAACGTCTCCACCATAAGCCGCTCCAGAACCATATCCAGACATACGGACAAAGTAGTGCAGGATTCTGCTCTTATTTTCTCCGTAATGAGCGTCTGCGTATGCTTTACTGATTGCTTGGTCATTAGACGGTGCAAATGTCCCTTGATTAGGAAGAAATACCTGCCCGTTGTCAGACCGCATGATAAGTGAATACTTATTCATCAGATTTGTTCCTGCTGAGATACCTCTTGGCTGGTTAGACGTTGCAGTAGAATAAGTTCCATATATCAGAGTGCCTTCAGCAGGACGAGGAATAACGTTTGCCTTGCTGTTCAACTGTTCATAGATAGCATCTGTTACTCTGTAGATGAGAGTGTTGATATAGACATCATCCACCTTCACATTGACCATCTCTGCGTTCTCTGTAGCGTCAATCACCACGCCCGCTCCTGCCTTGATAGGAATGACGAGATCAAGGGCAGGGGTAGCATAATACGGGTCAGCAGAGAAACCGTCACTGTAAGTGATTCTCGCCTGTCCTGTGACGTGAATACCATCAGTCGTATCGTATGTCACTGTAATACCGCCATAGGGAAGGGCAAGTGCCTGCGTGTTGTCAATACCAAGCCCTCTGTCTCCCTTCGGTCCGATACCAACAGTTCCGAGGTCAAGCCATGAGTATTCTGCGCTGTTAGGGTGCTGCACCATGTAAAGGTGCTTGCCGTCTGTGTCCTTGACAAAGTAACCTATATGATTGTTCCATAAGTCAGCAGTAGCCGTAGGAAGGGAAGAGATAGCAGGAAGTTCTGCTACGATGTTAACCAAGCCGACAGGACCTTGCGGACCACTCGGACCGGTCGCACCTGTTGCACCAGTAGCACCTCTATCGCCTTTTTCGCCTCTCTGTCCCTGTACGCCATCTCTTCCGGGCGCGCCCCGCGGACCGATTTCTCCTCTTTCACCCTGCGGACCTTCCGGACCAGCAGGACCTTGCGGACCGTAGGCGGGAAAGATTCCGATGTTGACGAAAGTCCCGTCAATCTCTGCTTTGTCACTTCTTGTATAGATCCAGTAGGTGTAGGGCGGTTGGATTCCTACGCCGTATGCTTCGCCGTAGTTATAGTTGATTTTCGGGGCTTCGCTTATGTCGGTAAGAATACCGAGAATCTTTATGCCGAACAGGTCAAGAGTTGCCTTTCCTTCAAGATATGCGTTAAGATTGTCAACGCACCACTTTACGGCATTTTCAAGATTTACTCGTTCGTATTTCTTCATTGGTTCCATGATTCTTCTCCTTCATTATTTCCTGATTTACCCAGATAGGATATTCTTCTATCCAGTAGTTGTAGTTGGCAAACATTTGCATGACACCGAAGACAATTCCTATGGTGATAGCGATTATATAGCTGATAAGAGCCACCCAGTCATAGGTTAGTACCGCCTGTGTAAGAACAAACCCGGAGAGAAGAGAGGTAACAATAACTGTTGCCCCTTTTCTTCCGTACTGCTGCGCGTTCCATTGACGGGGAGACCGCGCTACATAACTCTTGTGCGGATTGTTAAAGTCCTTCTCCCATGCTTCTTTATAGCGAGGATTGTCCTTCGCCCTTACCTTTCCCTGCTGGTGAAAACAGTGAAAGAGCATGATATTTATAACCGCCACCATGCCCTTTGTGATACACCACACTGCCCATTCTAAACCCGTAGAGGGAAATTGCATCTCTATGCCTATGTTTGATCCGAGCATAGGGAAGAAGGTCAATGTAATAATACTTAACAGTATTACAAGTGCCGGGTATGTATATCTGCTGTAGTCTATCTTCTTATCCATTTCTCTTGTCGATCTCCCTGTTGATTACCGCTCTATTCTTATAAGTTCTATGAAGAGGGGTAAATATCATTTCATCAAGCATTGTCGTTATTGCCATAATAAGAAATAGAGAGAGAAGATTATCAAGGCATATATAGATTCCGAGAATCATGATATATACGGGAGATCGCAGATTCTCTTTCTTGATAATGTTGATAGCAACAAGGACAAGGCAAAGAATGAGAGTACACCCCAGCGTTACCTTACTTCTAATCTCTCCATTCATAAATGCGAGAACAGTGAAATAAGTTACGGGTGCGACCGTACAGATAATGGAAAGAAGACCGAAGATGAATGATAACCGCTTATATCTTTTTGTTACTGCACTCATCACATTTCTCCTTATATTCGGTGACTTTCCCCGTATAGATTGCCTTCAGAAGTTCCTCTGTCTCCTTCTTCAAGGCAAGGTTCTCTGTCGCAAGTGCTTTATTTGTTTCGATGATCTTCGTCACTTGTTCTTTAATCTGCGCCATTTCAGTACTGTTCTTGATTTCCTCTGTGAACTTTTTGAATCGGTGATTAAGAAATGCGAGAAGTCCTGCTGCCCCACCCGTAGCAACAAAACCGGTTACAGCGGTTATAATCTGTGGCAAGTAAGTGTTAATGATTTCTTCCATGTTATTGATCCTCCTGAATATCATAGAATAGCGGGTCACTTGGGAAAGAGAATTTAGAGAACAACTTATTGAATTTTGCGATAAACTCTTCTGTCACATCGGTGGCGAGTAATTCATAAAGTTTTGCATACGCATTTAACTTGCTGATCTTGTAGTTTGTTCTCGACTGGTTATTAACATTTTTAATCAGCTCGTCCGCCTCTGTGAGTTTATTTCCGGGGTTCAATGCGTTATTCGTGACGGCGAGAGTTCCCTCTTGTATTTCTTCGATACTAAGTTTTCTTATATTCGCTTGAATTTCAAACCTCTTTTCCCATGTAGGACCGTATTGAAAGATTATTGCCATAACAGAATATTTGAATCTGTTATAACTTGACATTGCAATGTGGCATTCTCCATATCGCGCGGAAAGAAGGTAGTAAAGAGTTCTCGCATTTGCTTCAGAAATTGTCGGCGCGATTCCTCCGTTGTTTTTGTAAAAGTCGATGAAATCTTCAACCGTCGGAAATTCTTCGTTGAATGTATTTGTTCTATATCTTCCGTAAAAAGAATCAATCGGAAACATCTGTATTTGATCCCCCTTCTTCACTGTTTACTTGCTGATCATTTTCATCGGCAACAAGTCCGTCGAGACTCTTGTCATACCCGGTTGCCTGTTCGGACACATCGCACCAAATACCGACGCCGAAGACGCTGTTTACAAGATTGCAAAATTCTTGCCGTCGGTTCAATCCGTCCTGATAGATACCGTCAACACGACCGATAGCCATATCTGCCTGCGTCTGCAACATGTGCGCTCGTGTTTGAAATAGAGTACCATCACCCAGTCCCATTGCCATTTGGCGAAAATTGTCAATAGACTGCATTGCAAGAAGGTACTCCTGTGCCTGCGAAGTTCCATTTTGCCCGAGCGATTGAAAGTCAATCCTGCCTCTGACAGGGAGCCACTTTAAGCCATTAAGAGCAGCACTCTGAACGCCGAGGGATGCAACCCTTAACTCTGCCTGTTCATCATCGGAATTTACTCTGATGGCTTCAACAGCGGTAGAGTTCAAGAGCGCAGTGTGCATATATGGTAGCATATCTGCCTCGTAGTCGATAATCATATCGTTCAACTCTCGGCGGGATAAGATAGTCTGCGACAGCTGCTGTGAATAGTCGTAGCAGATAACACACTTTCCTGTAAAGTCCTTCCATGTCATATCTTCCATCTGGAAGTCATATACGGGTTCTCTTGTTTCAAGAGAAAGAGCACTCTTCATACTCTCCGTGGTTGACGATCCGGTAAATGGAAGTGGAATACACCGATTCATTCTTCCATATACATCAATTTCTTTACTAAATGTAAACGGAAGAAAGTAGAATTTATCGGTCTCTGGCATATAGAAGAACATCGCACGCCCACGGTAGTACAGTATTCTCTCTACAAGGTTCTCATTCAACCCGTAAGGAAGGTTATACCACTTATAGCGAGTAAGAAACTGTTGTTCGTCCATAATACGGAGAGTCTTTACAAAGGCGTCTTTGTAAGGGGCAATGATAAATCTCTCCATAATGGATTTATCATCAAGTCCCAATGCCTTTAGCGTTTGAATATCTTTCATAATAGGTTTTCCCATTAGTTATACCTCGCTTTTTTGATCGCTTCCTCGCTGATCCCCATTTTTTTGAGTTTCTTTACATCTTCTTTTTTCAACTCGCCCTTATAAAGTCGCATATTCTCTTCCTGTTCTCTATATTGAGCGAGTGATCTTTGCAGTTCTTGAAGATGCTTTTGAAATCTTGGATTGTAGCTGCTTGCTATATTTACTGTTTTTCCCTTTTCTACCGCACCTTTATATTTATCGGCAAGTTGCGGATCTGATGCTACATTTTCAATAACTCCCAATTTTTTTGTGGATGCTTTTGATTCAAGTTTTTTTGCCTCTTCAATTGTACTTTCAACTTTTCCCGGATCAAATTTTTCTACGGAAACCTTAACAAGTTTTTCTGTTGCATAATTGGAAAGGTTTTGTGCTTGCTCCGCCGACTTCATCACATTTTTAAGTGTTTCTCTCTTCTTCGCCATTTCATTCCACATGGGCGTCTGCTGAAGGAGAAAGGTCGCCCCGGTCAATGCTTGGTTAATTCCCCGCTGTAATATTTCCATTGATATATACTCCTTTCGACATTTCTAATGCCAATTGATTTGCTATGTGCATATCACCGATAGATTCAAGTCTGATAAGTTGACCCTTTACATAGGTTTCATCTTCTCCGAGATAATCTGCGAATCTTCCGATAACACCCACTGTCATTCCGTTATACTTCAACTTAGACTTGAACGCTTCAATTTCTACATCAGTAGCAGAGTAGTGTTCAATGAACGGGAAATACTTGTTATCTATGTTGTATGCGGAAGTCTTCGTAAGTGTATTATGAAGTGCTTTGATGTTGCCAAGTTGATAGCCGTACATATCCATCTTGTAACTCTTGGCTTCGTCTCTCAGTTTGTCATTGATAGCAAGGTCGCCGATTCCCGCTCCGGCACTCATAATTCCTCCGGCAACCGCTCCCATTGCCATTCCAAGAGGACCGGTTGCGCTACCGAGTGCTGCCCCTGTTCCGGCTGCACCGATAGCCCCGGTGGCTGCTCCTACAATATCCTGCAACCTCCCGTACTTCTGTTGAACTTCGAGGTTCTTTATCTCGCGGTCGAACATGTTCTGATAGTTCTTATTCTGAAGTTCGTAGGTTTTCCACTGGTCTGTTACAACAGGAATAGAGAAGTCTCCCGATAGAATCAGTCCTCTCTGGTCGTTGAAATTGTCTCCATAAAGACCCTTGAAGTCAGGATAGACCTTGATATAAGGAGTAAACGGCTTATATGTAGCGACTACATTTATCCAAGATATACCTTCATTCTTGGCTACCGACATTTCCCATGAGGATGCGTAGTTAGGAGAGTTAAATCGTATAAATTCACACTCGTTCTGTACTTTAACATCAACTGGATTATTTCTCTTGGTAAGCCAAGTAGGAGCAGGAAGAATACTAATGCGCTTAGAGAATGAAGAACGCTGACAGTGGAAGATATAACCGACTGTGTTTTCACCCTCTTTAATAACATCATACGCTCTGTCATCTGTCACCGTATACTGTAATCCCTTAATCTCAGCAAGAGGACAATAAGGAAGAATCTGGATGTCGTAGATATTTCCGGAAGCTTCTGACATACTCGTAGCAACAGCCATTTGAATGTCCTTGTCCGTTCTGATGGTATTAGAAATTGGTTTTCCTTCTGCGTTTTTTCCCAATTCTGTTACTGCAAGAGGTCCATAAGGCATGCAGAACATACTGTAAGGCGCGTCAGATAGAGTATAATGCGTGTCCTTGATAGAGTAGGTATATTCACCACTCGCAGAAGAATCTGCAGTACAAGTATATGTGTCGTAAAGATATGATACATATACCCACGGTTTTCCCACCTGTGGGATTATAGATATTCCCTGCTTGCCATAGTCGCTGATGAACTTGTTGCTTAGGTCACGACCAGATGTGGCGATATAGGTCAAAGAATTGTTAAACTCAGTCCTTGTTACCTTTAACAACTTGATTCCATCGTCGAATTTAACTCTCTTATTGTTATATGAAATCACCTTATTAAAGTCTTCTCGCCTTGTCCACTCGTACTCTGCAATAAGAAGTTCTTTATAAGCATCATAATTACTTTTAAGAACATTTCTTACCTTATCTTGAAACACATGATTGTCATACCACGGGGACGCCGACGCCGTAAATATTTCACTTGGAACCTCTTTTACATACGAGGTATCAACAGTAATACCGAAGTCAGAATTATATGTAATTGTTCTAAGCGTAGACGAACCATAAGCGGGGCTTGTTGTACCGCTGTTATAAGTGCTGAAGGTTGCATTCTTAGGCAGACCGTGCATGATTCCAGTAAATGGAGAAAAATACTCGTAATACTGCCAATTTTCAAAGTTGCTGTTAATGATCTCGTCGTATTCCGTATTAGGGAGCTTCGCTGTCCCTGTAGGGTGGGCATTATTCGGATAATAACCTACAATCCAAGGAATATTAGTACTGTCCTTTAACAGTAACTCGTCCTTCTTCACTTGGTTAAAGGTCATCTGTTCCTTATTGAATAGAAGAGCGTTACCACTGCGAAGATACCCCTTCTCTATAAATGCGTCGGAATAGAGCACCGTAGCAGAGAAATCTGCAGTCACATCTCTCCTAAGGATTAACACCTGTTGTCCGTTCAACTGATAGTCAAAATCAATTATAAACCATCTGCTGTGAATCGTATTATCGTCTCTGATTAGAACAATATAGTCCTTGTCCTCTACACTGTCATTCATTACCTGTGTAGTATCAACATTGTCTCCGAAGTTAAAGTATACTCCATTCTCGTAGTAAGGACTTGTATCTGCATTAAGATATGCTTCCTTCGTAAGTTCTATCTTTAACTGTCTGTTATAATAGTTGTTATACTTGATAGCCATCAGAGTAAATTCCATGGCGTTCTCCTTTCAATAAAATAAGCGGGGAGATTTTTCTCCCCGCTCATACTCACGCTTTTCGGAGAGTAACAAAGGGTCTGATTGCCAGTCTGTCGGGTTCACCGTACATCCACGACAAATAGCGATTGCGGGAACTGTTGCGGGGATTCCAGAACTCAGTAGAAGTTTCTACCGCAGACAGATATTTAACGGCGTCGTTGTCGATGATCTTACAGATCACCGTATCATCAACCGTATAGGTTTCGTTGGCGAGATATACCGCCTTATCCGGGAGCAGGTCCCCCGGAAATACATGATAGATCTTTGTGTCGACGGTGTAGTCCTTTTCGACGAGAGATCTGATCGTCTTGTTCGACGCTGCAACCGTTCCGCCGGCTGCATTTCTTTTACCGAAATATCTGGACGGAAGGACTTCGCCCTCGGAAAGCAGACCCTCTTTATTGTAGATAGTGGGAAGGTCGACCTTCAAAATCTTGTTGAAATATGTGGAGTTCCACACAATGAAGGTTCTGCTCTTCGGCGTCGAAACAAGATACCCCATGTCGTTATAGTCTCGCGTTGAATCCTTCATGTCAACATAGATATTGGCGATTTTTTCGGCGATTGCCGTCGCCTGCAATCTGTTGGTTGCTTCCTGATCTCCTTCGACATTTGCAAGCGTTACAGTCTGAGACTGCATACCCTTCGTGGATTCCTCTGTGCCGACATATACATCAATCAATCTCTGATCATATACTCGGCGGGTTTCTCCGACCTGTTTTTCCACGACCGTCTGAAATGTGTCGTAGTAGGTGGGTTTCATGAAGGACTGTTTTGTCAAGAAGTCAGTAGGAATGTAGAGCGAGATCTGCCGTACCTTGTCGACCTTCATCGACTGCTGTGCCGGAGTGACTTTTTCTCCCGGCTCAAGAACATTGAGTTCGTCCGGGTCAAATTCATAAGATTTCAGAATGTCGACGTATGTCCACACGAGCTGATCTTCATATAGACCTCCGTCGATTTTGAATCTTTTGGCAAGGGAATCGTCAAGTCCCTCCAAATTGTCGCCGATTGTCGTGATGAGGCGGTATGCATTGAACAGCATCGTGTATACCGCATTTGCATTGAGTTTTCCTGTGAAAATTGCCATTTCTTTATCTCCTTGTTATTTATTTTACACCGACGAAATCAAGCCGAGATGCAAAATAAGTACTGCAAGCCGTATCGTCGCCGTTACTCGCTTCAACGGCTTCTTTCATGAGATCACGAAGAGAGTTACACTGTTCTTCTGTTGCCTCGTTGACATCTCCTCGCGAAGGGGCGAAACAGGATCGTTTTCCATGAGAGGTAAGATAGTCGTGCATTTCAATCATGTTTTCAAACTGTGCGACAGTTCCTTTTTTCTCTTTTGTCGCAATAGCTTTGACAGAATCATTGAAACGCTTCGCCTTTTCTTCCTCCGTTTCTTCCTTCTTCTCATCATCAATGACAAGCCCGGTGGCAGTCGCCTTGAAGAGCTTATAGTACTTTTCCCGCATTTCTTCGTATTCCGATTTCGGGACAGTGTTCTTTTGCATTTCGACTAGGACCTCCTCTGGGGTCATTGTCTGTTCGGTTTTCATTTCTTCAGCCATTTTTTATATTTCCTTATATTTATTTATTTGTCTCATGGGAACGAGAAATTTCTTCTCGGAATCTTTTCCTGTGACGACTGCTACAATACTCCAGCCATCAACCACACAAATCTCTCCCGTCTTTGGAATAAATACTTCGTCTCCCTCGCTTGCAGGAAGTTCGACGATTTTGTCTTTGTTTTTATAAAATTCACATTCTGCCGGGCACGAAAGGACAAATCTATCACATATTTCGTGATAAATACAATGTTTCAAAATCATAATTTGTATATTCTCCTTTATTATATCACATAATTTTCAATTGTCAAGGGTCTCTGCTTAGAATAGCTGAGTTTGTTAAGTTCACACCCGGACGTACCTCTTCGGTCAACAATCGTCTCCACGACGGTGAGGGCTATAAATATTAAACAGTGCCACAAGACAAAGGTTATAATAGCGTGTTGCCGTTAGTTTTACTAACAGGACACGATATTAACTGTTAATAATACATATTGCTTTGAAGCCATTTGTACAATGGTTATAACCAACACTTCGCAATTATCATTCCAATTGGACAGTATAATACAATTCATAGTTTTCTCATTACTTTGATTTATAAGTTTTCATTGCTGCTTGGAACGCTGCCATAGACATAATATCGCAAAACATAAAGGACCGGTAGTCTGACATATCCAGCACTTGTTTTGCGAGTTCCGGGTTGAAGAGGTCCTCTTGATTTCGGTACATTGCTATGACTTTATCCTTCTTGAATTTCTCCTTATTCCATTTTTTAATATACTTTCCATCGTATAGGCAAAACCAGTCTGTTTTGAACTTGGAAAACTTGATTACATTCGTGAGCCGATATATTCTCGTGCTCTTCTTTTTAACCATGGACAAGTCTCTCTCTACCTCATGATAGTTTGGATCATCCTCTTGAATGATAGAAGAGTTATATGTGTTGCTCCTTTTTTTCTTATACGCCTCTGTTATCGGAACATTCCAGAAGATAGCGTGTTTGCGGGTAAGTTTGACGATTCGTCGCTCGTTCGGATTTGGAATAAAATTGAATAATTGTCCTGTGACATTCGCACACTCTGATACATTGTTTGCAAGAAGGAAGTTATATACGGCATTATATGGAAGTCTCTGTGCGTCTCGGAAGATTGCCTCGCGGTAAATCATATACTGTTTGACAGGGTCACCGATAGATTTTTTCCCGACGCCCTCATCCTGCATGAACTCATCCCAGACGGTTACAATAAAGTGTTTTTTACCGTTCATTTTCTCGGGGTTGAAAAAATCAGTGTCAAATAAGTTTACGCCTTTACCGATGGACGCTGCCGATACAAGGGGATATGCCTCGTATAATAGTTTCCCGTCATTATAGACCTTATTTCCCTTTTTGGTAATGTGCATATCATATTTATGGACAAGATAGGGATCTACCGCTTTTGAAGGGTCAAGCAATGCCTTGATACTATTTTCATTTGTTCGGAAGTAAAACGCTTTTACAGCATCATTTCCGTATTTTCTTTTAAGAATAATTGCCGTTTCCAGCCCGATTACAGTCTTTCCAATTCCTCGGACGGCGGTAAAAACAAAGTCGGAAAATCCGTTATATGACAGGGGCATATTTGGAGAGAGATATAATCCTAATTGTTTTTTTCTTCGCTCCGCCTTCTTTTTACAGTCATTCAATATACTATTCACGGACTGTCGATGTATGTCCGTTTGATCTCCTGCCATGTTCTTTTATCCACCTCTCCATTATCTTTTTTCAATTCTCCCGACTTCCACTTTTGATAAATCTCTCCGATTTCGTCAAATGCCTCCGGATTATATCTCGCGTATAGATAGGCGTCCTTCTCGCTCATTCCCTTTTCTCGCATCAAGTATGGAACAAGTTTGAGTGCCTGTTTATGATATGACGCTTGCGTTGAAAATTTGACGATTCTATTCATAATAGATTCGGCGGACCATCTGCTCGGTTTTGTTGCAATTCTGATTCTTTCAAACTCTTCCGAAAAGTGAGCAAAATCATGCGGTGCGACATTTTTTATATGATATTTGTCAATTAACTCATTTGCCCTCGTTACATACTCATGAAATTTAACTTCTATCGGAGTACTCATTGAAATTTTACTCATGTAACTTCTCCTTTATCAATCTCTCATTCTCATCGTCCCAATAAAAGACAGGGATAGACCCTGTTTTATAAATATCTCCCCATTCCCAATTATCACGGGGTTTGATTTTATCAAGCTCTCGCGGACCTCTTGCAACGGGCGTATACACCCCGTTTTCTATATATTCGTATGTGCCCTTGCTTTTGGCGCGGAATTTACAATTTATATGGTCATTTGACCATTCGCCGAGATTCGTCCCCTCGCCTTCACCGTGATATATATCTCCTTGATACCATATTCCGTCGGTATTCCGCATTATGGGCTTTCTTCCACTGCTTTCAAGTCTTTTTGTCAAATCTTTAATTTTTCTATTTGTACTTTGCAGACCTGCAAGCGACAGGTGTGAAAGTCGATACTTGACATATCGGCTTTGAAAATATCCCCAAGCGTGAGTTAAAACCGACTTATATCCCGGATGCGTCTTTCTATTTACATACATATAGTTTATGGGATCAGATAACTCTTTGTATACCTCTGCCACGCCCGCCATGTGTGAAGAGTGAATGTCAAGATGATGTATATTTTCAAGGGTTTCGTCAATATACATTTCGTTGATGTCAATCAACGGTGCGGGTATCATGTCTTTATACATTTTCCCCTCTTCTTCCGGAACAAAAAACTCGTTTACTTCATGCCCAAATTTTTTAAGCACTTGACAAAACAGATAAAAAGACCGCAAACCGCTCATTTCTTTGTTTTCTTTCGACCAATTTCTCCGAAAGTAAAATCTAAAATAATCTTCGGCACATAGAAGTACCTCGATCATTGAATTTGTAGCGGTTATCGCATAGGTATTTTGATGATCCGCGAAGGGCGTGATTTTAATTCCACCGGAAGGGGTGAGAGGCATAATTCTCCCGCGAAGTTTCCCCGATTTTGTCATTTCATGAATACAATCAAGGATTTCATTGAATTTTTCGGCTCCCTCTTCATTGGTCGGTAACAAATTTTCGGGAAATTTCAACTTATTCGGTTTTAATGTTGCGGGGTAACTTTTATATAAAGTTTTCAGCTCTTTATAATTCATAATACCATATACTTATCTATTTTGTCAATAGAATCCAATCTATTTATCAAAGTCTCTCCGTCAATACAGACGGATAAATCTCGAAACCAATTACTTCTAAAGAATTTCTTTATATTTTTTATTTCCTTTTGATTATTTTTTTTTTTAGCAACAACATAATCTTTACACGCCTGAATTATAATTGCCATATACAACTTTTTATAGCAATTTTCAATCGTTTCCTTCATATTTACCCCTCAATTTTGAAATTGTAATATATAAACAAGAATTAGTATGTAATATTTTGTACTCCGCCCCGATCTGATCTAATATGTCTTCCGTCTCAATGTAAGAATCAATTGCATAACATTTTTTTATTTGCCATCGGCAACTAATCGGGTTAAAAGCAAAGACTGATTTCCAAAGTTCTTTTTCACAACCTTTCATCGACCTATATAACTCTTTGTCAATATAAATAAAAATTTTCAAATTTCTTTTCAAAATTCTTTTTTTCTCCTATTGTAAAATATTTGCAAAAGCCGAAACGCATTTTTTACGCCGTATGTGGCAACAAGCACACCGTCACAAGTGATATAAAATATTTTGCCTTCACTTTTCATTCGCAAATTCACGCGGGGTTCAAATCTCAAATTTCCGTTACTGGTACGAGTGATAATATAATACTCTTTAATCATTTTATTTTTCCTTTCGTTGTGCCCGCCCGAGCATTCTAACAAATCGCAGTAGTACGCCTCATGCCCTGATTTTCTAAAAGCCGATCAAACCCTTTGACTTTCCTCACATGCTATTAAATTTTTCACTCAATCGGTCTCCACTATTCTTCAGAAATAAAATTAAATTTCGGCGGGGTGGCGGGTATATCCCCCGCACATAATAAATCCAAAATTGCACAAAGAATAGAAATATTTCCACTTTTTCTCTAACAATTTATTTTCCTTCTTTGCGCCCGCCCGAAGGCGGGTATGTTTTTATTATCTGCTTAATTCTCTATAAATTAAACAAGTCAACCAATTTTCGGCGGCGTACTCTGTAAATCTGTTTCTTTCTTCGGGCGTTTCTTCCAGAATGTCGCCGAGATCGTCAACGGCGGAGCGGCTCACGTAATAATTAAAGTTAAAAACACATGGCAGCCCTTGCGACCATTCGACAAACCGTACCGCATCAGGAGTATAATTCAATTTCTTCTCGTGCGCGTGGTGGGGGTCTGCATATTCTTTTTTGAAAATGTCGATAATATATTTTTTGACGTCTTCAAAGTTTTTCGCATCGCCTGTAAATTCGTCAGGGTAGCCCGCATAGTCCTCCGGGTGAAAGTTTTTTAGAATATAATTTTTTATGTTCTCGCGTACCTTTTTCGTGTTTGTTTTCAACATGACTTTTTACCTCCACTTTCGTGTTTTTATATTTTTTTTTTTTTGGTGCGACGCACCTGGTAGAGCGTGCCGGGTTTGCACCGGCGCGTGCTTGTACCCCGCCCCCATATACGCCCGCGTAACTGCGGGCGTTGACCGTTGCGTGTCGTGCCCGTCACGCTTTACCCCGTGACGGTTGAGTGCGTCCGCGTTCGCGTTCGTTCGAGAATTTTTCCCGCGCGGATATTGTCAGCCGTTTTCCTTGCTGCTGGTTATATTCTACCACATCCCGCGTCTGAAATAAACAACATATTGTTAATAATATATGAATATTTTGTAAATGCTCTTTTTTTTTTTTGTGATTCCCCTGGGCTGTTAGGTCTTCCCCTGGGCTGTTAGGTCTTCCCCTGGGCTGTT
>OIZI01000889.1_pt1 | contig 13948 bp, 12 predicted proteins | sample 1588441 | NCBI WGS metagenome assembly OIZI01 (sample SAMN03283284) | human gut metagenome | biome: human-associated habitat; material: feces | host: Homo sapiens | place: Peru | collected 2012
GAAGAAATATCATCGGTTGTCTTTATGGGATGAGGGTGTTTATCTTCCGAAAGGATATGGGACGAGTAAGGGGTTTGATCTCTTTGTGGATGACCATTCTCTTTGCAAGCGTCTTTCCACCACCTTATCATATTCATACAATGACTCCAGACGTTTCTATCAGGATTATACGGAAGAACGAACACCTGATTTTGCTTCCAGACATAATCTGAGACTGACTGCGAAATATTCGTTCGGAAAAGCTATTCTGAGTTTGGCAGAATCTTATGCCAGTGGTCGTTTGTTTCAGCAAGGTAAGACTCCACCGTATCACAGTGTAGATGTAAATCTGACTTATCTGCTGAGTCCCAAGGTGATTATTTATTCTTCGCTGAATAACATCCTTGGTCGCACGAATGTTTTCGGATATGATGTGAAGGGGCGCCCAGTTGTCTCATCCCGTGACAGATTCTTTTATATAGGTATATTTGTTTCACTTAAAAATAATAAAGCTTATGACATTTCAAATTTTTAAAAAGTTCATGTTGATGGGGATCTTCTTTTTGATCTCTACAGTAAGCATTCATGCTCAACAGCCTAACATGCAGGCACTTATCGGACAGTCTCTTTCAAAACTCCAACAACCCACTCCTGAGAACTTCCTGAATTGTGTTGCTGAAATGAAACGTATTGATGATATGTTTCCGGATAGTATTCAACCTAAATTTCAGATGGCATTGCAAAGCCTCAATTTTTCCGTTATGAATCCGCATGCTCCGGAAACGGAAAACCTGATGGCTGGAGCAGAAGAAACCATTGCTAAAATGGAAAAAATGAGGAATGCAAACCAGTCTGATATCTGTACCCTTCGAGGGTTTTTATACATGGTACGTATCGTACAGAATCCTGCACAAAACGGCCAGCGCTATTATCTTGACGTCATGCAGAACTATGAGAAAGCGCTTAAACTCAATCCAGAGAACCAACTTGCCAAACAATTACAGCAAAAGTTTTTTGAGGGTATGAAGAAGCAAACTGGTCATCCTTAATACCCTCCTTACCTTAATACCAATGCTTCCCTGGCTTGGCTTTCTTGGTGCTATGGTTGAGTCGATAGACCACGCAAGCCATCATGTAAGATGGTATCACATTGGTGCTCTTGCTGCTGATGTAGCTACTCGTCTGGGTGTATTCCACATGCTTCAACTGCTTGAGTATATCGAACCCCTCCAGCACTACCATCAACTTCTCGTTCAGGAATGTGCGAACCAGGCGGGCATCCCACACGAAATCATTGGTATTCAACTCCTTTGTGGCATATTTGCGACGGGTATAAAGATTGAAATTGTTGGCCAGATCTAAATGCCAAGGCAGCTGGAGGTGGGCCAGCAAACCGACTTCCCAATCGATAGGATGGGAGATGGTTCCGCCGTTGTTGGTGTAGGACTGGCGGTAACGGGAGCGGAGGGTGAATACCTGTTCTCCTGTCTTCCATTTCAGTCTCAGGTCATCGTCAATGCTGCGTACGTTGACTTCCTTCTTCAGCGTTGTAATGTCATCATCAGAGTTCTTGATTTCCTCCAGACTCACTTTCTGCTGTATTCCGTAGGTTAAACTATTGTGCAGAAAGAGGTTGGAACCCGATGTCAGCGGCAGTCCGAGTATCCAATTCATCTTTGTATTATGATTGCCGTTGGCATTATCATAAGTATAAAGTTTTCTACCAGAAGGGCGGTCGTAAGAGAGCTTGTTGACGATGGCATCATAGGTGTTCTCCCTGATCACCTGCATTTTCAGTTCATAGCGCATATCCTTACTTAAATAAGAATAGGTAAGTCGTCCGCTCATCAGCCACTGTGCCTTCAGATTGCTATTACCGCGATAGTAATTCTGAGCATCTGTGGTGATAGTTACTTCTTCTGTCTGCTCTATCTCCGGTCTTGTGGAGGTATTCTGGAAAAGCAATGTCAACTTGTGGCGCAAATTGTTGCTGCGCCATTGCAGATAGGTGTTCTTGGCATCAAAAGACCAGTAACGGTCGGTATGCGTGCGGTCGAAATCGCTTCGGGTATAGGTACGGCTGATGCTGTGATAGCCCACCGGCAGGAAGATATTTGCATTCCAGACACCATGGGATGTGGCGAGTCCCCATTGCATTTTAAATGTGAACTCATGGTAGTTGTCCTTTTCCCATTGCAGGTAACTGTTGTTGCCGTTCTGGGTTCCGCTTTCCGCCATTTCCTCATGCTGATCGGTGTGCTTATACTGATACTGCAGGGTATAGAGCGAGCGAGGAGTGAGCCAGAGATAGCTGAACTTGGCATAATAGTCGGTGTAGTTGACAGGACGGGTGAAGAGACGCTGACTATTATAATAGGTGGAGTCGATGGATGCATCATAGTAGTTGATGGTCTGTTCCGTACGCTTGTCATCTCTGCCGCCCTTGTTGGTACCTCCGATATCTGCCTTCACCTGCTTACGCTTGTTGTCAAACTTGATACTGGCAGAGGCTGAGATGCCCGCCGTATAGTTGTGACTCTGAGTAGAGGAGATGTTTCGGCTATCGTTGATGAGGGCAGAAAAACTCGATACTGAAGCATCTGAGAGTCTGGCTTCAGTGGCATCTGTGGTGGTGATATTATCTCCGGAGTTATAGGAGAATTTCGGTTTGACGTGCAGATCCACAACACCCAATATGGTATGAAAGTCGTGATAGGTATCTACTTTCATCTTCTTGTTTTCGCCATAGGAATGTGAATTCTGCGAGGTGTTGCCCGATTCGATGAAGTTGATCCTGTTGACATCGGTTACGCTTTCCGTATTGGTGCGGCTGAATACCATGTATCCGGTAGCATCCCATTTCTTCTCCTTCTTGCGGTAGTCGAAGCCGGCAGTCTGAGTGGTACGCTGGTTTTTCGCAGCCTCTGCTGGCGTCCATTCCGTCTCCTGTCCCGGTTGGCGTGAATCATTGATGTCGTTCACATTCCCATACACGGTCATACGGAGTTTCTTATCGTCGATCATCGCGAAAACCTTCTCCGAATATCTGTTATCCGGACCGAGTGCAGCCGAAAATTCCGCCCACCATTTCTTCTTGTATTCCTTTTTCAGTTTGATAGACATACGCTTACCCTGATCGTAGTCATAGAACTTGATGGTCTGGATAGCGTAGGCAGGAATACGGGAAGTAATGCTGGTGATGGAGTTCTTGAAGAAAGACTTTGTTTCTACCGTCATTTCCTTGATGGTGATGCCATCCATCTCTACATTGCCACTGCTATAGTAAGTAATTCCTGGGAGTTTGCGTAAGAGACGGTCAAGGTTGGCGCCTTCTGGGAGTAAGAAGTCGCTGGCATTGAAAGTAAGGGTATCTCCCTTAGCATTGTTTTTCTTGATTTCGTCGTCATCCTGTGCGTGAACTGGGAGGGCACATGTCAGTGCTGCGAGTGCAACAAATCCAATGAGCCCTCTTTTCTTTAAATTCTGGTTCATCTGTTTTTTTGATTAGTTTATTTATTAATATCTTTTGATCTGTTGATATGTTAATTTCTCATTTCTCATTTGTAATTTCTCATCCCTCATTCCGGCAGCGTGATTTCTCCTGCCAGTGACTGTTTCAGTTTTTCGCGCACCATGCGGTTGTCAGGATATCTGCCCTGCAGGTACATCAGTTTGGTGACGGCAGCCTCTACGGTACTGTCGTAGCCGCTCACCACATGAGCTACCTTGAGCTGGAATCCAGCACCATATCTCTCCATATCCACACATCCCGTGATGCACTGGCTGATGTTGATGATGTTCACGCCGCGATGGGCTGCCTGATCAAGCAGTCGTATGATCCAAGGGGCATGAGGGGCATTGCCTGAACCATAAGTTCTCATCACAATACCTCGCAGAGATGGGGATTCCAGGACGTGGCGGACAATGGTATCCTGAATGCCTGGGAAGAGACTGAAGACGATGACGTTCGGATCCAGTTTCATGTGAGGTACCATCGGCTTGCGATAGTCTGGCTTCAGAATGTGGTGCGGATGGAAAGAAAAGTTGATACCTACATCACAGAGATGAGGATGGTTGAAGGAATCGAATGCATGGAATCCTTCTGCATTGATCTTTGTAGTACGGTTGCCGCGCAGCAACTTACCATTGAAGAAGATGCAGACCTCTGGTACCAGCGGATGACCTTCCAGATCTTTCATGGAGGCTATCTCGATGGCAGTCATCATGTTCTCCTTGCCGTCGGTACGCAATTCGCCGATAGGCAACTGGCTACCGGTGAGAATGACAGGCTTGGTCAGGTTTTCGAGCATGAACGATAGGGCAGAGGCGGTGTAGGCCATTGTGTCCGTGCCATGCAGAATGACGAAACCATCATAGTCATTATAATTGTTGGCTATTATGCCCACCAGTTCAGCCCATCCCATTGGGTCCATATCGCTGGAGTCTATCGGTGGGTCGAATTTTCTCACATCAATATCTGCCTGAATCAGTTGGAATTCGGGCATTGATGAAACCAAATGGTTGAAATCGAGAGGTTCGAGAACGCCTGTATTTACGTCCTTACCCATACCGATTGTACCGCCTGTATAAATAATGAGAATCTTTGGTGTACCTGTCATTTTTGAAATATTTAGCAATTTGTCAATTAATCGCCTGCAAAAATACGGAAAAACTTTGTAATGGCAAAGAAATATATGATAAAAAATGACAAAGAAGTGTCTTTTTGTTAGTTGTAGAGGAAGGCGCATCCTCAATATTTTCCTGCTAACCCCTTTTATTATCTCATCATTTTATTTGTTTTTCCTAATCTCATTTCTCATTTCTCATTTGTCATTTCTCATTATATAATATAGGTTGTAATGTGTTGAAAATGAAAAGTTATGAAATTTTAATGCAAAATATTCGCTTGTTACAAAAAGAAGTATTACTTTTGCATTTGATTTAATAAAAATACTAAGTTGTTATGGTAAAAATCACATTCCCAGACGGATCTGTTCGTGAGTATGAGCAGGGCGTAACTGGTTTACAAATCGCCGAGAGTATCTCACCGGCTCTCGCTCGCAACGTTGTATCTTGCGGTGTTAATGGTGAGACAGTAGAGTTGAACCGTCCTATCAATGAGGATGCGAATGTAGAACTCTATAAGTTTGAGGATGAGCAGGGTAAGCACACATTCTGGCATACTTCTGCACACTTGCTCGCTGAAGCTCTTCAGGAGCTTTATCCTGGTATTCAGTTTGGTTTCGGTCCAGCCGTAGAGAGCGGTTTCTTCTACGATGTGATGCCTGCTGAGGGTCAGGTGATTTCAGAGAATGACTTCGCCAAGATCGAGGCTAAGATGATGGAACTTGCCAAGAAGAACGAGCCTGTGGTTCGCAAGGAGGTTTCTAAGGCTGATGCACTCGCTGAGTTCAAGGCTGACGGTCAGGAATACAAGTGCGAGCACATCGAACAGGACTTGGAGGATGGCACGATCACCACATATACCCAAGGTAACTTCACCGACCTCTGCCGTGGTCCTCACTTGATGAACACTGGTCTGATCAAGGCTGTGAAGATTACAAGTGTGGCTGGCGCTTTCTGGCGTGGAGATGCTAAGCGTGAGCAGATGACTCGTATCTACGGTATCAGCTTCCCTAAGAAGAAGATGCTCGATGAGTATCTCGTTATTCTCGAAGAGGCTAAGAAGCGTGACCACCGTAAGATCGGTAAGGAGATGGAACTCTTCATGTTCTCTGAGCGTGTAGGTAAGGGCCTTCCTATCTGGTTGCCAAAGGGTACACAGCTCCGCCTCCGTTTGCAGGAGTTGCTCCGTTCTCTCCTGAAGCCTTATAACTATCAGGAGGTTATCTGTCCAGGTATCGGTGGCAAGAGTCTCTATGTTACATCTGGCCACTATGCTCACTATGGTAAGGATGCATTCCAGCCTATCCAGACACCGGAGGAGGATGAGGAGTATATGCTCAAGCCAATGAACTGTCCTCACCACTGCGAGGTTTACGCTCGTAAGCCTCGTTCTTACAAGGATCTTCCTTTGCGTATTGCAGAGTTCGGTACTGTATTCCGCTATGAGAAGAGCGGTGAGCTCCATGGTTTGACTCGTGTTCGTACATTTACTCAGGATGATGCTCACATCTTCGTTCGTTCAGATCAGGTGAAGTCTGAGTTCGAGAATGTAATCGACGTAATCCTGAAGGTATTCAAGATCTTCGGTTTCGAGAACTACGAGGCACAGATTTCTCTCCGCGACCCTAAGGATACCGAGAAGTATATCGGTTCTGATGAGATTTGGGAAGAGAGCGAGAACGCTATCCGCGAGGCTTGCAAGGAGAAGGGTCTTGAGACTCGTGAGGAGATTGGCGAGGCTGCCTTCTATGGTCCTAAGCTCGACTTCATGGTAAAGGATGCCATCGGCCGTCGCTGGCAGTTGGGTACCATCCAGGTGGATTACAACCTGCCAGAGCGTTTCAAGCTGGAATATACCGCAGAGGATAACTCAAAGAAGACTCCTGTGATGATTCACCGTGCACCATTCGGTTCATTGGAGCGTTTTACAGCCGTTCTCATCGAGCATACCGCCGGTCACTTCCCATTGTGGTTGACTCCAGACCAGGTTGCTATTCTCCCTATCTCTGAGAAGTTCAACGATTATGCTCAGAAGGTACGTCAGTATCTTGACAAGCAGGGTGTTCGTGCTTTGGTTGATGATCGTAACGAGAAGATTGGTCGCAAGATTCGCGATAACGAGTTGAAGCGTGTTCCTTACATGGTCATCGTAGGTGAGAAGGAGAGTGCCGAGGGCCTCGTTTCTATGCGTAAGCAGGGTGGTGGCGAGCAGGCTACCATGAGCATGGAAGAGTTTGCTCAGCGCATCAATGCTGAGGTAGCAGAGCAGTTGAAGGCTGCAGAGGAGTAAATTTTCACGCTGATATATTTTATGTCACGCAGATTTCGCAGATGACGCAGATTTTTCATAGGGTATTCTTTGTTGGAGTACTAGGAAAACGGCGTTGTTTGGGGAATCTGCGTGAGTCTTTTAAAATGGGGGATACTTAATACTTGTTGTTATGACAGAAAACGAAATATCTTATAAGGTTATAGGAGCAATATATAAGGTATATAATAAGCTTGGTCCTGGCTTGTTAGAGTCTGTTTATGAAGCAGCCCTTTGCTATCAACTCAGAAAAGAAGGTTTGAAGGTTGATAATCAGGTGAAACTTTCTGTAATATATGATGGGCACGTCTTGCCTGTAGATTTGCGATTGGATGTTTTGGTAGAGGATAAAGTGATTGTAGAATTGAAATCTGTTACAGAAATGAAGGCGGTTTATGGCAAACAGCTTCTTACTTATCTGAAAATATCTAATCTAAAGCTTGGTCTGTTGGTTAATTTTGATACATCTGATATTCGTTCATCCATTCATCGGGTCGTCAATCACCTTTAGCTCACGCAGATATATATATCTTAGTCACGCTTGATTATGTTTTTGTAGTCACGTTTGATTATGTTTTTTAGTCACGCAGATTTCGCAGATGACGCAGATTTTCATTGCTGAGACGTGTTTAAGAATACCGCAAGAGAGAAAAATCTGCGCAATTTGACCGGATAGGTCTCATCTGCGGATAAATTAATGTGGAAGAAAGTAAAATCTGCGTCATCTGCGAAATCTGCGTGACCTAAAACCGAATTCTACGGGTATTTTCTTCCTCAGCCATAAAATATAAGCCTAAAATTGAAAATAAACGGCTGAAAATTTGGTGGTTTGCAAGAAAAATCGTAACTTTGCAGCCGTTTAATCAAAAAAACAACGTAGAATAGTTAATGAAAAATGACAAAATAAAAAATCAGTACCGCGTAAACGAACAAATACGCGTACGTGAAGTGAGAGTGGTAAGTGATGGCAAAGCAGAAGTGATGCCAACACGTAAGGCTTTGGACTTGGCTCGCCAGGAAGGTGTTGATCTCGTGGAGATTTCTCCTAATGCACAACCTCCTGTTTGTCGAATAGTTGACTATTCTAAATTCCTTTATCAGCAGAAGAAGCATGCTAAGGAAATGAAGCAGAAGCAGGTAAAGGTGGAGACCAAGGAAATCAGATTCGGACCTCAGACTGATGAGCATGATTATCAGTTTAAGCTCAAGCACGCTATGGAGTTCCTGAATGAAGGTAACAAGGTTCGTGCATACGTATTCTTCCGCGGTCGCAGTATCCTCTTCAAGGAGCAGGGTGAAGTTCTTCTTCTCCGTTTTGCTAACGACCTCGAGGAGTATGGTAAGGTGGAGCAGATGCCTAAATTGGAAGGTAAGAAGATGTTCCTCTATATGAGTCCTAAGAAGGCTGGTGTTGCTAAGAAGAGTCAGCAGAAGCTGGATCGTGAAAAGCGTGAGGCTGAAGCTAAGGCTGCAGAACAGGCTGAAAGAGCTGCCAATGCTGAAAAAAACAGTTTGCTGGCTAATGCTAAGGGTGGTGATGCTTTGAAGCAGCTTGCAGCAGACAGTGAGGATTAATCAATAAAAAAAAGAGATGCGTAACGCCGTGGTATATGCGTTGCCATCCGTTAAATAAATAACAATTTAAATTAAAAGTAAAAATGCCAAAAGTAAAGACTAATTCCGGCGCAAAGAAGAGATTCCGTTTCACCGGTACAGGTAAGATCAAGCGTCATCACGCTTATCACAGTCACATCTTGACTAAGAAGACAAAGAAGCAGAAGAGAAATCTCCTTGGTGAGACTCTCGTAGATCGTTCTAACCTCAAGCAGGTTCGCGACTTGCTCTGCCTCCGTTAATTATTAACTTTTTAGTCGAACTTTTAAAGAAAAAAAATTATGCCAAGATCAGTAAATCACGTTGCATCAAAAGCAAAGAGAACAAAAATCTTGAAGCTCACTAAGGGTTACTATGGAGCTCGCAAGAATGTATGGACAGTAGCTAAGAACACTTGGGAGAAGGGTCTTACTTACGCTTATCGTGACCGTCGTAACAAGAAGCGCAATTTCCGCGCATTGTGGATCCAGCGTATCAATGCTGCTGCTCGTTTGGAGAACATGAGCTATAGCCAGTTGATGGGTGCGCTTCACAAGGCAGGTATCGAGATCAACCGTAAGGTGCTCGCTGACCTCGCTGTTAACAACCCTGAGGCTTTCAAGGCTATTGTTGACAAGGTTAAGTAATTCAAGACTTAGTCTGTGATTTAAAAAATAAAGACTGTATTCCAGATGATGGGGTACAGTCTTTTGCTTTTTAAGATTCCCTATTTCCCATCCTTTATCTCTTATTTTTATCTTCTGTTATATAAGCAACTACTAAGCTTTATCCGGAATTTCCTGTTTTTATCTTTGTTTATTTTGTTCTTATTTTGTTGTTTATCCTTAAATTTACTTAATCTATTTTGTCGTTTGATAGATTTTATATAATTTTGGAGAATAATCAACACGCAAGCGTATGAAATACAAGATAAACTTAATCTCATTTTTACTGATATCATTGCCTTTGTGCTCCTTTGCCCAGAAAATTTCACTGGGTTCTTGTGTTACTCGTGACGGAGGACAATATAAAGGCGAAATGGTAGGCAATAAACCGAATGGGAAAGGTACTACCGTCTTTAAAAATGGTGATACTTATGAAGGATCCTACGTGAAAGGTAAGAGAAATGGTTATGGTGTCTATACTTTTGCTGATGGTGAAAAATATGAAGGTCAGTGGATGGAAGATCAGCAGCATGGACGTGGAACTTACTATTTCCAGAATAATAATAAATATGTAGGTTTATGGTTCCGTGATTACCAGCATGGACATGGCATCATGTATTATTACAATAAGGATAAATACGATGGTGACTGGTATATGGACAAGCGACAGGGACGTGGTACCTATACTTACTCCAATGGAGCATACTACAAAGGTCAGTGGAAGAACGACATGAAGAATGGACTGGGATTCTTTGACTGGGGGGATGGTACGACTTACGATGGCAACTGGGTGGATAACCAGCGCTCGGGTAAGGGTACCAACAAGTATGCCGATGGCGATGTATATATCGGAGACTGGAAAGATGATATTCAGGACGGTAAAGGTATATACAAGTTTAAGAACGGTGATGTATATGAAGGCGACTATGTGCAGGGTGAGCGTACCGGTGAAGGTATCTTCAAGTCTGTGAATGGGGCGAAATATACCGGACAGTTCCGTGATGGTCTGCGAAACGGACAGGGTACTTTTATCTGGAAAAACGGGGATATCTACGTAGGTAATTGGAAAGATGACCTGCAGGATGGTAGAGGTAAACTGACCAAGAAATCGGGTGATATCTTTGAAGGTGAATTCCGGAAAGGTCAGGTTAATGGAGAGGTGATTATTCACTACGCCAATGGCAACCGTTTCAAGGGTGTTTATAGAAATGGTAAACGTGAGGGTGCCTGCATCGAGGAAACCAAGGAAGGTAAACGATTTGAAGGCACTTACCGTAACGACAGACGAGACGGCAAGTTCGTAGAGAAAGACAGAAACGGACAGGTGACTGCTCGCGGAACCTACGAGAACGGTAAACGTTTTGAAGATTAATATGGAATTTCTTAAAGAGTTATCAATATTATTAAATAGAATTTGAATTTTAAACTTTTAAATCATGATAGTTGACACATTAGAAAATTTGGAGAAATATGTTTCTCTGAATCCTCTCTTTGCAGAGGTAGTTAAGTTCTTGAAAGAGAACGATTTGAACGAATTGGAAGACGGCAAGCATTCCATCGTGGGTAATGACTTGTTTGTAAATATAACAACAGCTCATGGAAAAACTGTGGATGAAGCTGTATTTGAAACTCACAAGAATATGCTTGATATTCAGATTCCTCTTGACAACGAAGAGACTTATGGTTATCTTCCTTTGGCTAAATTGCCTGAGGCAGAATATAATGCAGAAAAAGATGTAACCAAATATCCTGGTGCCGTGGCTTCTGCTTATGTAACCTGTCTGCCTGGTGAATTTGCTATTTTCGCTCCTCAGGATGGTCATCAGCCATGCATCGGTACAGGCGATATCCACAAGGCTATCTTCAAAATCAAGGCATAAACAGAAGATCAATCAAAGTTTAAGACGGAATCTGTAAATCGCAGATTTCTTTCTCTATAGCTAATCTAAAATCATGAGTATATGGCAACAAAGAAAGCAGAAAGCGGCAAGAAAACTGCTGCTAAAAAGGCAGTAAAAACTACTGCAACTAAAAAAGCAGTGAAGACTCCTGCTGCTCCTAAACATATCGGTCTGGTGAAGAATGATTCCTATCTGGAACCTTATGAGGATGCAATTAAGGGCAGACATGATCATGCTCTGTGGAAATTGAATCAACTGACCAAGAATGGTAAGCAGACCTTGAGTGATTTCGCCAATGGTTACGAGTATTTCGGTCTGCATAAAACTGATCGTGGATGGGTGTTCCGTGAGTGGGCTCCTAATGCTACTGATATCTACCTGATAGGTGATTTCAATGACTGGAAAGAGTCGCCAAAGTATCGTGCTAAACGTATTCAGGGTACCGGAAACTGGGAACTGAAACTCTCTGAGAAAGCAATGAAGCATGGTGATCTTTTCAAGATGAAAGTACACTGGGATGGTGGAGAAGGTGAGCGCATTCCTGCTTGGGCAAGAAGAGTGGTACAGGATGAAAAAACCAAGATTTTCTCTGCACAGGTTTGGAATCCGGAACCATACGTATGGAAGAAGAAAACTTTCAAGCCAAAGACGACTCCGCTGTTGATTTACGAATGCCACATCGGTATGGGACAAGATGCTGAGAAAGTTGGTACCTATACAGAGTTTAAGGAGAATGTACTGCCACGTATCATCAAGGATGGTTACAACTGTATCCAGATTATGGCTATTCAGGAGCATCCATACTATGGTTCATTCGGCTATCATGTAAGCAGTTTCTTTGCTGCCAGCAGCCGCTTTGGTACTCCTGAAGAACTGAAGGATCTCATTGATACTGCTCATCAGAAAGGTATCGCTGTGATTATGGACATCGTTCATTCTCATGCTGTCAAGAATGAGGTGGAAGGTCTGGGTAACTTAGCTGGCGATCCTAACCAGTATTTCTATCCTGGCGACCGTCATGAGCATCCGGCTTGGGACAGTCTCTGCTTCGACTATGGCAAGGATGAAGTTATCCACTTCCTCCTGAGCAACTGCAAGTACTGGCTCAATGAGTTCCATTTTGATGGTTTCCGTTTCGACGGTGTTACATCCATGCTCTATTACAGTCATGGTTTGGGCGAGGCTTTCACCTGCTATGCTGATTACTTCAACGGACATGAGGATGACAATGCCATCTGCTATCTGACTCTTGCCAACTGCCTGATTCATGAGGTAAACAAGAATGCAATCACCATCGCAGAGGAAGTGAGTGGTATGCCAGGATTGGCAGCCAAGTTTACCGATGGTGGATATGGTTTCGACTATCGCATGGCGATGAATATTCCTGATTTCTGGATTAAGACCATCAAGGAATTGCCAGATGAGGCATGGAAGCCAAGCAGCATATTCTGGGAGGTAAAGAACCGCCGTAAGGATGAGAAGACCATCTCTTACTGTGAGAGTCATGACCAGGCACTCGTGGGCGACAAGACGATCATATTCCGACTGATAGATGCCGATATGTACTGGCATTTCAAGAAGGGAGATGAGAATGATATGGCACATCGCGGAATTGCTCTTCATAAAATGATCAGACTGGTGACTGCTTCTACTATCAATGGTGGATATCTGAATTTTATGGGTAATGAGTTCGGTCATCCAGAGTGGATTGACTTCCCAAGAGAAGGAAACGGATGGAGTTACAAGTATGCCCGTCGTCAGTGGAACCTTGTAGATAATAAGGATTTGTGTTATCATTATCTGGGTGACTTCGATCGTGAAATGATCAACGTTATCAAGAGTGAGAAGAATTTCAATAAGACTCCAGTTCAGGAAATCTGGCACAATGATGGTGACCAGGTGCTTGCCTTCATGAGAGGCGACCTGCTGTTTGTTTTCAACTTCTCACCTACCAAATCATTTACTGATTATGGCTTTCTGGTACCTACTGGTTCTTACAGCATCGTACTGGACAGTGATAATGTGGCATTTGGTGGAAATGGTCTGAATGATGATACAATGACACATTTAACAAATTATGATGCGCTCTATGTAGAAGAACATAAAGAGTGGTTAAAACTCTATCTGCCAGCTCGTTCTGCGCTCGTATTAAAGAAAAACTGAAAGTAATTATATGGAAAAGAAAAGAAATAGTACCACCAAGATGCGTCTGACGTGTGCTATCATCTTTATAGTATTTACATATCTCTATTTGAGCTGCTACCAACAGGATCTGTTGGCAGTAGCTCAACATGCTTTATCGGGTGGAATGACTCAGTACAACTATGTACTGTTTCCCATCCTGACTACCCTTGTCCTGTTTCTTCTTCAAGTTGGCGTTTTTGCCATCACACGAGTGAAGAAACGATTTCATGCATTGACGTATTTTCCATCTTTGCTGATACTCGCTATCATCACGGATATTCCTACGGATATTGATACCTACCATTCATTGGGTAGCTGGTGCTGGCTTTTTCCGTTGCTTCTGATTCTTTATTCGGGAATAATGTGGGTAATCCGTCAACTGGAAGCATACGAACCGGATATTCAGAAAGGTCTCTGGCTGTCCAGATGTACTTGGATCAATGTGCTCTCCCTGGATGTGATGATTCTTCTGGTGATTCTTATCGGCAATGGTAATGATGTGTTCCACTATCGCATGCGGATGGAAAGTCTGATGTGTGAAGGAAAATATCAGGAAGCCCTTGAGGTGGGTGCCCAGTCTGCTCATACGGATTCTTCACTCACCATGCTCAGAATAGCCTGCCTTCATAAAACGGGAGCGATGGGGGAGAAACTTTTCACTTACCCTCTTGTAGGTGGCAGCAAGGCAATGA
>OIZI01000890.1_pt1 | contig 13946 bp, 16 predicted proteins | sample 1588441 | NCBI WGS metagenome assembly OIZI01 (sample SAMN03283284) | human gut metagenome | biome: human-associated habitat; material: feces | host: Homo sapiens | place: Peru | collected 2012
TAGGCGATGCCTTCCTGATTAAAATCAAAGATTTTAATCAGGAAATAGTATTAGAAGCACACGAGAAGCATCGAAGGGTGACGAATATGAAAAGAGGCTGCAGAAATTCTGCAGCCTCTTTGCTATGTGGGTTACTTATCTTCCGCTCTAGCCATTGCCAGCTGGAAGTCCTTGGCGTCAGTGAAAATTTCCTGCTTGTAGGGATTCTTCTTCTGTTCCTTGGAGCGCTTGATAATCAGCGCCAGAGCCAGCACATTGATGGCCAGCGAAGCAATGGAAATCACGCCCTGGGGAACAGGATTTACCAGGGTCGGACGGATAGCGGCATCCATGAAGCCGTCAGCATACAGTACCGGGAGGGTAGTGAAGATGCTCCTATCCTGGAACAGGGGGAACACCTGAGCGAACATACACCACAGAGCCAGGGTATTTGCCCGGTTCTGGATCCAGCCGCCCTTATTCCACAGGGCATTAGCAACAGTGGGAGCCAGCAGCAGCGCCAGACCGCAATACCATGTGTGGGTAGGCAGGTTCAGATAGGTGTACTGGAAGTTCCACACATCATAGGCCAGGATATACAGCCAGATCATATCGGGCCACAGCATATCTTTCTTATCTTTGGAAACGTAGATACCCCACCAGCCGGTCATGCAGAAGATGTTGATGATACCGGCAGCGCCGTTGAGCCAGTTCCACCAGCCACCATAGAGCCAGACATTTTCGCTGGACAGCCACCAGCCGTCGGGAGAAAGGGCACCCTTGATGCCGGATTCGAAGTCGCTGACCACAGCAATCAGAATATTGGCGGCCACGATCAGGAAGGGGAACACCTTGAACCAATCCGTTTTGCCGATGGACCACTTGTATTTCAGCATCATAAAGCCGATGCAGCCCAATGTCGCGGCATAGAGCTTGAAATAATGGAACCAGCTGTTCATGTAGACATAGGTGGGATTATTCAGCGCCCACTGGGCACCCATAGCAGCGCCTACATAAATGGAGATAAAGTAAATAGTCAGACCTGCGGGCAGAACCAGGAAGCAGGCAATGCCGCCCCATTTTGTCCGGCGTGCAAATTCATTGGCGAGAATCAGACCCACAAATACCATCAGCCAGCCAAGAAGCTGGAAACCGGCGGTTTCGCCATAAATCTGGAATAACATAAGATAACCTCCTTATATGACTTCTACTTCTTTGATGTTTAGTTCGTTTCCCTTCAAAAGCCAGGTCTTCTCACTGCCACAATATGGGCAGATGCGACCGTGCTGCACAGTGGGGTATTCCTGCTTGCAGCCGTCACACCAGGTAATTGCCGGCAGGATTTCCACCTTCATTGCGCAGCCTGTGAGCATAGGCTTCTTTTTGATGGCCCATTCCCAGCAATCGGTGAGATAGTGAGGGATCACCGTGGATACCTCACCAATCTCAATGGTTACGCTCTGGATCTGGGTCACATCATTTTCTTTGGCGACTTCTTCCAAAGAGTCGATAATATGAAACACAACACCCAGTTCGTGCATCTACTGCTCCTTTTTCTTGGAGAACTTGATCTTCAGGGCCTGCTTTGCACCGTTTCCCAGAACATAAGGCAACTTCTTCTCGCTGGGGATCATGTTGGAACACTCGGGGCGCTCACGATGGAGCTTAATGGCACCGAATTCACACTTGGTGGTGCAGACACCGCAGCCGATGCACTTGTTGGGGTCAACGACGGATGCGCCGCAGCCCAGGCATCTTGCCGTTTCTGCCTTGACCTGCTCTTCCGTGAAGGGGAGCTTTGCATCCCGGAAGGACTTCTTGTGGTCAACATCCTTACGGGTGCCGGGGATCTGACGGGAGGCGTTGTCGTACTGCTCTACCTTGATGTTGTCCTTATCCAGGGCGATGAATTCACGGCGGTTACGGCCGATAGTCAGACTGGAATGGGGCTGCACGAACCGGTGGATGGAGATAGCACCCTCACGGCCAGCAGCGATGGCATCGATGGCAAACTTGGGGCCGGTGTACACATCGCCGCCAACGAAGATATCGGGTTCCGCGGTCTGATAGGTAAGGCTGTCTGCAACTGCACCATTTCCGCGGCCCAGTTCCACCTTGGAGCCCTTCAGCAGATCACCCCACAGAATGCTCTGACCGATGGACAGGAATACCCGGTCGCAGGGAACGGTCTTGGTGTCATTTTCATCATATGCAGGTGCAAACTTGCCGTCTTTATCCCATACGCTGACGCAGCGCTTGAAGACGATGCCGGTTACACGGCCGTTTTCAGTGAGAATTTCCTTGGGGCCCCAGCCGCAGTCGATTGTCACATCCTCTTCCAGAGCTTCTGCGATTTCTTCTTCGGAGGCGGGCATCTTGTCCCGAGGCTCCAGGCAGAACATAGCTACAGACTCTGCGCCGCAGCGCTGGGCGGTTCTTGCCACGTCGATGGCCACATTGCCGCCGCCAACAACCACAGCCTTGCCGGTTACAGGATAGCTTTCGTCAGCGCCGACAGTGCGAAGGAAGTCCACGGCGGTCATGACACCTTCTGCATCCTCACCGGGGATACCCGCTTTGCGTCCGCCCTGGCAGCCGATGGCAATGTAGAATGCCTTGTAACCCTGTGCACGCAGTTCGTCCAGCGTCACATCCTTGCCCACTTCAATGCCGCACTTGATCTCCACGCCCATGGCCTTGATGATGTCGATTTCGGCATCGATCACATCTTTCTCCAGCTTGAAGCTGGGGATGCCGTAGCGGAGCATACCGCCGGGCTTTTCGTTCTTTTCGAAAATCACGGGGGAGTAACCCTTTTCAGCCAGATAGAAAGCACAGCTTAATCCCGCAGGGCCTGCGCCGATGATAGCGACCTTCTCAGAGAAGGAGCCGTTGAGGGAGGGAACCACCTTTTTGGGGATATAGCGGGTTTCTGCGTCCAGATCCTGCTGGGCAATGAACTTCTTGACCTCGTCAATGGCGATAGCCTGGTCGATGGAGCCTCTGGTACAGGCGTCCTCACAGCGGCGGTTGCAGATGCGGCCGCAGATAGCGGGCAGGGGATTATCTTTCTTGATCAGCGCCAGGGCTTCGGTGTAGCGGCCCTGAGCGGCCATCTTCAGGTAACCCTGGACGGCAATGTGTGCAGGACATGCAGTCTTGCAGGGAGCGGTACCGGTATCGTAGCAGTTGATGCGGTTGTTGTCCCTATAGTTTTCATCCCACATATGGGGGCCCCATTTCATCTCGCTGGGCAGGGGATGCTTGGGATACTCTACCTGCTTGCCGTCCTTGGTGCACAGTTTCTGACCCAGCTTCACAGCACCGGCAGGGCAGACCTCCACGCACTTGCCGCAGGCAACGCAGTCGTCCTTTTCCACCCGTGCCACATAGGCGCTTCTGGACAGGTTGGGGGTGTTGAACAGCTGGGAGGTACGCAGAGCATAGCAGACATTGATGTTGCAGTTGCAGATGGCGAAGATTTTGTCTGCACCGTCAATGTTGGTGATCTGATGGACGAAGCCGTTTTCCTCGCCCTTGCGGAAGATTTCCAGAGCCTCTTCCTTGGTGATGTAGCGGCCACCCTTACCGGTTTCCACCACGTAATCAGCCATGTCGCCCACGGCAACACACCAGCCTTCGGGGTCATCGGCACAGCCTTCATCGAAGGTCAGACGGGATTTGCGGCAGGAGCAGGGAGATGCGGCGTACTTGCCCTCATACTTATCCAGCCAGTGGGAGATATGTTCCACCGAAATGGACTGGTTCTCGGTTTCGATGGCCTTTTCCACAGGGATCACGTGCATGCCGATGCCGGCGCCTCCGGGAGGTACCATGGGGGTGACCTTCTCCAGAGGCAGACGACTCATCCGCTCGAAGAAACGACCCATTTCGGGATATTTCTTCAGGATGGTGTCATTCATGTTGGTAAATTCCGCACTGCCGGGAACGAACATGGGCAGGACCCACTGCTTGGTGCGGGTGGGATTCTCCCAGTTGTACTCCAGAATGCCCATAAAGGACATATCGCCCAGAATCTTTTCCAGTTCTTCCTCGCTCTTGCCGGTGAGTTTTACCATGTCGGCCATGGTCTTGGGCTTTCTCACACCCATCTTCAGAGCCACCTCTGCCTGCTCGTCGGTTAAGAGAGTAGCAAGACCCCAGTACTCGGGATCGTACTTGTTGAGCTTTTGAAATCCCAGCTTTACGGGGATCCGGTTGGTGATCATTTTGCCTAAGTCTAAAATGATCTGCCTGGGATTTTCTTCTTTATCTACCCACTCGGGATAGAAACCTGCCAGATAATCTGCCATTTCTCATATTCCTTTCCAATTCTTTACTTCTTCTTTCAGCCAATCAGCAACAGCCTCGATTCCCTCGCCGGTTTTGGCACTGATGGGGAAGATGACCGCTTTGGGATTGCGCATACGGATGTACTCAGTACATTTTTCAAAGTCAAAATCAAAGTAGGGGGCTACATCGATTTTGTTGATAAGGACCGCATCACAGACCTGGAACATGAGCGGGTACTTGAGGGGCTTATCGTGACCCTCCGGTACGGAGAGGATTGCCATGTTTTTCACTGCGCCGGTGTCAAACTCCGCGGGGCAAACCAAATTACCCACATTTTCCAAAACCACCAGGTCGGCTTCACCGGCATCCAGACCGTCCAGACCCTGGCGGGTCATAGCCGCATCCAGGTGGCACATGCCGCCGGTGTGGAGCTGGATGGCCTTGGCGCCGGTGGCGGCGATAGTGACAGCATCCACATCCGAGTCAATGTCCGCCTCCATCACACCGATCTTCAGGTCCTCTTTCAAAAGCTCAATCAGCCGGGTCAGGGTGGTGGTTTTGCCGCTTCCGGGAGAAGACATCAGGTTCAGAAGATAGATTCCCTTCTGCTTCAGTTCTTCCCGAAGTTTCTCTGCCTGGGCATCGTTGTTTGCGAATACACTTTGCTTAACTTCCAAAATTCTTACCTTTTCCAAAAGCATCGCTCCTTTCTGGTCATACCAGCATAACGGTATTTTTCTACTGATTATAGTTTAAGTTTATTTGGGATAACTGTCAACTATCAACTGGAAATTCTATATTTTATAGAAAAATCTCAGGTTGAAATTCGACAGTTTGCATGATAAAATAAATTCGTGGTATGTGGTATAACCAAGATATTTGCAGGAGGATGCCATATGAATTTTGAACAGCTTTACGCGCCCAGTTTAAAAGAACTGTTTGTACAGAAATTGCAGGGGATGATTTTGTCCGGAGAACTGCCTATGGGAGAAAAACTACCCTCAGAGCGGGAACTTTGCCAGCAGATGGGTGTCTCCCGTGCTGTTGTCAACGGCGGCATTACAGAACTGGCTCGTCAGGGCTTTTTGGAAGTGCGTCCCCGTCAGGGCGCCTATGTTGCCGACTATCGCCGTGATGGAAACATGGAGACCCTTATGGCCATTATGGACTACAATGGCGGGATGCTCGGCAAAGAGGAGATCCGCTCCATTCTGGAAGTCCGCTGGGGCTTGGAGCAGATGACCCTGCATCGGGTCATTGACAACGCCAGCGATGAACAATTGGAGATGCTTGGAACATTTGTTGATCGACTGGATGAAAATCCCACACCTGCCCAGGCTGCGGAGATCGCCTTCCGGTTTCACCATGAAATGACCCTCATGGGCGGCAACCACATCCTGCCCTTGATTTATACCTCCTTCAAAGTACCATGTATATCCCTTTGGATCCGCTTCTGCAAGAAATACGGTGTCGCAGCACTTCACAGCAATGTGGAGGAGCTCTACCGGCATCTGCTCAATCGGGATAAAGAAGGCGCAAGGCGCTGGAGTAATGTATATTTAGCAGAGGCCATTAATGGTACTCAGCAGATCTATGAAGCATAAAAAGTAATCAATCTTATGTGTCAGCCGGGCCAAACGGCTGGAAACACGTGAGATGCGCACGAGAAAATGAAAAAAAACGCCGGATTTCTTGTCGAAATCCGGTGCTTTTATGGTTGCGGAGGCAGGACTCGAACCTACGACCTCCGGGCTATGATGTCTAACTTTCGAACTTTTTCGTGAATAAAACAGCACTATTTCTGTGTTTTTAATATATTTCATGAACATTTTTGAAATATTTCAAATACCAAAAATCTATGAAATTCAGGGGCCGAAATGCGTAAACCCCAAATAAACCCCAAGTCGAAGGGGTAAAAAGTTCAGAATTCCAAGAAAACTCCTATTTATACATAAAAAGCCAGCAAAGGAGCGCCATCGTTACGCAGGATCAACCTTTGCCTTATAGTACTCAGCCAAAAGGGCAAGAAGTTCATCGCCTGCTATCCTGTTTTTATGCAGCAGCTCTTTCACAGAATCCATGTGGCGGATAAAGTCCCATAGCTTTTGGCTCGACGCATCCAATTCCTGTTCAACGATCTTTAGGGTCTCTCCATTGATGTCGATCCGATAGCGCTCCATATTTTCCTCCATCCGGATCGCGGAGGCGATCAGCTCCCTGAATATACGGACCAACGACTCCGGGTCGGCCCCGGTCTGTTCCGCAAACTCTTTTTGCGATCGGTATATGGTTTCCTCGCGTTCCGGCTGGTGGATCGGGAGCTTCTGCTCCTCCTTGATCTCGCCGACAAGGATCGCCAGAGACAAGCGAAGCAGGATCATATAATCCAGAGACCGGCCGATCCGATCCAATTCCTCCCGGATGCTCTCAAGTTTCATGCTGTCCTTCCTTTCTGATCCATTTCCGTGCGCGCAGATCGGCGGCGCCGCCAAATGGCGCTGCCGGTTTGTCGAGCTGGCTACATGATAACACGCAGGATGGGGGTGAGTCAATCATATGTAAAGGCACCCTCGCTGCTGCGCCAGTTCAGGGCGCACTTCGTGGCGATAAAGTATTTTTCGCGCCGTCCCTTTATCGCCCGAGCGATGATCCGCTCACTGCGCCCGGTGCCGTACACAGGTGCGGTATCCAGCCCCCAGACGCCCAGATCATATGCCTGACGGATCATTTCGATCAGCTCGTTGTCATCCCTCGTCGTATCCTGCCAGGATGTGCCTCCGCCGATCCCAAATGTCCCCAGAGTGAACCTTGGCGCACATTGCTCCTGCCGATCTTCATGGATTCTATCATCGTAGGTTTCCTTCCCTGTCATGTTCTGAAATCCGTCTGCCTGCTCCCCCGGCGTGCGCCCCTTTCGGCTGGCGGGCAGCGTGATCGTCCCTGCCTTCCGATGGCCTGTGGAAGAGCGTGGGCTTGCTGCCCGCAATGTGCAGACAGCAAGCCCGGTAAAAAGGAGGGAGAATTGGTTTATCGGACGATCACATACTCGATCATGGTTACAAACAGGGCTTCCGCTTCCTCTCTGGTCTTATCAGGAAAACAGAATTCCGCCGCCTCCCACAAGCCCTCGGGGTATGAAAAATCCACCGGTTTATCAGCTTTATTGTTGTTATCCATGCTCATAACCTCCTTAAAGTGTGTAGTTGCGCGCAAAGTCGCAAACCGCCATCAGGTTCTCCCGTGTGCAGTCGCTGCGGTAAGCGATCATCTTGTTCTGGCAGAGAACGAAGCCGTCTCCCAGTTCGTCGATGAGCTTCTTGGCATAATCCACACACTCCTCTTTTGTCCCATGGCCCAGCAGGGCAGAAGGCATACCGCCGGCCACCGCGATGTTCGGAAGGCGCTTTCTGAACTCGAAGATATCGTCCTGCTCCAGATGGATCATCAGAACGCCCTTGGGCACCTCCTCGAAATACTCGGCGAAGTGGAGGATCGAGGCCTCGGCGAACAGATAGATCTGCTGATTATGCTCGATAGCGGCATCGATCATCTGCTTTAAATGTCTCCAATAGAATTCGCCGAACTGCTTGGGGCTCAGGATGCTGTGACCCAACAGAGCGCAGGAAATGGCGGAGATATAGCCGGGCTTCTTTCCGACCTCCATCGCGCTCTTCAGCACAGGCACGTATCTGCGCTCCCAGTGCCTGTCGAGGGCCTCCAGCAGCTGCTCTTTGTTCTTCCGCAGATCAATGGACAGTCCCTTGATCCCGCGCAGGCATACCAGGAAATCGTCCAGTGCCGGCGTCACGGTCGTGGTATAGTACATCAGCGCGCCGTAATCATCTCTGTTGATGTCCACGATCCGGCGGCAATAGCCCAGGAACCTGTCATACTCTTCCATAGCCTTTTTCAGGCCGCCCAGAGTGAGGGTGAAATCCTTGTCGTTCCACTTTGTATATCTGGGCAGCGCCTTGCTCCAGAAAAAGCGATTAGGATTTTCCATATACTCGGCATACTCATCCTTGGTCATGTAATTGATATCCGCGCACTGGATAAACTCATCCGTCGGATCGAACCAGGAGCAGCCGCCGCCCAGTTGGTTGGTCAGATGTATGGGGTTACGGACAAGAAGGTTATGATATGCGTCAAACTGATAGCGATCGTGGATCTCCCGAATGATCTGCTCCATCCGGTCATAGCTCTGCAGGGCCTCCGACTGCTTATAGCCGCAATCCAGAACCATCCAGGACCAGAGATTGCAGCCCAGAGGGACCCGCTTATTGTGTCTGAAGTGAAATGCGTTGTCGAACAGCTCTGTCCGTTCCTGTAATAATGCCTTGGGATCCATCTTATATCTCCTCACCTTTCCGCCAAAACAGGCTTTACTGCCGGGAGCACAGTCATCAAAACTGTGCTCCCGCTTTGTATACGTCGATTTTATTTCAGGTTGTATTCTCTGGTAAACTTCTCGTCATAATCGCTGCTGAACCAAACCTTCAGAATGCCCAGAGGCACTTTTTTGGTTTTCTGGCTGACAAGGATCATCACGACCATGGAGACCAGAATAGCGGGCACGCAGGGCAGCACATTCAGGAAGTACGTCTTCCAGAACTCGGGCTGGAAGGTGGTGAAGTAATAGCCAACAGCAAACATGGCCACACCACTGATGGTAGCCCAGAAGGCGCCCTCTGCGGTAGCCTTCTTCCAGTACAGGCCGAACAGCAGGGGAATAACAAAGCCCATGGCCAGACCGGCAACGGTGAAATTGTTCATCAGCTGGGTCAGCTCAGAGGGGCGGATGGCCACAAAGCTGGCGCCAAGGAAAGCCACGACCAGCGCAGCGGCGTTCAGGCGGGAGACGGAGTTGTCGTCCATCTCAGGCTTGATGCAATCCTTGTAGACGTCCTTGGCAAGGGAGGCCGCGCCGATGATCAGGTTGGCCGCAACGGTGGACTGGATCGCCGCGAGGCAGCCGGAGATGACCAGACCGGCCAGTGCGCCCGGCAGCAGGGAGGAGGAGAGATAAATGGTGACCATGTCAGCCGACAGCCCGGTGTTCAGCGTGAAGCCAAAAAGGCCGGCGGGGGACATCATCATGTGGCAAGCGAAGAAGCAGACGGTACTCAGCACGATGGCGCAGGATAGGGCCTTGGGGCTTCTGTATGTAAGCATGCCCTGAGCGGTACCGGCCATGGCAAACGGCAGCCATCCGGAGGAAATCGCAGTGCCGATGGCGTACAGAGGCATCCATGTGTCAGCCAGCAGCATGGAGGGCTTCTCCGCCGCGATAAACTCCATGGCGCCCTGGAAGGAGCCATGAATGGCAAACACCTCGCGATAGACGAAAAGGAACAAAATAAACGCGCCGCCTATCATGACAAATCCCTGAAACACAGCGACCTTCGCCATGGACTTCACGCCGCCGGACAGGGCGTAGATCACCGTCACGATACCGGCGATTGCCAGACCGACATAGTAGGTGCTGGCGCCTGTCATGGTGGTAATGATCTTCGCGGCCATCATCAGCTGGCCGCTGGCCAGCAGAATGGAGAACACAAAAATGGAAATGCCCACACAGATGGTAAACTTCTTTGACTGATAGCGGTGGCGCATCAGCTGCAGGATGGTGGTGGCGCCGGTCCGCTGGGACAGGATCGCGACCTTTCTGCCGCACACGCCCAGACTCAGCATCGCCGCGGTAAATCCGCCGAAAACGCAGATCACGTTGATAAAGCCTACGTTATAGTTCAGACCGGGCTGGGAGACCATCGTGCCGCCGGCCAGAACGTTAGTCAGCGTGATCATGGCGACAGACACCATGCCCAGATTGCCGCCGCCGGTCAGGAAGGAGGCCATTTTGCCGCCGCTGGCATTCTGCCTGGACGACTGCCATTTTACAAAAAAGCCAAACGCAACCACCACGAGCATGTAAACGGCGATGACAGCAATAATTTGGGTCTGGTTGCTTTTAGGGATCGAGAATCCTCCGAGATCTACCATTATTCATCCACCTCCTCATCTGTTGCACGGGCAGCCAAGCTGAATCGCCTCATTTTGAGCGCCCATACGATGGCAAAAACTGCGCTGCCCACAAATACCAGCGTGGCGGCAACCACCCAAAGCGGAAACCCGAACAGGTATGTCAGGTCAGCAACATCTTTGGGAGAAAGTGCATAGGCGAGAATAAACGCGAGCAGCAGAGTGGCGTAATACTCCACGGTCAGGAGCACCATGTCCTTTCGACAGTGCTCAAATCTGGGATCTGTCTGTACTTGAGCCACGTCGTAGTCGGTGCTGTAGTCATCTACAACTTTGTTCATGCTTTTCCCTCCAAGCGCAAAATCAAAATTTTTCTCATTATTTATTGTGCACATAAATAAATGATCTATATCCATATTTTACATTGATTTTCCCCGAAGTAAAGTATATAATGTCGATACAGAGTATAAGCGATTGCATATGGTTTGGGTTGTGCTGCTCTCCGATTTCATCGCCGGGGTAAAGGGAGCTTTTGCGGTGACGATCACACAATTACAGCACTTTAAGGCAATTGCGGCTCATGAGAACATCTCCTGCGCCGCGCAGGAGCTTTTTATTTCACAGTCCTCCCTTTCCATGAGCCTGAAAAAGCTGGAGGACGAGTTGGGCCGGCCGCTGTTTGACCGAGTCGGCGGGTGCCTCTATACTTAACGGCGAAGGAAAGGCTCTGCGCTCTGTCTGTGGTGCTGACCTCCGCGGTGGATTCCATGTAGCGGACCGTGGAGGCGTGCGTGACCGCCGGTATCCGGGATAAGGTCGCCATTGTTGTTGGCGGCGCGGGGATCAATGAAACTACCGCCAGGAGGATCAAAGCGGATTTCTACGGGAAAACGCCAGAGGACACAGCAGCCTTTTGCCTGACCCTGTAAAGCGGGAAAGCCGCAGGGGCTTTGACGTACAGAGAGGAGAAACATGCCTTCTATTCACGTACTTCCCAATCATGTGATTATCAGCGTCCCCGAGGGCACGAATCTTTTGCAGGCCCTGCAGGAAAACGGCGTATTTCTGGATGCTCCCTGCGGTGGCAAGGGCCGGTGCGGCAAGTGCGTGGTCTCCATACAGGGGGAAGATGTGCTGTCTTGCCGGGTCACGGTGGAGAACAGCATCACCGTCACGATCCCCCCTAAAAGTGGGCTGCGCATCCTGCACAACGGCGTTGAGGCTGCATATAGGATGAATCCCCTGAAGAAGGGGCATCTGCTGGCCATCGATATTGGCACCACGTCAGTGGTGTGCTTCCTGCTGGATGGGAGAACCGGGCAGGAGCTGGCCTCCGCCAGCGCGTTGAACGTGCAGGCGGCCTTTGGCGCGGATGTGATCTCCCGGATACAGGCGGCTTTGGCCGGGGATCTGGAGCAGGAGCGGGACGCGATTCGAAATGAGCTCGCGGATCTGATCCTGTCGGTCTGTCGAACGGCTGATGTGGCGCCCGGCGACATCGGCGTGGTATCTGTGGTGGGAAATCCCGCCATGCAGCAGTTATTTATGGGGATTTCTCCGAAGAATCTCGCGAGCGTTCCGTTTGCCCCGGTGCTTACCGAGGCTGCGACCATGCCCTGTGCGGATATCCTGCCAATCTGCAAAAACGCGAAGCTGCTGGTCGTACCGAACATCTCCGGATACATTGGCGGTGACACCATGGGCTGTGTGCTCTCTACAGGCATGTACGCGGCGGAGCCGCTGACGCTGATGGTGGATATCGGCACAAACGGAGAGATGGTTTTGGGAAACCGCGAACATATGATCGCCTGCTCTACTGCTGCCGGTCCCGCTCTGGAGGGAGCGAGCATCCTGTTTGGGATGAGAGGCGCCGAGGGTGCGATCGACCACGTGTGGATGGAAAACGGCAGGCTCTGCTGCTCCGTGATCGGTGGCGGTGCAGCTCAGGGGATCTGCGGGTCAGGGCTTATTGACGCGGTAGCCGTATTGCTGGATGCAGGGCTGCTGAACAAGCGAGGGCGCATACGATCTGAAACAATGCGCGACGGACAGCGGGTCATCGATCTGCGTGACGGCGTATATCTGACACAGGATGATATACGCCAGGTACAGATGGCAAAAGGCGCCATCTGCGCCGGTGTGCAGTTGATGGCAAGGCATCTGGGCCGCCGCGTCGATGAGATAGAGCGGGTGCTGCTGGCTGGAGCCTTTGGCAGCTACCTGGATCCGGAGAGCGCCTGCCGCATCGGCCTTCTGCCGGAGGAGCTGCGGGGGAGGATCACTGCCGTGGGCAACGCCGCAGGCAGCGGGGCCAGACTGCTGGCCTGTGACCGGGATATCCTGCCGCTGAGTCAGGAGCTCCTCCACAGGATCGCGTTTCTTGAGCTGGCCAGCCTCGCGGAGTTCTCCGGGACGTTTGCCAGAGCCATGAATTTCCGGGAGGCTGAGAAATGACGAACTGGTTAGAGAAGGCAAAGGAGCTCGGCTTTGATACTGCAGCCCCTTTGGCGCCGGCAACGCTGGTGGCGCGGGAAGCCGTGCGGGATATGTGTGCCGCAGATAGATGCAAGGCCTATGGGCGGAACTGGACATGCCCGCCCGCCTGCGGCGATCTGGCGCAGTGTCAGGAGAAAATGGGGAAATATCAAAGAGGGATCCTCCTCCAGACTGTAGGGATCCTCTCCAAGCTCATTGACTCCAAAGGCTACGCTGCAGCTATGGAAAAGCACACGAAGCAGTTTCGGCGGTTTGCGGAGGAGATCCGGAAGGAATACCCGGACGCCCTGTGTCTGGGGGCCGGTGCATGCACGGTATGCGCAGAGTGCGCTTTCCCTGAGCCCTGCCGCTTTCCGGAAAAGGCCATATCGTCCATGGAGGCTTATGGTCTGTTTGTGACACAGGTGTGCCGGGACAACAATGTAGCCTACTATTACGGACCAAAAACGATTGCGTACACGGGCTGTGTACTGTTTTGACACGGCTTCAGAAAATACCAGCTGTCTCTCCGCGGCAATGATAAGGCCGCCGGGCGAGTCTTAATGATTCGCCCGGCGGCTCTCTCGTATTTTCAGTAGCCTCTCATGCTCTGCCTGCGCCAGCGTCCCCATCTTCGTCTGGATTCTCCACTCCACCGCCTGCCGTGACCATTCCTCAAACTGAGGAATGGTCATTGTGGCACGCAGGGTAATAGAAGGGTATCGAAATAGCGTTCGCGCAGCTCCGGCGTCCCTTCTGTTGCCTGTTCCTCGTATGGTGTGATGCAGAACAGCATCAATTCCGGGTCGTTGTCGCGCAGTACGTTTATGAGTTCGGCGGCGTAAAGCCCCACGCCGCAGTCGCAGGCCACGAAAAAGTGCGTCACGCCCTGCTGCCGCAGTACTATGATCTGCTGGGCCAGCTCCAGCTTCATATCGTGAAACTCCGCAGCTTCTTCATCAAATCCCCATGCAAACCGCATGGGGTTGTGTCCGAGGATCGCGCAGCTTTTGGGCGGGGCCATTCCAACACCTGCTTTCTGTCTCTGTGCAAACTGTGTGCAAATACGCTTGTATGTGTTATTTCGCTTTTGATTATTATAGTATTGCTCACAGATTAGGGTCTATCTGAAAACCGGAAATATGACCAACGGCGAGGGATTTTTCGCCTGATGAAGCCATTTTTTTGCAGGAATACTCTGCGTATTGCAAGAAAAAATG